>FWWL01003582.1_pt1 | contig 27956 bp, 28 predicted proteins | sample 2228331 | NCBI WGS metagenome assembly FWWL01 (sample SAMEA103939775, study PRJEB20133) | metagenome
GCATCAATTCCCTGATAGCTCAGTCGGTAGAGCGACGGACTGTTAATCCGCAGGTCCCTGGTTCGAGTCCAGGTCGGGGAGCCAGAATACAGAAGGGGGGTTCCGAGCGATCGGAACCCCCCTTCGACGTTTACCGCCCCTGCATCAGTGCTTGCCGGGAACCGGGCGGACCTTGGCCGCCGCGGCGCCGGCCCGCTCGCGCGCCGTCGCGATGTCGTCGGCGGTGGACAGCGCCACCCCCATGCGGCGCCGCGCGAAGGACTCCGGCTTGCCGAACAGGCGCAGGTCCGTGTCCGGCACGCGTAGCGCCTCGGCCACTCCCTCGAAGGCGATGCCCTTCTGGTCCAGTCCACCGTAGATGACTGCGGAGGCGCCCGGCGAGCGCAGCGCGACGTTCACCGGCAGGCCCAGCACCGCCTTGGCGTGCAGTTCGAATTCGCTTTGCACCTGGGTCGCCATGGTGACCATGCCGGTGTCGTGCGGGCGCGGGCTCACTTCGGAGAACCACACCATGTCGCCCTTGACGAACAGTTCGACGCCGAACACGCCCAGTCCGCCCAGGTCGCCGGTGACTGCCGCCGCGATCTCGCGCGCGCGTTCCAGCGCCCCGGGCGACATCGGCTGCGGCTGCCAGGACTCCACGTAGTCGCCCTGCACCTGGCGGTGGCCGATCGGCTCGCAGAATTGCGTCAGCACTTGCCCGTCGGCGCCGAGCGAACGCACGGTGAGCAGTGTGATTTCGTAATCGAAGTCGATGAAGCCCTCCGCGATCACGCGGCCGGCGTCGACCCGCCCGCCGCTGGCTGCGTAGACCCAGGCGGCGGCCACGTCCTGCGCACCGTCGAGCCTGGACTGCCCCTTGCCGGACGAGGACATCACCGGCTTGACGAGGCAGGGGAAGCCGACCTCGGCGCAGGCCTGTTCCAGCTCGGCCTCGCTGCTGGCGAAGCGGTAGGGCGAGGTGGGCAGGCCGAGCGTTTCGACCGCCAGGCGGCGGATGCCCTCGCGGTTCATGGTCAGCATGGCGGCGCGCGCGGTGGGGATGCAGGTGATGCGCCCGGCGGCCTCCAGGTCGGCGAGTGTGGCGGTCGCGATCGCCTCGATCTCGGGGATCACGAGGTCGGGACGTTCCTGGTCGATCAGCGCCTCGAGCGCCGCGCCGTCGGTCATGTCGATCACGTGGCTGCGGTGCGCGACCTGGTGGCCCGGCGCATTCGGGTAGCGGTCCACGGCGATGACTTCGACGCCCAGGCGCTGGAAGGCGATGATGACTTCCTTGCCCAGTTCGCCCGAGCCGAGGAGCATGACTCTGGTGGCCGAAGGGGACAGGGGAGTGCCGATGGTGGGAGAGTTGTTCATTGGAATATTCTTGGTGACGGACGGCCGAGGCCGGACCTTGCGACTATAGCAAAGCCGGCCCGGGGCGTGGGGACGCCGGTCCGGTTCTTGCGCGGCCGGGTGCAAGCATTTTTTTTCGACAAAGGCCTGTGCAAACGGCACGCCCACCGCTATAATGCGGCCTCTTTTCCCTGATAGCTCAGTCGGTAGAGCGACGGACTGTTAATCCGCAGGTCCCTGGTTCGAGTCCAGGTCGGGGAGCCAGAATTCCAGAAGGCGTTGCGAGTGATCGTGACGCCTTTTTTGTTTTTGGCGCGCTTCCTGTTCGCGCTCCCTGACGGTGTATTGATGTCCGGTTCAAAATCGGCTGATGTGATCGCGCATCGAAGGCCATGTATCGATCGTTACTTTCGTTTGGGGGTCGTGCTCTTTCTCCCGCAAACGGCCGATCAAATGGTCGAGCGTTCCCAAATACGCGCTGCTCCGCTCCAACAGGGATTTTTCGATGAGGGCCGCAACCAGCCCGTGGTCGTCGCATTCGTTCGGCATCTCGGAGTCATTCGGCGCGGCGAGATTCGGCGCCATCTGGAATGCTTCAGGATACCAACGTCGCATCAATCGGAGAACGAGGGTACCTACGGCGTGCGCCGAGTCATCGAAACCTCTCTTGTTGAGATCGACCAAGGGAATGGAGACTTCCAGGGCGCGCGCCCGGTCATTGTGCTGGTGGGTGATCAATAAGTTCGAGCTGTTCTCGATACTTATTCCTAGGTAAGGCAGATTCATTACTTTCTCCTAAATGGAACAACTGCCCTCTGGTCGCCATCCCCAGATGCAAAGCCGCTGTGCCCGCTCGACCAGGTCAGCCGCCAGTTCAAGCCTTAGGTCGGGGAATTGGCTGACTCGTCTTCATCGTGCGGATGGGCGAGCCGGTGCGCATGCAACTGCCGCTTGAGCAGCCACAGGGTCGTGCGCTGCAGCGCGAGCAGCACCACGATGATCCCCAACGCGAGGGTGAACAGCACCAGGTTGCTCTCGGTCCCGGCCTTCAGGCCGAAGCTCAGCGCCGTGGACACCGCGGGCGGATGCACCGCGTCCAGCGCGATCATGAGCGTGATCGCCAGCACCATCGCGACGCCGCCCGACACGTAGCCCGGACCCAGCAGCAGGTAGGCGCCCAGGCCGAGCACGGCGGCCGACAGCTGGGCGATCACCAGGGTGCGCACGGTGTTGACCTCGTGCGTCGGGTCCATGTAGATCAGGAAGGCGCTGGAGGCGAGCGAGGCGAACAGCAGTCGCTGGTTGCTCAGCGCTTCCACCAGCCCCATCACCAGCAGCACCGTGACCGTGGGCGCGAGCGCCAGCAGCAACTCGTGCTTCATGCCGATGGCGCGCCGCCCGATGCTTTTCAGCCTCATGTCGTCTCCCTGTGCCAGCTTTCACTCATACCATGCTAATCCAGCCGGTCTTGCCGCGGCACACGGCAGTTTTCCACTCAGGCGGGTTCGGGCAGCTGTGCTTCCGTCGCCAGCGGCGCCAGCCGGTCGAACCAGGGCTGCGCCTGTTCAAGCTGGTGGGCCAGTTGCAGCAGCCTGTCCTCGCTGCCGAAGGGGCCGGTGAACTGCACGCCCAGCGGCAAGCCATCCCCCGTCCAGTACAGCGGGACCGACATCGCCGGGGTGCCGGTCAGGTTGGCCAACTGCGTGAACGGCACATAGCGCAGGCTTTCGCGCGCGATCTGGTTGACGGTGCCGTCGAGCAAGCCAAGCCGCGCCAGCACGCCGAGCAGTCCCGTCCGCTGCAGGAAGCCGAGCAGCGCACGCTGCGCCGCCGGCGGGTCGCCCTCGCCGTGCCGCACCGGCGGGTGTGCCAGGGTCGGCGTGAGCAGCAAGTCGTAGCCTTGGTGGAAGCGCGCCAGGGCGCGGGCGTATTCGTTCCAGCGGGCCAGCTGTTCCGTCAGGGCAGGGGCCTTGACGTTCGCGCCTATCGTCATCAGCAAGCGGCTCATCAGCTCAGGCTCGCCACCCGACGCGCCTTGCGCCTTGTTGCGCGCGACGAGGGCCGGAACCTGTGCGAAATAGATGTGCAGGTAGCTCTTTGCCAGGGCCGCGCCGTCGATGTCGGGCGCCGCTTCCTCCACCTCGTGGCCGAGCCGCGCCAGCAAGCCCGCGGCGTGGCGCACCGCCGCCACCGCTTCCGGATGCACCTCGGTGCCGATAGGGGAGGCGCTGGAAAAGCCGATACGCAGGCGGCCAGGCTCGCGGCGCATCAGCTCGGCGTAGGCGGCGGCCGGCGGCGCGATCACGAACGGGTCACCGGGCTCGGGGCCTCGCAGCACGTCGAGCGCGCGCGCCGTATCGCGCACGCTGCGCGAGAGCACGCCCTCGCTCGAGGCGCCGAACCACACCTCGGCCAGGCCGGGGCCGGAGGACACCCGTCCCCGCGAGGGGCGCAGGCCGAACAGGCCGCAGCAGGCGGCGGGGATGCGGATCGAACCGCCGCCGTCGTTGCCGGCAGCCATGGGAACGATGCCTGCGGCCACCGCTGCCGCGGCGCCACCGCTCGAACCGCCCGGTGTGTGCGCAAGGCTCCACGGGTTGCTGGTGCGGCCGTACAGTTCGGGATCGGTGACGGCCTTGAGTGCGAATTCGGGCAGGTTGGTCTTGCCGAAGACGACGAGGCCGGCGTCGAGGTAGCGCCGCACCACATGCGAGTGCTCGCGCGGCACATTCCCGAGCATGGTGCGGCTGGCCTGGGTGGTGGGAAGGCCGGCGTAGTCCTGCACGCAGTCCTTGATCAGGAAGGGAACGCCGGCGAACGGACCATGCAGGGGACGGGTCAGTTGTTCACGCGCCTGCGCTTCCATCAGGCGGCAGATGGCGTTGACCCGGCCGTGAACCTGCGCGTGCCGGGCCAGGGCCAGGCCCAGCAGTTCGGCCGGGGACACCTCGCCCCCGGCTACCAGGGCCGCCAACGCGGTCGCGTCGTGCTTGAGATAGTCTGCGAAGTCCATGTCCCTCCTTGTCGGATTGACTACGATGAAATCGCTGGCGGCCGTTCTTGTCAAGAAGAACTTGGCTTCTGGGTCCGAGTGCGGCTGGTGGGCACAAGTGCCCACCCTACGTTCTTGTCGGATTGTCCACGATGAAACACGGTGGGCACAAGTGCTCACCCTACACCCCTCCTTGCTCTTCTACCGCTTCTTCTTGTTCGAGGTGAAGGTGCGGGTGTAGAACTCGGGCGGCTTTTTCGCGACCCAGGCGATGAAGGCGCGGATGTCCTCGTGCTCGCGCAGCGCCTCCCAGGTGTGGAAACGCTGCAGCAGTTCGCGCTCCGTGAAGGCCGAGTGGATCTTGCGGTGGCAGATCTTGTGGATGGGGTATTGCTCCTTGCCCTTGAAGGTCTTCGGGATCAGGTGGTGCCGGTCGATGTTGACGGTTCCCAGCGGACGGTCGCACAAGGGGCAAAGCGGCTCTGACACGGTAGGCTCGAAGGTGGTGGCGGACAGCTTGTAGATGGTGGCGCGCCAGGTTTCCTGCAAGGGCAGGGGGCGGCGGAGATGCTGCCGCGCACAATTGAAACTGCTGAACTTGTGTCCTTTCCTTGGTGTAGAATTAACGCTTACTCCAATGCAAGAAGGCCCGGTTCGCTCTGTCGATGCCCGCCCGCTCAGCTGCAATGATAGAAGATGACATCGAGGTTTGTTCGGTCCTGCTGATCGACGACGAGCCTTTCGCGCAGGACATCATCAGCCACGCGCTGCAAGCGTGCGAGAACCATGTCGTCCGCTACGAGCCTGACGCGGCCCGGGCAGTCGAGATGGCGCGCGCGCTCCAGGTCACCGTGGTGCTGGTGGACCTGCGCATGCCCGGCTGCGACGGCTTCGAGGTCACCCGGCGCCTGCGCGCCGAGCGCGACACCGAACACATTCCCGTCCTGCTGCTGTCCTCCGAGGACGATCCCGAGATCAAGGCGCGCGCCTTCGCCGCCGGGGCCAACGACTATCTGGTCAAGTGGCCCGACCCGCGCGAACTGGTGGCCCGGGTGCGCTACCACAGCGAGGCCTGCGTGGCCCGGCGCCAGCGCGACGACGCCTTCGCCTCGCTGAGGGTGTCGCAGGAGCAACTGGCCGCGAGCCAGTCGGCCCTGCACCAGGCCCAGAAGATGGAAGCGATCGGCCAGTTGACCGGCGGGGTCGCCCACGATTTCAACAACGTGCTCCAGATCATCGGCGGCAACCTGCAACTGCTCAAGCTGGTCGGGAACCTCAGCGAGGCGGCGCGCGCCCGGGTGGACATGGCGCTGGCCGGCGTCGAGCGCGGCGCCAAGCTGTCCTCGCACCTGCTGGCGTTCGCGCGGCGCCAGCCGCTACAGGCGGTGGTGCTCAACCCGGGCCACCTGCTGCGCGAGATGGATGACATGACGCGCCGCGTGCTCGGTCCCAGCGCCCAGGTGGTCACCGAGCTCGCGCCCGACCTCTGGAGCACGGTGGTCGATCCGCACCAGCTCAACAACGTGCTGCTGAACCTCGCCATCAATGCGCGCGATGCGATGGGCGGCAGCGGCGTGCTCACCATCCGCGCCTCGAACGCGCGCAGCGGCGACCTGCCGCCCGAGGTCGCCAGCGGCGAGTATGTGGTGATCGAAGTGGCAGACACCGGCAAGGGCATGCCGCCCTCGGTGCTGGAACGCGTGTTCGAACCCTTCTTCACCACCAAGCCGACCGGCCAGGGCACGGGGCTGGGCCTGTCGATGGCTTATGGATTCGTCAAGCAATCCGGCGGCGAGATCGTCCTCAGGAGCGAGGTGGGGTGCGGCACCAGCGTGCGCATCTTCCTGCCAAGGAGCGCGACCGAGGCGCCCGCCAGCCAGGCGGCGCCCAGCACGGCCCTGAGCGGTGGCCTGGAAACCATCCTGGTGGTCGAGGATGAGGAGGACGTGCGCACCTCGACCTGCGGCATCCTGTCGGCCCTCGGCTATCTCGTGCTGGAGGCGTGCGACGCGGCAAGCGCGGTCGAGATCGTCGAGAGCGGCCGCCACATCGACCTGGTGTTCACCGACGTGATCATGCCCGGGGCGGTCAGCATCCTGGAACTGGGCGAAGCGGTGCGCGAGCGGCTGCCACAGGCGCGCATCCTGTACACCTCGGGTTATGCGGAAGGGGTGCTGGCGCACGAGGGCAAGCTGGACGGCACGGTGCACCTGCTGCAAAAGCCCTATCATCCGGACGCCTTGAGCGCGCGCATCCGCCACCTGCTGCGTGGCAAGAGCGCCGTGCCCGGCGGCGCCGATCAGCTTGGCTTGACGTAGCGGGCCGAGCCCGGCGGCGGTTCGTTCAGCACCGCCCAGAAGATCCCCAGGTCAGCGATCGCCCGCACGAAGTCGCCGAAATCGACCGGCTTGACCACATAGGCGTTGACCCCGAGCTCGTAGCTGCGGATCAGGTCCTGTTCTTCCTTGGACGAGGTGAGCATCACCACCGGCATGCTCTTCAGTTCGCCCGAATTGCGGATGGCGTTCAGCACTTCCAGGCCGTCGATCTTGGGCAGCTTCAGGTCGAGCAGGGTCACGGCCGGATTCCCGGCCGGCCGCTGGGCGAACTCGCCGCGGCGCAGCAGGTAGTCGAGGGCCTCGGCACCGTCGCGCACCACCACCACTTCGTTGGCGAGCTGGCTCTTGGCCAGGGCGATGAGGGTCAGTTCGAGGTCGTGGGGATTGTCCTCCACGAGCAATATAGGTTTCAGCATGGGGAGGCTTGTTGTGTTGCGGGTTTGTTCGGGAGGCTGAACGAGAAGGTGGCGCCGGCACCCGGCGCCGAGTGGGCCCAGACGCGGCCGTTGTGGCGCTCGACGATGCGGCGCACGTTGGCCAGGCCGATGCCGGTGCCCTGGAAGTCCTCCATGCGGTGCAGGCGCTGGAACACGCCGAACAGCTTGTGCACGTATTCCATGTTGAAGCCGGCGCCGTTGTCGGCCACGTGGAACACGGTTTCGCCTTCGCCGGCTTCGGCCCGGACGCGGATCACGGCGGGGTCGCGCCCGCTGGTGAACTTGACCGCGTTCGACAGCAGGTTGTAGACGGCCAGGTGCAGGAAGCTCGGGTCGGCCCAGACCTGGGGCAGGGGCGCGATGTCCCATTCGACCTTGCGCCCGCGCAGTTCGAGCGACAGCTTGTCCAGGCAGGCCGAGACCAGTTCGCCCATGTCCACGGTGGTGGGGCGCAGCGCCGCGCGGCCCATCTGCGAGAACGACAACAGGTCGTCGACCAACTTGCCGGCCAGGCGCGCCGCGTCCTTGATGTTGGTGAGGAAGCGCTGGCGCTTGGCCAGGTCTTCGCTGCCCGCCGATTCGAGCAGCAGGTCCGAGAAACCGACGATGTGGCGCAGCGGTGCGCGCAGGTCGTGCGAGACGGAGTACGAGAACGCCTCCAGCTCCTTGTTGGCGCGCCCCAGTTCCTCGGCCAGTTCGGCCATCTGCTCGGCGCGTTCGAGCGCGATCCCCAGCAGGGCGGTGCGGAACTCGGTGGCCATCTCGACTTCGGCGCCGTGCCAGGGCTGGCTCTTGCCGTGAACCGTCTCGCGCCAGGCCTGGAAGGACACGCGCGGGGAGAGCTGGGCCGGCTGGCCGGGTGCGGCCTGCTTCTCGTGGGGGTTGCCGGCCCACTCGATGGTGTGCACGACCTCGGGGCGGAACCACAGCAGGTAGTGCTTGTGGATGCGCGAGATCGACATCGCCAGCAGGCCGCTGGCGTTGCGTGCCATCGCGGCGGCCGGCGGGTAGAGCGAGGTCAGGTGATCGGTATGGAACACCTCCTGGTGGGCGTGTTGCGCGAGCCAGGCCGTGAGTTCGCCGATGGCTTGATCGTCCGGCGTGTCGCCATAGCTGAGCACGCGCTGGTCCGCCACGATCGCGACGCCGCCGGCGCGGGCAAAGCGCAGCAGTTCGGGAAACACGCTGCTCATGTTCTCGATGAAATCGGCGCCCTTGGTCAGCTGCCCGAGCATCTCGACCATGACGCGGCGCACCTCGAGCCGGAACTGCAGGTCGCTCGCGTCCTCGCGCGATTCGATGCACAGGGCGAGGATCTGCGCCAGTTGCTCGCAGGCGGTGCGCTTTTCGAAGGCCACCGTGCACGGTTGCGCGTTGTGGCAGGAGATCAATCCCCACAACTGGCCCTTGACCACCACCGACACCGACATCGACGCGAGCGTGCCCATGTTGCGCATGTATTGCAGATGGACCGGCGAGACGCTGCGCAGCGCCGCGAACGACAGGTCGCTGGGCTGGCCGGTGACCGGATTGAGCGGGGGCACCAGCGCGGCCGGGGTGTAGTTCGCATCCCGGATCAGGCGGATCGGCGACAGCCGGTACAGTTCGCGCGCCTGGGCCGGGATGTCAGAGGCGGGGAAGTGCTGTCCCAGGTAGGAGTCGTAGCCGTCCTCCTTCGATTCGGCCACCACCTTGCCGTGGCCGTCGCGGTCGAACTGGTACACCATTACACGGCCCAGGCCGGTGGCCGCGCGCACGTGGCTGGCCGCGAGTGCCGCCAGGGCCTCGATCGAGGCCGACTCGTTCACCTTGAGCAGGAAGTCGCCGATCAGGGGATACAGGTGGCGGAAGTCGGACGGGCCGGCGCGGCCCACCGACTCGAATTCCAGGAAGATCAGGCCATCCCACATGTGGCCCAGCACGTCGAAGTGCTTGCCGTTCGCGAGCGTGACCGTACCAAGATAGAACGGGCGCGCGGAGAGCCGCTCCGACATCAGTTCGGGCGCCAGCCGCAGCGCCGCCGCCTCGCCCAGCACCTCGGCCATCGGGCGTCCCAGGGCGTCGGAGGCGGTGCAGCCGGTCCAGTCCGGCAAGTTGGCGCTGGCCTGGAGCACTTCCAGGGAGGCCGACAGGGCGAGCAGGAAGCCATGCGGCTGGATGCTACCCGGCGTGCGGATCGGTTCCTTGTCGCACGCGGACAAGTCGAGCTGGGCGGTACTGGCCTGGGTCATTGTCGCAATCGGGGGCGCGTGGTGGTGGTCATCCCGCTATTTTAGCCTGATTGCGTGACAGGCAAGCCGCAGGGCGGATTTTTTTACAATTGCCCGGGCCGCAGGCGGGTGGCAGGGGCGCAAGTGTGTCGCGCGGCATGTTTTCCTGGAGGCGATGTATGATCGGTCATTTCCTGCTTTCGACCCCGGCGGGCGCTCCATGAACGACAAGTCTCCCCAGCAGACCATCCCCGGCGATCAGCGCTTTCAGTACCTGATCGGGGGCATTTCCGACTATGCGATCTACTTGCTCGATCCGGGCGGCTTCGTGAGCAGCTGGAATCCGGGCGCCCAACGCTTCAAGGGCTACCTGGCCGAGGAGATCATCGGCCAGCACTTCTCCCGTTTCTACACGCCCGAGGACCAGGCCGCCGGCGTGCCGGCGGCCGCGCTTGCGCGCGCCCTGGACCAGGGCAAGTACGAGGCCGACGGCTGGCGCGTGCGCAAGGACGGGGGCCGCTTCTGGGCCAGCGTGCTGATCGATCCGATCCGCGACGGGAACGGCGTCTTGCTGGGCTTTGCCAAGGTCACGCGCGACATCACCCAGCGCAAGGCGGCCGAGGATGCGCTGCGCGAAAGCGAGCGCCGGTTCCGGATGCTGGTGCAGGGCGTCACCGACTACGCGATCTACATGCTCTCGCCCGAGGGCATGGTGTCGAACTGGAACATCGGCGCGGAACGGATCAAGGGCTACGCCGCCGAGGAGGTCGTCGGCAGCCATTTCTCTCGCTTCTACCCGGAGGAGGACCGCGCGGCCGGTGTACCCGAGCGGGCGCTTGCCGGCGCCCGTGCCGGCGGCCGCTACGAGGCCGAGGGTTGGCGCTTGCGCAAGGATGGGACGCGTTTCTGGGCGCACGTCGTGATCGACGCCATCCGCGAGGACGACGGCAAGCTGGTCGGCTTCGCCAAGATCACCCGCGACCTGACCGAGAAGAAGGCGGCCGCCGACGCGCTGGCCGAGGCCAACGCCGCGCTGTTCCAGGCGCAGAAGATGGAGTCGATCGGCCAGTTGACCGGCGGCGTGGCGCACGATTTCAACAATCTGCTGTCGGTGCTGGCCAGCGGGGTCGAAGTGCTCTCGCTCAAGCATACCGACAGCATCGACGTGCGCACGCTGGAGAGCATGCGGCGCGCGATCGACCGCGGAGCGACGCTGACCCAGCAACTGCTGGCCTTCGCCCGCCAGCAGCCGCTCCAGCCCGAGACGCGCAACGTCAACCGCCTGATCTCAGGCTTCGAGTCCGTGCTGCGGCGCGCGGGCAGGGCGGGGATCGCGTTCGACTTCCGGCTCGATCCGCAATCGGGCAGCGCGGTGATCGACGCGGCCCGCTTCGAGTCCGCTCTGCTGAACCTGGTGGTCAACGCGCGCGACGCGATGCCCGACGGTGGCCGACTGACGGTCGAAACCGGCACCGTGACCGTGGGCGAGCGCGAGGTCGGCGCCCTGGCCCCGGGGACGTATGTGCGCGTATCCGTGAGCGACACCGGCTCGGGAATGTCCCCCGAGACCGCGCGGCGCGCCTTCGAACCTTTCTTCACGACCAAGGAAACGGGCAAGGGAACCGGCCTGGGCCTGTCCCAGGTTTATGGTTTCATCAAGCAGTCCGGGGGCGACGTGGTGGTGCGCACGGCGCTTGGCGAAGGGACGGAAATCACGATCTACCTGCCGGCAGTGGCTCACCAGGGCGAGGAGCCGCAACACGCGGGCACCGAGGTGGTGCTCATCGTCGAAGACGAGCCGGACCTGATGGACGTGGCCGCCTCCCTGTTCTCGAGCATGGGCTACGACGTGCTCACGGCCGCTGGCGGGGGAGAGGCGCTCGAGGTCCTGTCGCGCCGCAACGTGGACATCCTGTTCTCCGACGTGATGATGCCCGGAATGAACGGCGTCGAGCTGGCCGCCTGGGCCCGGCGGCATCATCCAGCGCTCAAGATCATGCTGGCCTCGGGCTATCCGCTGCCGGCGCTGCGGCGCCAGCACGACGAACTGGGCGAGTTCGCCTTCGTCAACAAACCTTACCGCCTGTCGGACCTGGCGCGCAGCCTGCGCATGGCGCACTGAGGGGGGCCTCGCGCCCGATGCCTCATGCCCGGTGCCGCGCCTTCCACTCGCGGCGGGCGATGACGATCAGCGTCACGGCGACGATCGGCAGCACGCCCACCGCCATCGCGGTGCTGAACGGTTGCAGCGCGTCGTGCTCCTGCGCCGCCAGCAGCAGGTAGGTGGTGTAGGCCGCGTACAGGAGCAGGAACAGCCCGCCTTCCCAGCGGGCGATCATGTAGCCGGTGAAGAACACCGGCAGGCAGGCCAGGGCCACCGCGATCAGGACCGGCAGGTCGAAGGCCAGCATGGACGGGGCGACCGGCAGCCCGGCGGGCGCGACGACGGCGGACAGGCCGAGCACCGAGAGGATGTTGAAGATGTTGCTGCCGACTACATTGCCGACGGCGATGTCGCGCTGTCCGCGCAAGGCCGCGACGATCGACGTCGCCACCTCCGGCATCGAGGTGCCGGCGGCGACGATGGTCAGGCCGATCACGAGCTCGCTGATCCCCAGGCGCTGGGCGAAGACGACGGCCGCGTCCACCAGCAGGGTGGCGCCGTACACCAGCATGGCGAGCCCGAGGGCGATGAGCAGCAGTTGCAGGGGAAGCGAGCGCGGGCCGGCCGCCGCTTCCTCGGCGCTTCCGGCCTGGGCCGCGCCGGCGCGCCGCGACTGGCGGATCAGGAAAACGGTGTAGCCGATCATCAGGGCGAACAGCAGCAGGCCGTCGAGGCGGCCCAGGCGGCCGTCGGCGGCCAGGGCGAGCAGAAGCAACGACACGCCGACCATGATCGGCACCTCCTGTCGCACCAGTTGTCGCGCGACCACCAGCGGCACGATCAGGGCGGAAATGCCCAGGATGAACAGGACGTTGAAGATATTGCTGCCGACGACGTTGCCCATCGCCATGTCGCCACGGCCTGACCAGGTGGACTGCACGCTCACGGCCAGTTCCGGCGAACTGGTGCCGAAGGCGACGACGGTCAGGCCCACCACCAGGGGCGAGATGCCGAACGAGAGCGCGAGCGCGCCCGCCCCGCGCACCAGGAGCTCCGCGCCGGCGATGAGCAGTACCAGGCCCAGGAAGAACAGCAAGGTCGTCGTCATCATCGCGTCATCCCCCACGTCGTGGCCGACCGGCCGCGCTGCCGGTCCCGGCGCCATTGCTTGTGTTCGTTTGGCGATTATAGGCGGGCGCGGGGCCGGGCCACGCACTGCTAGGGGAGCGCGAAGATGATGTCGCTGATGCGCTCGTAGACCGGCGCTGCCGGCGGTCCCTGGGTGGGCCAGCCCAGGATGTCGAAGTGGTCGTAGCCGTGATAGTTGCCGAGGAAGTTCCAGACGCCCGGTCGCGAAATCCCATCGAAATCGCGCACCGGGTGGCCGGCGGGCGCACGCATGCTGACGGTGTTGACCACGCCGTCGCTGGCGAACCAGTCGCTGTCGATCCGGACCCGTCCGGGCGCGTGCTGGGTGTAGCCGCCGATACCCGGCTGCAGGACGGACGGCACGATCCACTCGCCGGCGAATGACTTGAAATAGGGAATCATGTCGGCGCGCGGGTACTGGTGCGAGGCGGTCTGGATCGGCGCGATGACGCGGTCCGTGTCATTGCAGCAGTAGGCGCCGGCCTCGGTGGCGCGGGTGCCCAGGGAGTAGTAGTAGACATGGGGGGATGTGCGCGCCCAGCGGTTGAACTCGCGCGCGCCGTCGGGCGCGAGCTCCCATCGCGCCCAGGCGTTGCTCAGCAGGTCGCGCAGCGGCAGGTGCAGCATCGGCAGGATGTCGAGCACCGCGTCGCTCAGCGTGGTGCCGTTGTGCGGCGCGGAAATGGTGGTGACGCTCTTGATCCAGCCGATCTTGCCGCCCTGGAACAGTTCCCCGCCGCCTTCGTCCTCCGGCGACCCGCGTTCGAGCAATTCGACCAGCGCGCGGATCGTGGTGCCGCCCTGGCTGTGGCCGATCAGGTGTACCGGATGCGCGCTGTCCCATTGCGGGTACAGCGCCAGCGGGTAGCCGTGCGGGTTGTTCGCCGGATCCGCCGCCCAGCACTTGCCCGGCGGTTTCCGCACCTGGCCCGGGATGGACTGGCGCCGCACATGGGCCGCGCCATAGTCCACGCAGCCGCCCTTGATCTGCGCGTACAGGTCGGCGGCGCGGTCCCAGTTGGAGCTGACCGGCCCGACGGCGGCCGCATACACCGTGCGCGGACCCTTATAGCGTTGCATGTGGCCGGCGATGTCTCCCCAGCCGCCCCAGTACCGGAAGCCGCTGTAGCGGAACTGGTCCGGGCCGAAGCCAAGGAAGCCATGCACCAGGATGACGGGATGCTTATTGTCGGCAAGAGCTGGCGGCGCGGGCCAGGCCGCGGCGAGCGCCAGCAGGACGGCGAAGACGGGGGACAGGCGCGGCATGCGGATCTCCGGCGAATGGACTCCCGCCCATTGTCGGAGCTGGGTGCCGGGCGTGGTTTGCGCCAGGTCTGCAAAGCGGCCCAGGCGGCACCCGCGGGTGCCGTCCCGGACTAGCGCGCCGGCGCGGGGTAAGGCAGGGCCAGCGCCGCGGCGGTGCTACCCACCGCGGTCGTCGCCGGCGACGAGGGCGATGTTTCCGCGGCAGGCGTCACGGACGCGGTGACGGCGGCCTTTTCGGCCTGGTCGATGCGCGCGCCGTTCCAGACCACGTAGTCGTCGATCGAATACAGCTTGCACGGCTCGGTGCTCTTGGACGAGCAGGTCGCCAGGGCGCGCTCTTCCGGCGCCTCGCCTTCCTCGGCCCAGGTCCAGGCGCCGCTGGGCGAGACCGCGAATGCGCGCGGCGTCATCTTGGTCAGGTACTCGCGGTAGGCGCGCCGCCCGTTCTCGGACAGGTAGGGCACGGCGTCGATGTCGTCGACCTGCGCGTATTCGGTGCGCGCGGGCAGGGGGGGCGAGGGCACGTCGTGCAGCACCCTGGTCGGCATGCCGATGTCGTCCAGGAACTTGAGCGTCTCGGCCAGCCACACCTTTTCGCCATCGCGGCTGGCGAGCATGCCGTGGGCGTCGCGCTTGAAGGCCGGGAACTCGACCAGGCGCGCGCGGCCGCCGCCCTGGCGGAAGGCCGCGTGCATGCGGTGCGCCAGGTCAGGGCCGAACAGCGAATCGTTCTCGCCATACATCCACAGGCTGGGCACCTTGTTCTTGGCGCCGTATTCGGCGAAGGCCGAGACCAGCGACGAGCGCCAGGCGCAGCGGTCGCTGTCGTCGCGCAGGCCGCCCGCGAAATTGAGCAGGCCCCGCACCCCCGGCAATTCCTGCGTGCCCAGCGCCATCGTCGCCAGTCCGCCGTACGACTGGCCGGCGATCACGATGCGCTTCGCGTCCACCCATGGCTGGCGGCGCGCGTAGGCCACGGTGTCGAGGATGTCCTCGGCCTGGGTGTAGCCATTGGCGGTCATGTTGCAGCCGTGGCTGCGGTAGCGGCCGGTCGAATTGGCGAAACCCTGGCGCATCGGCACCATGACGGCGTAGCCGCGTTTCACGAATTGCATCGCCATGTGGTAGAAGCGGTCGCGCGGCTGCAGGTTCGGACGTCCCGGATCCTTGCCGTGGTTGATGATCAGGAGCGGGAAGGGGCCCGGACCGTTGGGCTGGAAGACGGTGGTTTCGAGCATCGCGCGGTCGTTCTGGCCGGCCGGGACCTGGACGATGTGCTCGTTCATGCGATGGTCGAGCTGCAGCTCTTGCACGGTCGCCACGCCCGGCAGCAAGGCGAACGCGGCGACTAGCGCGATGGTCAATTGACGAACAGAAGGTCGAACTCTAAACATGGGAAAACTCTGGAGTACGTGCCCCGTTTCGGAACAAATTGCTTTGCGGAATAAATTGATTCTAAGCACGCGGAAATGAGGGGGCAATACCTGAAAGACCAATTCCGGAGCTAAATCTTTGAGGCGTGGCAAGATGATCACAAGCAGCGATAACAGTTTGTAAATCAAGGGCTTGCGTTTTTGATCAGGCGGTGGGGAGTGTGGCGGGCGGCAGGCGTCAAGGCGGCGCGGCGCGCGGCCGGGATTCTCTAGAATGCGGGGACGCAGCAACCACTCAACGAGGGAGGGCAGGGATCATGATCAAGGTGGCGGTGATTGTTGGCAGTACCCGTCCGGGCCGCAAGGCGCTGGAGGTAGCACGCTGGGTGATGGACATCGCGGCCCTGCGGGCCGACGCGATTTTCGAGCTGGTCGATATCCAGGACTTCAACCTGCCGCTGCTGGACGAGCCGGTGCCGCCCTCCATGGGCCAGTATTCCAAGCCGCACACCATCGCCTGGGCGGAAAAGATCGGCCAGTACGACGGTTTCGTGTTCGTGACGCCCGAGTACAACCATGGCACCTCGGGTGCCCTGAAGAACGCGATCGACTTCCTGTACAAGGAATGGAACAACAAGGCGGCCGGCTTCGTCGGCTATGGCAGCGCGGGCGGGGCGCGCGCCATCGAGAGCCTGCGCCTGGTCATGGGCGAGCTGATGGTGGCGGACGTGCGCGCCCAGGTGATGCTGTCGCTGTTCACCGACTTCGAGAATTTCTCGACCTTCAAACCCGCGGAACACCACGAGCGCTCGGTGGACACCATGCTCGACCAGGTGGTGGCCTGGAGCCGCGCCTTGCAGACGGTGCGGCACCCGGGCGCCTGAGCTACAATCGGCGACCTCGATTCCACCGTCGCCGATGCCAGACCCAAGCCCCACCCGGCGCGCCATGTGCGCCACCTGCCTGCGCCCCCGGTCGGCCTGCATCTGCGGGCTGGTGCGGCCGGTCGTACCACGGGTCGAGTTGCTGATCCTGCAGCATCCGCTGGAGGTGGGCAACGCCAAGAACAGCGCGCGCCTGCTGCACCTGTGCGCGACGGGAAGCGTGCTGGAGATCGGCGAAGCCTTCGACCCCGAACGCCTGCGGACCCTGTTGCACGCGGATGGGCGCGCGCCGCTGCTGCTGTATCCGGCCACGCCGGACGCGATGCCTGCGCCGATGCCCGCGCTGGCGCCGGACCGGCTGCGCCTGGTGTTGCTGGATGCGACCTGGCGCAAGAGCCGCAAGATGCTCCACCTCAACCCCATCCTGCAGGGCCTGCCCCGGCTGGCGCTGGAAGACGTGCCGGCCTCGGCTTACCGGATCCGCAAGGCGCACGCCCCGCACCAGCTTTCCTCGCTGGAGGCCGCAGCCTGCGCGCTGGCGCAGATCGAGGGAGACCCGGAAAAGTTCCATCCAGTGCTTGAGGCCTTCGATGGGTTTGTGTCGCGACAAGCGGCCCATATGCCACACTTGAATTCAGCCTGAGTGCGGCGTAACATACTGTATGAATATACAGTGATGGTGCAGCCGTGGAAGAACGCCGACAGCCGACAGACAGCGAAACGACCGAAGGGCAGGTAATGCTCCCGCCGCGGCCCCTGGCCGCGCGCCGGGGGCGCGGGGCGGTGTCGAACATCCAGGGCCGCTTCGAGCGCGACGGACGCGAGCAGTTCGACGACGGCTGGGAGCGCGAGGACGGCGCGGACGAGGCGCCCGCCCTGCGGACCGTGGTCACGGACGAGTACGCCAAGAGCATTCTCTCGCGCAACGCCTCGCCGGACGTGCCGTTCAACGTATCACTCAATCCCTACCGGGGTTGCGAGCACGGCTGCATCTACTGCTTCGCGCGCCCGACGCACAGCTATCTCGGCCTGTCGCCCGGCCTGGACTTCGAAAGCCGTCTGTTCGCCAAGGTGAACGCCGCCGACCTGCTGCGGCGCGAACTGGCGCGGCCATCTTACGTGCCCGAGCACATCGCCATCGGGGTCAACACCGACGCCTACCAGCCCTGCGAGCGCCAGCGCGGCATCACGCGCCAGGTGCTCGAAGTGCTGCACGAGTGCCAGCACCCGGTGGGCCTGATCACCAAGTCTTCGCTCATCGAGCGCGACATCGACCTGCTCGCGCCGATGGCGGCGAGGCACCAGGCCTGTGCCGCGATCACGCTGACCACGCTGGACCCGGCCATTTCGCGCACGCTGGAGCCCCGCGCGGCGGCACCGGCGCGGCGCCTGCGCACCATCCGTGCGTTGAGCGAGGCCGGCATTCCCGTGAGCGTGAGTGTCGCGCCCATCATTCCCTTCGTCACCGAGCCGGAGATCGAGAAGATCCTCGAGGCCGCGCGCGATGCGGGCGCGGTCGGTGCCCATTACGTGGTGCTGCGCCTGCCCTTCGAGGTCAATCCGCTGTTCCAGGAGTGGCTGCAGGCGCATTTCCCCGAGCGGGCGCAGCGCGTGATGAACCGCGTGCGCGACATGCGCGGCGGGAAGGACTACGACAGCGACTTCAGCAAGCGCATGCATGGGGAGGGCGTGTGGGCCGACCTGATCCGCCAGCGCTTCAGCAAGACCGTGGAGCGCCTGGGCATGACCGGTTTCCGCGGACGCTTCCAGCAATTGGACGCCACGCGGTTCCGGCGGCCGCTGGTGGTGCCGCCGCCCGGCAAGCAATGTGGCAACGCGACGGGGCAGCTCGATTTGTTTTGATAGTCCAAAAGGAAAACGAGAAAAGCTTTTCGCTAGTTTCCAGTGCTGATCCCTGCGCTGCTTCACCTCATCCGCCCTGCGGTGGAGGATGGCGCTATCGTCAACGAGAGCAAACCGATCGGGTACCATGCACAGGAGACTGAACGCTGAGCAGGTGATGGGGATTCTCAATATTGCGGAGAACGCCATCTTTTGCACGGACGAGGGGCAGCAGATTGCCTTGTTCAATCGGGGCGCCGACCGCGTTTTAGGATGGCGGGCGAGTGAAGCGGGTCTTGACCAGTAGACCAACTTGGGGAGGCAGCAGGTTGCGGCACCTGGTTAGTGGATGATCCTTACTTGTGCACACTCGCTTCATACAATCTGCGGCTGATCATTACGGCCAATAGCGGCAGAAGCGCGTAGAGGCAAATTATAGTAAAGATCTCGTAAATCTCGCGCTTATAGAATCCGTCGTCGAAAGCCTTTAATATACCGGCTGAAAACGCGAGGATTGCAAAGGCAACTGACTGTTTTAGCTTTCCCACTCGACCTTTGTTGAACGACAGCGCAAAGAAGCCAGCACCGATGGACATCAGTAAGAAGGAATTCAGCCCGTGAGGAGTCATCTTAACCTCTTGAAGTAAAAATGCACACGCGCGATTACCTTCTGCTTCATCTGACCAGCCCCTATACTACCAACTGCAGCGAGACCGCCACCGTAAAAAGCGAACGAAAACCCTCCCATCGAGGCGATCGCTCCACCTACTGCGCCTGAGCCTATGGCCAGCGCGTAGCCCTGCCAGTTCTGACCTCCCCCACTGGTAGCATAGCTAAAACCTCCCCAGATCGCCCCGGCCACGGCACCGATAGCCACGTTTGCATATCCACCAGATACCTCGTCAAGTTCTCGTCTGGTTAACTCTTGAATGCTCATCTTCGCTCTCCTTTAGCTATTTTGATTTCCCATGTAAGTGCTGCAAGGAAAGTATATATGTGTGTGTAGTAAATGCAGCTTGATCAGGAGCAGTAAGGGGGATTCCATGCGGAACTCTTGCGAAAGAGATTCCGCTCGAGCGACTGTGATCGGGCTCGCTGGTCGAGCAGTTCTGGCTGTTTCTGCTGGTCCATTTCAGCAGAAATGTCCCCTCGGGCGTGCAGCCTCGATGAACGCTGGACGAGTTTCGCACGCACCCGCTGTCCGGGTAGTTGATTCGCCACAGGTCGCGATTAGCGCCGCACTAACTGCTGAGTTATTGAAGGACATTGGCCGGACAAGTACGATATTGCCTAGCCACTGCACCCGCGTCGCTCCCATAGCTGCTGGGCGAAAGAGAGACGTATTCCTCATCAGGTTTAACTCGATAGCAGGGACAAGAACGATGATGGACTTTTCCTGCCCAGGCTTATTACACCATGTCAATTAGATACGTTGCTCGGGCGACCGGACAGCGATGCTGAGCGGGCAACGGAGCGAGAGGCCTTTTTCCGCCACATGGAAGCACGTTGACCCGCACCCGAGGCTTGGCTGACTTCAGTGACCTCCACTGGTTTTTTGAGGTACATCTGCGTCAGCAGGTGAGAACGATGTATTGGCAGAGCGAGTCCGGCACATTACGCTGGAGCAATACCGTCGAGAAAGCTGCGACTTGCCTTGTGCCGGAAGCGCGATCACGCCTGCCGGGAGCAATATGGCAGAATGTCGAGATTGATTTTCGCCGTGCCGGTCAGGGATGTGCGAACGAGAGGAAACGATGCAGAAATTGATCGCGGAATTGACCAGGCTCTATCTCCAGCCGGGGATGCTTGCCCCCGAGGCCTTGGCCGAGCACGTCGCGGGACGCCAGACCTTGTCGCTAAGCCTGGCGAGCGAGGCGGGGCTGACACGCGGCGTGATGGTCCCGTTCAGCCGACAGGCCAGGGACGGCGAGGGCGCGCACTGGGCGCGGCTGTGCGACGTGGCGAACGCCTTGCAGGTCGAGCTCGGGTTCCCGGCTCCGGCCGTAAGCATCTCCGGCGCCAGCAGCTACGGGTTGTGGCTCTCGTTCGCAACCCCGACGCCGGCAGCGCAGGTGCAGGCGCTGCTGGAAGCCTTCTTCGCCACGCATTTCCCGGAGTTCGAACTTGCCGCCGATGCGGTGCGCACAATAGTCGAACTGCCGCCTTGCGTCCACGCTGCCTCGGGCAAGTGGGCCGCGTTCATCCATCCGGGAATGGGTGCGTCCTTCGCCGACGAACCGGGCCTCGAGATGGCGCCGCCGCTCGCCGGGCAGGTGGCCTTTCTTGAGGGTTTGCAGCGCATCGGCGACGAGCAGTTCGCCAAGGCAGTGGCTCGTCTGCTGCAGGAGCGGGTGCCAGCGCAAGCAGTGCCGGCACCGGCGGCACCAGCGGTGGCCGCCCCGGCGGCGCGGGCGGCAGAGCCGCCATGCAAGGAAGGCCTGCTGCTCAAGGACGCCACCCTCGAGGACATCGTTCGCCACCTGCACGCGCTGAACATCGAGCCGACCTTCCGCCACCTGCTCCCGCGCTGATCCGGTCTACTTCTGGCGGATCTTGTTGTGGACCTCGTTGAGGGTCATCAGCGCCGCCGTCCCGTAGAGCTTGTGGTAGTCGGCCACCATTTCTCCCTTGATGATGACGGGGTCGGTGGCGACCAGCTTTTTCGCTTCCTCGATGTCCGGCGTCGCGAACACGAAGATGCCCCTCCGGCCTTCGACGCCGTCGAGCGGGCCGGCCATCACCAGCTTCTTCTCGTCGGCCAGTCGCTGCATGTTCGCGAAATGCCCCTCGAACATCTTGCTGCGCTCCGGTCCGGCCGGCACCTTGTTCGGGCCCGTCTTGAGGATCACCAGCACGTATGGGCGCATGCCGCGCTCGTCGGCGCCGAGCGAAGCCGCGAGTTCGGCGTCATAGGGGCGGGGCGGCGTCGCGGCCGCTTCCTGGGCCGATGCGCCGGTCACGCCGGCGAGCATGAGGCCGCAAAATACGAGAGTCTTCTTGTCCCACATGGGTGTCTCCTTGGATGACGACGGGGTCGATGTTGAAAACGGCCGGGCCAGCGTATCATGCGCATGAGGCTTGCACAACAATACGCCCGAGGGGAGGGGATGTGAAGAAGACCGAGCGCCTGCGCGACATGAAAGGCCTGGGACCGCGCTGCGAGGAATGGCTGCCGCTGGTGGGCATCAATACGCCCGACGAGTTGCGTGCCGCCGACCCATTCGCGCTCTACTCACGACTCCGGAAACAGGTGCCCGGTTTCAGCATCAACGGGCTGTACGCGATGATTGGCGCGATCGAGGACCGCAACTGGCTCGACATCAAGCGCGAGCGCCGCGCGGAGATCCTGATGCGGCTGGAGGACATGGGACTGGCGCCGCGCTGACGCCGGTGCGCCGCCCGATACGTCGTCCCCGCGCAAGCGGGGACCCATGCTGAGTGGGCGCGTCGAGTCACTCAGCCGGCGGCGGTGAACCCCAGCAGGTGGGTCTCGATCTCGAACACGTGCGCGTCATCCTTGCCCAGTTCGCGCAGCGCCTTGGCCAGCTCCAGCAGGTACTCGCTGTTCGGCCCGCTAGGCCCGCGCGAGGCAGCGATCTGGCGCGCGATGTCCAGTTCGCTCGCCGGTCCCAGGTAGGCGGCGTTCTCGTGGGTGGCGATGTAGACCAGGCCTTCCACGCCGCCCCCTTGCTCGAAAGCGATATCCGTGGCCAGGCGCAGGTAGCCATTCTTTTCCCGGTGGTCCAGGTGGGCGAACACCTCAGGGGTGACGAGGTAGGCCATGCCGTGGCAGGCGGCCCCGGCCTCGGGCACCAGGGTAACCACCCGGCCGGGGGAGGTTTCCGTGCCGCGGTGGTCGTGCGAGCCCTGCCAGAAGCGGCGCGACCAGCCCGTGATGCTGGCCGGGCAGCGCTCCAGGTAGGGGAAGTCGGCGCGCCAGATCAGCGAGCCATAGCCGAACAGCCAGACACTGGCATGGCCGGCGAAACGGTCCATGCGCTGGTTGATCTCGATCGTGTTGTGTGACATGCGCCGCGGCTTTATCGAATACAGAAGGGTATTCTAGCGTGCGCGGCCGCGGTGCGCGCAGGCTTGCGGCATGCCTGTCGCTTCCTGTCAACGCTGCGCCCCTGCCTCGCGCGGCGCCTGCACGAACTCGAGCAGGAAGTCGATGAAGCTCTCCGCCGCCGGCGACAGCGAGCGGCCGGCGCGGGTATGGACGAAGAAGCGGCGGGTCAGCCGAGGTTCCTCGATCGGGCGCATTTCCAGGCCGTACAGGCGCGCCAGCGGCTCGGCATAGGGCAGGCCGACCGTCACGCCGAGTCCCGCGCTCACCATCGCCAGTGCCGTTGTCATGAAGGTCACTTCGTGCGCCGGCTTGAGCGGAGTCTCGCCCAGCACGCCGTGCATGTCCGACAGCAGGCGCTCGGTGAACTGCCCCTGCAGCGCGATCAGCGGAAAGCGCGCGAGGTCGCGCCACGTCAGGCGCGGCTGGCCGGCGAGCGGGTGGTCCGGCGGGAACACCAGTGCGAACGGCATCTCGAACAGTTCGCGTGCCTCCAGTTGCGGGGCCGGGGCGCGCTCCGGCCCGATGCCAAAGTCCGCGCCGCCCGACAGCACGCGCGCGATCACGTCCTCCACCGCCGTGTCCGCCAGCCGCACCTGGATATCGGGATGTCGCGCGCCGTAGGCGGCGATCGCCTCGGGCAGGACGGTGCAGGACATCAACTGTGGCGCGGCGATCCGCACCGTGCCTTTTTTGAGCCGTGTATGGTCCGCCACGTTCGCCAGCGCACCGTCCAGGTCGTCGATGATCTGTGAGAATAGCGGATAGAGTTCGCGCCCGATGTCGGTCAGGCCGATGCGGCGCGTGCTGCGGTCGACCACCCGTGCGCCCAGGGTCTGTTCAAGCTCCTTGATCAGGCCGGAAAGCGCGGACTGGGTCACGTGCATGTATTGCGCGGCAAGCGTAAAGTTGCCGAGCTTGGCCAGTGAGACGAAGGCGCGCATCTGGCGCAAGGTCGGATTCATAAGATAGTCCGATATATCGGCTGAAAAATACTGTTGGAATGATAGTACGTTTTGCCTTTTAATACCTGCCGTTACGCAACAACCGAAGGATAAGCATGAAACTCGCCACTCTCAAAGCCGGCGGCCGCGACGGCACCCTTGTCGTCGTCAGCCGTGACCTCGTCACCTGCCAGGCCGTTCCGGACATCGCCCCCACCCTGCAAGCCGCACTCGACGACTGGGACCGCGTGCAGCCCCGCCTCCAGGAAGTGTACGAGCAGCTCAACGCCGGCACGGCAGAGAAAGCCGAGTCCTTCATCGAACAGGAGTGCCATTCGCCGCTGCCGCGTGCCTACCAGTGGGCCGATGGCTCGGCCTATATCAACCACGTCGAACTGGTGCGCAAGGCGCGCGGTGCCGAGGTGCCGGCCTCGTTCTACACCGATCCGCTGATGTACCAGGGCGGCGGCGACTCCTTCATCGGCCCGTGCGACCCGATCGCCGTGCTCAGCGAGGACTGGGGCGTGGACCTGGAGGCGGAGGTCGCGGTCGTGACCGGCGACGTGCCGATGGGCGCGAGCGTGGAGCAGGCCGCCGGCGCGATCCGCCTGGTGATGCTGGTCAACGACGTGTCGCTGCGTAACCTGATTCCGAACGAGCTGGCCAAGGGCTTCGGCTTCTTCCAGTCCAAGCCCGCCAGCGCCTTCTCGCCGGTGGCGGTGACGCCGGACGAGCTGGGAGAGGCCTGGCGCGACAGCAAGCTGCACCTGCCGCTGCTGGTGACGATCAACGAGAAGCCGTTCGGCCGCCCGAATGCCGGCGAGGACATGACCTTCAGCTTCGCCCAGCTGGTCGCACATGCGGCACGCACGCGAGAACTCGAGGCCGGCAGCATCATCGGCTCGGGCACGGTGTCGAACAAGCAGGGCAACCTGCACGGATCGAGCATAGAAAACGGTGGCGTCGGCTACTGCTGCCTCGCGGAGGTACGCATGTACGAGACGATCGAGCAGGGCGCCCCGAAGACCCCATTCCTGCGTTTTGGCGACAGCGTGCGTATCGAGATGCTCGACGCGGACGGTGCCAGTATCTTCGGCGCCATCGATCACGAGGTGGCGCCCTATCACGGGAGGCACGAATGAAGCTTTATACCTATTTTCGCAGCTCGGCTGCGTACAGGGTGAGGATCGGACTGAACCTGAAGGGCCTGGACTACGAGGCGATTCCCGTCCACCTGCTCAAGGACGGCGGACAGCAGTTGCAGGAGAAGTACCTGGCGATCAACCCGAGCGGCCTGCTGCCGACCTTCCAGGACGAGTGGATCACGCTGAGCCAGTCGATGGCGATCCTGGAGTACCTGGAGGAGACCCATCCTGAAGTCCCGCTGATGCCGAAGGACGCGGCCGGCCGCGCGCGCGTGCGCGAGCTGGCGCAGATCGTCGGTTGCGACATTCATCCGCTGAACAACCTGCGCGTGCTGCGCTACCTCGTCGGACATCTTGGCCTGTCGGACGAGGCCAAGACCGAGTGGTACCGCCACTGGGTGATCGAGGGCCTGGCCTCGCTCGAGGCGCACCTGGCGCGCGACCCGGGCGCCGGCCCGTTCTGCCACGGCGACCATCCGACCATCGCCGATTGCTACCTGGTGCCGCAGGTGTTCAACGCGCAGCGCTTCGACATCGACGTCTCGGGCTACCCGAACGTGGCGCGCATCAACGCGCTGTGCGTCGAGCTGCCGGCCTTCAAGGCGGCGCACCCCTCGCACCAGCCGGACGCCGAATAGGCGGGGCAGGCCGGCCTGCTCAGGCCGCGCGCAGGGCATCGACGATGGCCATGCGCGAGGCCCGCATGGCCGGCAGGAAGCCGCCGACCAGGCCCATGGCCAGCGCGAACAGCAGCGCCTGCGCGACGATGGCCGGGGTCAGCCTGAAGCCGAAGGCCAGCTCGGAGAAGGATTGGAAGTTGGTCGTCGAGAACGAAACCAGTTGCATCAGCGAGGCCAGCGCGAGACCGGCCACGCCCCCCACCATCGCCAGCATCAGCGACTCGGCGAGAAAGGCCGCGAGGATGTTGCGCCGCTGGAAGCCGAGCGCGCGCAAGGTGCCGATTTCGGTCACGCGGTTGGCCACCGACGCGTACATCGTGACCATCGCGCCAATCACGGCGCCCACGGAAAAGATCACCGACAAGGACAGCCCGAGGATGCGGATGAAGGTCGAGAGCGCCTCGGTCTGGTCGGCGTAGAAGACCTGCTCGCGCTTGGCCTCGAGCGTCAGGCGGGGATCGGCTTCGATCGCCGTCCTGAACTCCCCGAACCGGCTCCCGTCGGCCAGCCTGGCGACCAGCGACGAGAAGCTGGGGCGCCGGAAGGCTTGCATCAACTGGTCGGCGTCGGCCCATACCTCGGAGTCGAAACCGCTCCCCCCGGCGTCGAATTGTCCCACCACCGTCCATTCGCGCTGGCCGAAGCGCAACTGTTCGCCCAGTCCGGCGCCGGCAAAGCGCTTGCCCACCCCGACGCCGGCGATCACTTCCGAGGAGCCGGGGCGGAACATGCGCCCCGCGACCAGCCTGAGCTGCGGGCGCAGGGCCAGGGCCTGGGGGCCGACTCCCCGGATCAGCACGTTCGACGTGCCGGACGAGCCCTGATCCTGCGCGTCGCGGCGCGCCAGCAGGACCAGCACCACCGCCTCGCGCGAGGCCAGCGGCTGGCCGTCGCGTCCGCGCGACACCGCGGGGTGGCTGAGCGCGATGGCGGCCTGGTCGCGCGCCACCTGGCTCTGCACCTCGGTCTCCGCCGAGCGCCGGATGATCACCACGTTGTCGTATTCGCCGGTGCTCACCATCGTCGTGCGCAGTCCTTCGCCGAGCATCAGCACGGTGGCGAACACGTACACGACCAGGGCCAGGCCGGCCGCGGTGAGCGCGCTGGTCAGGCGGCGCGCCCACAGGTTGCGCGCGACATAGCTCGGCGGGATTCTCATCCGACGCTCCGCAGGCCTTCGACGATGTTGACCCGCGTCGCGCGCACCGAAGGCGCGATCGCGGCCACCAGGCCGACGGCCGCCGCGGCCAGCAACTGCTGGCCGAGCGTGGCAGGGGCGACCTCGAACACCGGGAACAGGGTGCCCGCCGCCGCGGCGAAGCCGGCGGCGGCTGGATAGAGCAGCGCCGCGCCCAGCATCCCCCCGGCCAGGGCGAGCAGCAGCGATTCACCGCAGATCAGGCTGGCCAGGAAACCGGGGCCGAAGCCCAGCGCCTTGAGGGTGGCGTACTCGTGCAGGCGCTCGCGCGCGCTCATCGCCATCGTGTTGGCCATCACCGCCATGATGATCAGGATCACCACGAACGACACGAGGCGGATCGCCACGATGATCGCATCGGACATCGCGACGAACGAGAGCTGGAACGCCTTCTCGGTCTCGGTCAGCGTTTCGGCAAGGGAATTGCGAAACACCTCGTCGATCGCCGCCGCCACGCGCGCGGCGTCCTCCGCGCGCTCGATCTGCACCACGTACACCCCGACCTTGTTGGCCCGCTGCGGCGCGCTGCGCAGCAGCGTCTCGTTCAGGTAGTCCCAGTGGAAGAACATCTGCGTGGTCACCGTGTTCTTGTCGCGGCCCTCGTAAATGCCACGCACGACGAACTCCCATTGGCCCGGGTAGAGCGTGCCGCGCAGCGGAATTACGTCGCCGACGCGAAAGCCGTACTCGTCGGCCAACTTGCGTCCCACCACCGCGCCCCGGCGGTCTTGCAGGAAGGCGCGGCGCTGTTCCTCGGGAAGCACGAATTCCGGATACATGTCGAGGTAGGCCTCCGCCGACACCGCCACCTGGGGAAAGAAGTTGCGCGTGTCCTGGTAGATGCCGCCGAACCAGTTGGCGTGGGCCACCGAAGTCACCCCCTCCACTGCCCGGATCCGGCTCTCATAGGCCAGTGGCATGGGGAACACGAGCGAGGTGGCGTTGCGTGTGATGAGGGTTGTGTTCGACGCCGTTTCGGCTCCCGCATACCAGGCGTGGATCACCGTCTGGAGCAGTCCGAACGACAGCGTCGCCACCACCAGTCCGAGCACCGTGAGCGCGCTGCGCAGTTTGTGGCGCAAGGCGTTGCGCACGATCAGCTTGAACCTTTCCATTGCTAGACCGCCTGTTCGGGCACCTGCAGCTCGCCCTTGTCCAGATGCACCAGGGTACGCGCCTGCTGGGCGGCGTTGGCGTCGTGCGTGACCATGATGATGGTCTTGCCCAGTTCCTGGTTCAGGCGCTGCAGCAGGCCCAGGACCTCGCGGGCCGAAACCCGGTCCAGGTCGCCCGTGGGTTCGTCGGCGGCGATCAGCACCGGATCGGTGACGATGGCGCGCGCGATGGCCACGCGCTGCTGTTGTCCGCCCGATAGCTCGCCGGGCAGGTGGTCGAGCCGGTCGCCCAGGCCCACCATCTGCAAGGTCATGGCGGCCCGCTCGCGCCGCTCTCGCCTGTCCAGGGGCGCCAGCAGCAGGGGCAGTTCGACGTTCTCGAGCGCGGACAGCACCGGCATCAGGTTGTAGAACTGGAAGATGAAGCCGATGTGCGCCGCGCGCCAGTCGGCCAGGTCGGGCTCGGACAAGGTAGCGATGTCGATCCCGGCCACGCGCAGCACCCCGCTGTCGGGCTTGTCCAGGCCGGCGATGAGGTTGAGCAGCGTGCTCTTGCCCGAGCCGGACGGCCCCATCAGGGCGGTGAAGTCGCCGGCCTCGATCGTCAGGCTGATGTCGGTCAGCACCGGCACCACCTGCCGTCCGCGCCGGTACGACTTGGCCAGGTGCTCGATGCGCACCAGCGGCGCGCTCATGGCTCGGCCACCTTCACCTGCCGGCCGTCGCGCAGCCTGGCGGGCGGATCGAGTACGACTTTCTCGCCGGGGGCCAGGCGTCCCTCGACCGCGACCAGTTCCCCGATGCGGCGCCCGGTGGCGACCGGCACCGCCCGCGCCACACCGTCGCGCACGGCGAAGGCCAGTTGGCGGCCGTC
>FWWL01003587.1_pt1 | contig 27952 bp, 26 predicted proteins | sample 2228331 | NCBI WGS metagenome assembly FWWL01 (sample SAMEA103939775, study PRJEB20133) | metagenome
TTAAATAATATCCCGGTTGATCCTTTAAGGTTTATTGAAATCTGGCAATAAATTAAATTTTCGAAAAATAAAAAATTTTTTGGGGGTGGAGATGGGGGGATTAAACTCGCAACCTCGAGCTCCCCAGGCTCGCGCTTTTGCCAATTGAGCTACGTCCACCATATATAAAATTCTATCAAAAATTGGTTTTATTTCTTCTTAAATTTAAAAGAATTAATAACTAATGAAATCATTCATATCTTAAAGCTTCAATTGGGTCTAATTTAGAAGCTCTCTTCGCTGGCCAATAACCAAAGATTATTCCAATTAAACTACAAACTCCAAAAGAAAGTAGTATTGGAAATAAAGAAATTTTTGTTTCAATATTGAAAACATTAGAAATTAAAAATGAAATTACAATTCCTAAAATTATTCCAATTACTCCACCAATCAAAGTTAAAACCACTGATTCACCTAAAAATTGCAAACTAATATCTTTATTTTTTGCGCCAACAGCCTTCCTTAAACCAATTTCTTTAGTCCTTTCCGTAACACTTGTAAACATCATATTCATAATGCCGATTCCACCAACAATTAAAGAAATTGAAGCAATAGAAGAAAGGAAAAGTGTTAAAACTTGAGTAATTGAAGTTGCCATTTGTAAAATATCTTGCTGAGTCATAATTGTAAAATCAATAGCTTCTGGATTTTTTATATTGTGGCGCGACATTAAAAGAGTTGTAATATTTTGCTTAATTTGTTCTATAGTTCTTGAATCTTTGGCTTCTATAATTATAACCGAAATATAATTGTTTCCTGTAAAAAAAGTTTGGGCAACAGAAAGAGGAATAAAAACAAAATCATCTTCTGCCACTGTCATTCCTCCTTTTGGTTTTGTTACACCAATCACTTTAAAATTTATACCATTAATTTTTATAAATTGACCAATCGGGTTTGTTCCTTTGTCAAATAAATCATCTTTAACAATTGGACCCAAAATTGCTACCCTATTTTTATTCTGTATATCTCTTTCAGTGAAGTAAGATCCTAATTCAATTTGAAAATTTCTAATTTGAGGTAACAAGGCAGTCACTCCTACTACTTGGGTCCTTGTATTTTTATTTTTCGCTACAACCTGGTAATTTCGTAAAACAGCTGCTCCAATCCTTGATATATCGGGAACTTTTTTTTCAATGGCATAATAATCCTCAATGGTTAAAGTTTGAGCAGTTCCTCGAGCTGCTGCTATGGCTGAAAATGTTCTTTGAGCCCCAGGTAAAACCATTACTAAATTTGAGCCTAATGACTGAATTTGACTTTCAATTTGCCACCTTACACCTCCTCCAAGTGCAATCATAACAATAACAGAAGCGATACCAATAATAATACCTAAAATTGTTAATCCGGATCTTAATTTATTTGCTAAAATTGATGAAATTATTTCTTCAAAGAAATCTTTAAATTTCATTTTTATTCTCTAATATTTTTTAAAACCTCTGCTTTATAATTTTTTTTCATCACTAATAATTTGACCATCCTTAATTGATATAATTCTTTCTGCTATTCGGGCAATATATAATTCGTGAGTAATTAAAATAATTGTTCTTCCTTGTTGATGTAAATCAATAAAAGTTTTCATTACTTCTTCTCCTGTTTTCGAATCTAAATTGCCTGTTGGTTCATCGGCTAAGATAACTGAGGGATCATTAACTAAAGCACGAGCAATAGCTACTCTTTGTTGCATACCACCAGAAAGTTTATTAGGTTTATAAAACCAAAATTTTTCTGGGAAAGCGGAAGCTTTTAGTGCTTTTTTAACTAATTCTTCTCTTTGATTAAAATCAACCCCAGCATAAATCAAAGGTAACATTACATTTTTAAAAACATTAAATCTTGGTAAAAGAAAAAATTGTTGAAAAACGAAGCCAATTTTTTTATTTCTAATTTCCGCTAATTCTTGATCGGTTAAAGATAAAATATCTTTACCTTCAAAAAAATATTGACCAGAAGTTGGGCTATCTAAACATCCTATAATATGCATCAAAGTTGATTTTCCAGACCCCGAAGGACCCACAATAGCAACAAATTCTCCTTTTTCAATTGATAAGGAAATATCTTTCAACGCAATTGTTTCAACATCATCAGTTCTATAAATTTTGCTTACATTTTTTAACTCAATGAACATTTTATCTAAATTGAGCTCCTGGCATTCTTGAGCCTCCAAATCCTGGAAATTGGAATAAGCTTCTTCTTTGATTATTATCCTGGTTTAAGTTTGAGATTCCAGTAATAACGATATCGCCTTCCTTAAGCCCCGAAATAATTTCAGTTACTTCATCATTAGAAAGACCGATTTTGACTTCCTTTACTTGAGGTTTACCATTTTGAATCACTTCAACAAAATAATTATTCCTCTGTGATTTAAGCGTTGAATTTGGAACTAATAAAACATTTTCTTTTGAATCAACAATAATCTCAACATTAACACTCATTCCGGGTTTAATTTTTTCACTATTTTCATCAAGAAGGATCTTTACTCCATAACTTACAACCCCTTGATTTTCAGTGCCAACAAGATCAATATGATAAACCTTTCCAGTTATCTTTAAATCAGGTAAGGCATCGAAGGTTAGAATTGCTTTATTTCCAACTTTTACTTTACTAGCATCAATTTCATTTAAAGAAACTTCAACTATTTTTTGATTAGTAATTAAGGTAACAAGCGGTGTATGAGCTGAAATAATATCACCCTTTTTAACATTAATTTTTGCGACAACGCCATCGAAGGGAGCTAAAATTTGATAATCAATTAACCTTTCTTTCGCATCCTGAAGTTCATTTTCTTTTTGTTTTACATTTAATTTTGCCGAAAGTATGTCTAATTCATCAGGGCCTTTTTTAAGTTTTTCAAGGTACTCTTCTTTTTCCCTGATAGATCTTTCAAGATTACTTATTTCGTTTAAAGAATTCTGAAGAGAATTTTTAATATCAAGAATGGATGCCAAGTATGAGTTTACTTTATTAAGGTAACTATTTAACAAAGAAAGATGGGAATCTGTTATGGGATCTATTTTTAAATCATTTTCTTTTAATTTATCCTTGTAAAGTTGGATTAGATTACTTGTATTTTTTAAAGATTCAGAAATTTTCTTTGCTGTTTCATAAGTTTCATCAACTAAAGAAACAATTTGAGTTGAATTTGAATAGCGCGTGATGGATTTATAACTTTCGAAATTTTTATCATAAGATACTTTTGCTAATTGGTATTTATAATAAACATTGTCTCGAAATTCTTTAGCATTTGGATCATATTTTTTAAGAATATCTGTATAATAATCAAGGTTCCATTGAGAGTTAAAGAAGTCTTTATTAAAAAGAATATCATTTAGATCGCTCATTATTAAAGGAAGATCTAAAAAAGTATTAGCAATTACATTAAAACTTTTATCATATAATTCTTCTAAGGTTTTATCAGCTCTTTGCTTTGCTTCTTGAGCAGATTTCAAAGCATTCTCTGCTTGTAAAATAGTTAACTCATCAGTTGGTTTTAAAAGTTTTTCTAAGTTAATTCTTGCTGATTCTAAAGCTATTTCAGCATCTTGAACTGCTCTTTTTGCATCACTATCGTCAAGTTGAATAAGTAACTTTCTCTTAGAAACAATTTGACCCTCTTTCACATTTATATACAAAACCTGGCTTGATATCTTTGATTTAATATCAATTTGATCTAAAGCAGAAACTTGTCCTGTTCCTGATATTGAAACAACGATATTTCCTTTTTTAACCTTTTCAGTTAAATAATTTACGGCATTTCTATTTTTAAAAAATTTTATGTAACTAAAATAACTAATTCCAATAGTTAAAATGACAATAAAAATAACAAAATTTTTTTTTATTTTGTTTAATATACTTAACATTGTCTAAAATAGAGTTAATTTTTCGATCTTTTTAAATTAATTTATTTCTGATTGAAAAATTTTCTATAAGCAAAGATTAATCTTAATAATTTAGTTTTGTTAACTATTTAGTTTTAAAACAATTTATAAAAACTCGATAAGGACCATAATTGAACTAGAGAATCTTCATAGTTTAAAGAATTTGCTGAACTTAACTCACTTATAAAGCCAGGAATGCTCATTTCAAAGTAATTTTTTAAAGTAACCCTTCTAATTTCATCAACATACTTGCTATATTTTCGATAATTCAAATCTCTTAAGCACTAAGCAGAAAATATTATTGATTCAGAACCAAAAATTACCTAGGGGGTGGAGATGGGGGGATTGAACCCCCTTCCAGGGAGGTTCCTTAGAATCCTCGACAGGCTTAAAAAACAGGATTTTGGTTCTTTAATTTAACCTCTAGGACCGAACCAAATTAATCCTAGAAGCGAGTCTCATTTATGACACCAGCTTCCCCTATGAGACCTCGGGACTGATGCCTGCTTTAGGCAAAAGCAAAAGCAGGAAGATGATTATTTCTCTTGGCAGTTTTTGTTTTTGATTGGTTTTTCGAGACAATCAGCTCGGCCTGCAAATTCTAAAGAAATCTCCCTGTCGATTCGTTCATCCCCATTTTAAATTTTTAATTTCCCTTTGAGCTTCTCTTTTTTTAATAAGTTCTCTTTTATCAATTTTTTTTCTTCTTTTAGCTAAACCAATCTCTAACTTAATTTTACTATTTTTAAGATAAACCTTTAGAGGAATCAATGTCAACCCTCTTTCTTGAATTTTGCCAATAAGATATTTTATTTCTTTCTTTTTTAAAAGTAATTTTCTTGTTCTTTTAGGGTCATAATCTTTTGGTGTATTTTTAGGCTGATAAGGCGGGACTTCCATATTTAATAACCAAGCTTCGTTATTTTTAATTATCCCGTAGGCACTTGAAATATTTACCCGGCCATTAACAATTGATTTAACTTCAAAACCCTTTAATTCAATCCCAGCTTCAAAAGTTTCTAAAATGTCATAATCAAAAAAAGCTCTTCTGTTTTCAGTTAAAGCCATAATTAAATTTTAACTTTTTTGATTTTTAAATGTCGAATTTTAATTTGCTTCTTAAGGAGAATAAAGGTAATATTAAATTTAATGAATAATCAAAGAATTGTTAGAATTTCCTCTTCATTGGTTAATCTCTTTTTGGAATGTCAAAGATGTTTTTGGCTTCAAATTAATCAAGGAATTAAAAGACCAGAAACCCCAAGTTCAAGTTTGCCCAATGGTGTTGATTTAAGTTTAAAAGCTTATTTTGATTTTTGGCGAAAAGACGATTTTGGTCTTCCGCCGCTTTTAAAAAACAAACTTCCTGGTCGTCTTTTAAAAGATGAAAGCGTGATTGCTTTTTTTCGTTCCCGTTCTTTTGAATGGTATGATAAAGAAAATGAAGTTTTTCTTCTTGGGATTTTAGATGATGCTTTAGAATTACCCGATGGTTCTATTGTTCCTTTAGATAATAAAACTCGTGGTTTTCCCCCTCTTGAGACTCATAATGCCCATTTTATTCAAATGAGTGTTTATTCTCTCCTTTTAAAAGAAAAAGGTTTTAAAACAAAAAATATTGCTTATCTCGTTTATTGGTTTTTGGATCATAAAAATCTTGATTTAAATAAGCCTTTAGAATTTAATATTGCGGTTGAAGAAGTTAAAACTGATCCTGATTTAATAAAAAACCTTCTTAAAGAAATAGTTAGGGTTTTAAAAGGGCCGATTCCACCGTCTTCAAGTGAATGTCATTTTTGTCATTATCTTCATGAAGCAAAAAATTATTAAAATTTTAAAAAAAATTATTGGAAAAGAAATTCCGATCGAAGTCGAAGTTCCTGGGGATCAAAAATGGGGTCATTATAGTACTAATCTTGCTTTTAAATTAGCCAAAATAAAAAAACAATCACCTTCTTTAATAGCTCAAGAAATTAAATCAAAAATTGAAGCCGCTAAATTAAATTTTTTTGAAAAAATTGAAATTGCTGAACCTGGTTTTATCAATTTTTTTCTTAAACCAGAAATTTTTTATTCAGAGCTTAAAAGAATTTTAAAGGAAAGAGAAGATTATGGTCGTGGTTCTAAAAAGAAAATAAAAATTTCTCTTGATTATTTAGATGCTAATCCAACTGGTCCAATTCATTTAGGTCATGCTCGGAGTGGTTTTTTTGGTGATGTTTTGGCTAATGTTTTAGAATTTGCTGGTTATCAAGTTTCTCGAGAATTTTATGTAAATAATGCTAAAGCGAGTGCTCAAATTCGTTCTTTAGGTTTAACCGCCTTGGGTAAAGGTGAGGAATATAAACATCCTCAACTTTTAGAAATCTTAAAAAAACCTGAGGTTAAAAAGAAATTGAAAAAAATAAAATCAGAAAGCGAAGCTGGTTATTATCTTGCTAAACTTATCCATCAAGAAAATAAAAGGTTTCTCAAAAAGGTAGCTAAAATAAAATTTGATCTCTTTTTTGAAGAAGAATGGATTTACCGAAAAAAAATCATTGAAAAAATTTTATCTTTTTTACAAAAAAAAGGAGCAATTTATAAAAAGGATGACGCCATTTGGTTTAAGGGCAAAGAATACGGTGATACCGAGGATCGAGTTTTGGTTCGGAGGGATGGTTATCCAACTTATGTTTTACCAGATGTTGCCTATCATTTAGATAGATTAGTCAATCGAAGATTTGATCTAGTGATTGATATTTTTGGGGCTGATCATTATGGCTATGGCCCAAGATTAATTGGTCTTTTAAAAGCTTTCGGGATTAAACCAGAAAGGATAAAAATTTTGATTGCCCAAATTGTCCGTTTAGTTGAAAAAGGTCAGGAAGTAAAAATGTCTAAAAGAAAAGGAAAATTTATTACTTTAGAAGATTTGATAAAAGAAGTTGGTTTAGATGTCACTCGATTTTTCTTTCTTTCAACTGCTTTAGAAACTCATTTTGTTTTTGATTTATCTTTAGCTAAAGAAAGATCAATGAAAAATCCGGTTTTTTATCTTCAGTATGCTTATGTCCGAGCTTTAAGTATTTTAAAAAAAGCGCAAAAGAAAAAAATTCAATCAAAACTTGATTTGAAAATTTTAAATACCGAAAAAGATCTCGAGCTTCTTGAAAAAATTACTTCTTTTCCAGATCTTATCGAAGAAATCTCTCAAAATTATCAAGTTCATAATCTTATTCGTTATGGCCTTGAATTAGCTAAAATTTTTCATAATTTTTATGAAAAAGAAAGAATTCTTGATCAGCCACCAAAAATTGCTTTTGCTCGATTAAAACTTGTCGAAGCTACTTTCATTGTTTTAACTAATCTTTTCAATCTCTTAGGTATTTCTAAACCAAAAAGAATGTAAGGAAATTTTTGGTATTGACTTTTATTTTCTTTTTTAATTAGATTAAATTGATGATGCCGAAATTGACTAAAAATTTATTATATGCTTTTATAATCCTTTTATTGGTTTCTTTCTTTTTTTCTTTCATTATTGAACTGACTCAAATAAAAGAAAATTTAGTTTCTTTAAACGATTTAGCTAAAAAGGTTAAAAATGAAGAGGTTTCGGAAATCATTGTTCGAGGAAATGAGTTAGAAATTTTTTTGAAAAACGGTGAGAGATTAAAGGCTCAGAAAGAACCTGAGGTCAGTGTTTTAGAAACGTTGAAAGGTTATGGCATTGAACCGAATCTTTTAGAGAAGATAAAATTAGAAGTTAAAAATGAAGGTGGTTTAAAATATTGGGCAAGTATTTTAATTCCTTCTCTTTTACCGGTGATCATCATTGCTTTTATTTTCTGGTGGATTTTTCGTCAGGCCCGAGCGGGAATGAATCAGACATTTTCTTTTAGTAAAGCAAATTTAAAAGTTTTTAATCAATTTAAAAATGAAAAAGTGACTTTTAAAGATATTGCCGGTTTAAAAGAAGCCAAAGAAGAATTAGTGGAGATTGTTGATTTTTTGAAGAATCCAAAAAAATATCTTGAAATTGGTGCCCGGATTCCAAGAGGCGTGATTTTAATTGGGCCACCAGGAACCGGGAAAACTCTTCTTGCTCGAGCCGTAGCTAATGAAGCTGGCGTTCCTTTTTTCCATATCTCAGCTTCTGAGTTTGTAGAAATGTTTGTCGGTGTTGGTGCCGCTCGAGTTCGAGATCTTTTTCAAACAGCTAAAAAAGCTGGCCGTTCGATTATTTTTATTGATGAAATTGATGCTGTTGGCCGAGAAAGAGGCGCTGGTCTTGGTGGTGGTCATGATGAAAGAGAACAAACCTTGAATCAAATTTTAGTTGAGATGGATGGTTTTGAAAGAGAAGATACGGTCATTGTGATGGCGGCGACTAATCGTCCTGATATTTTAGATCCAGCCCTTCTTCGACCTGGAAGATTTGATCGAAGAATTATTTTAGATATTCCTGATTTAAATGATCGGGAGGAAATTTTAAAAATCCATGCTCGGGGCAAACCTTTAGCTCCTGAGGTTAATTTAAGAGAAGTCGCCATTCGAACGCCAGGTTTTTCTGGGGCCGATTTAGCAAATTTAATGAATGAAGCGGCAATTTTAGCAGCTAGAGAGAATAAAAAAGTGATTTCCCAAAAACATCTTTATGAAGCTATTGAAAAAGTGATTTTAGGGCCCGAAAGAAAATCTCGCGTTATTTCTCCAAAAGAAAAAGAAATTATCGCTTATCATGAGGCCGGTCATGCTTTAGTCGCAGCGGCGGTTAAAAATGCTGATCCGGTTCAAAAAGTTTCTATTGTTTCCAGGGGTTTAGCTGGTGGTTATACTTTAAAACTTCCAACCGAAGAAAGAAGACTTCGGACAAAAAGCCAGTTTTTAGCGGAATTAGCCGTGGCTTTTGGTGGCTATGCTGCCGAATTCGAAGTTTTTAAAGAAATTACTACCGGTTCTTATAATGATCTTAAAGAAGCAACGGCCTTGGCTCATCGAATTGTGACTCAATATGGGATGAATGAGACTTTAGGTCCTCGGACTTTTGGTCGCCATCAAGAGCTTATTTTTTTAGGTCGGGAAATTACCACTGAAAAAGATTATTCGGATAAAATTGCCGCTTTAATTGATGAAGAAGTGAATAAATTAATTACCAAAACTTCCGAAATCGCTAAAAAAATTGTTTCTAAATATCGCAAAGTTCTTGATGCTGTTGCTCAGGTTCTTTTAGAAAAAGAAACTTTAGAAAAAGAAGAATTTTATAAAATTATTGAGAGTTTTCAGATAAAACCAATAGAAATTAAATAAATTAACGGCCCGTAGCTCAGAGGCAGAGCAAGCGTCTTATAAGCGCTGGGTCGCAGGTTCGAATCCTGCCGGGCCGACAAATAAAACTACTCTTCGATAGTAATCGCTTTCATTTTAGAAATAAAAGCCTGGCTTAGATTATTAATCACGGCAATTCTTTGATTAACTTTGGAAAGATGATCTTGAACTTTTAAGCGGTTTTCCGGTGTTTCGTTGACAATGGTAATTGAAAGACTTGCCAAAAAATCGTTGAGATCTTGAGTATAGTTAATAAAATTACTAATTAAACCTAATTGAATCGAAGCGGCTTCATAAATTAATTGTCGTTTTTTACCTTCCTCGATTTTATTTAAAGATTCCGCTAATTTTTGAACGGCGACAGAAAGATTAAAAGCTTTTCGATAGGCATCTTCATTAACTTTTTTAGCTTCTTGGATAAGAAAAAGAGCTTTGTTTTTTTCTCCAGAAAATTCAGAAAGATTAACTTCTTTTATTAAATCTCTTGTTTGGTTTGTCAGATTAACAATTTCTTGGGTTAGGGAATTAACCTCTTTCCGAGCCAAAAAAAATTCCTGAGGTAATTTCTCGATTTTTTTAAAAGAACTAATATAGACCAAAAGAATAAAAATACCGATAAGAAAAAGACTTCCGATAAAAAAAATAAATTTTTTGGCTTTTTTTTCTGAGATAAGATTAACCATTGAATTTTTAGTTTTTTAGTCTATTATATTATAAAAGAAATTCTTTTAAAATCAAAATAATTTAAAGCGGGTATCGTATAACGGCAATTATACCTCTCTTCCAAAGAGGAGATGGGGGTTCGACTCCCCCTACCCGCACTCAATTGTTTTTCTCTTAAAATTTTGTTATTCTTTAAAAGATTAAAAGAAAATTTAACTGTAACACCCTTGTAACATCTTGTAACATTTCGATTTTCTTAATTATTTAAGAAACAAAATCTTTTTTTATCGTTTCATCTTATGAAAGATTATTTCGAAGAAAAGTTCGTTAAAAAAGCTAAAAAAGGAGATGCTGAAGCTTTTGGTTTTTTATATGATAAGTATCTTGATGCTATTTACCGATTTATTTATTTGAAATTAGACAACAAAGCTGATGCCGAAGATTTAACTCAGCAAGTTTTCTTGAAAGCCTGGGAAAATATTGATTCTTATGAAATCAAAAATTTTCCTTTTTCAAGTTGGCTTTATCGAATTGCCCATAATCTTGTGATCGATTATTACCGGGCAAATTCAAATCATCCCCAAGTAGGTTTGGAAATGGCTGATAAAAACGAAAACGAAGATCAAAACGATTTTATAGAGAAAAAACTTCAGATTCTTTCTGTGAAGGAAGCCTTAAAAAAATTACCTCAAATTCAACAAAGTATTATTATCATGAAGTTTATTGAAGAATTTTCTAATAAAGAAATTGCTCAAATTTTAGGAAAGAGTGAGGGTGCAATTAGGGTTTTACAACATCGGGCTTTAAAACAGTTAAAAAAATATCTTAATGAATCAGGAAATTATTCAAAAAATTAAAAATTTAAAAGAAATTAAAGCCGATGATGCTTTTCGTCAAAGAAGTCGGGCTTTAATTTTTGGATTAAAACCAAAAAGAAAACCTTTATTTTTTAATTTTGGTTTTGTTTTGGCCACTTCTTTAGCTTTAATTTTCATTGTTTTCTCTTCTTTTATAATTTTTCAAAACAAAAATAATTCAACCTCTATTTCTTCAATCACTGAAACCGAAGAAATTAATTCTGAATTTCAATATATCAATTTTCAACTTAAAGAAATAACTTATCGTCAAAATATTCATCAGAAAATAACAGTCTTTCTTGATGAGATGGGTAATCCTAGTTTTAAAAATTTAAAAAAGGAAAATTTAGAAGATGATTTAAATAATTTTAAACTTGAAAATCCTTTGAAAAATAAAGATCAAGTCGATCAACTTTTAAAATCCTTGACCGAATAATGATGAAAAAGATCGTAGTTGTTTTATTAATTTTTATCTTGATTTTGGGAATGAATCAAAAAGTTCAAGCCCAAACTTCAATTTTGCAAAAAATTCTTGAAGATTTAGAAGAATTAGTCAAACCGGAAAAGAATCAAATTAGCCTAAAAGATCAAATCCAGATTTTTCAAAAAATTATCGATCTTTCTTTGAACGAAGTTAAAGATTTAAAAATTAAAATTCTCGCTCTCGAAAATCTTGATCCTTCAACAACTAAATTTTTAGAAGAAAAAATTTTTGAATTAAACGAAGTCATTAAATATTACGAAGATCAAAAAGAAGAAATCGAAAAAAATAAAGACGAAATTGATGAAAGATCTTTTAAAATTTTAGTTCAAGAATTTAAAGCTTGGCGAGAAAAAAAATATTTACCCTTGATTGAAGAAGTAAGTAATTTTCTTTTGATTCACCAAATAAAAACAATTGAAAAAATAGCCCTTAATCGATATCAAAAAATCAAAAATGATTTAGAAAAACTTAAAAAGAAAAATTTAAAAGGAATCGATAAACTTTTAGAAGAATTAGAAAAAGCTGGTCGATCAATAAATGAAGCTCTTCAAATTAATGAACGGGCGATAAGAATTTTTTGGGGTATTGAAATTTTAACTCAAACTTCTACTACTTCTTCAATGGCTACTTCTTCTTTCGAAGAAGTTATGATTATTAAAGATCTAGTTCAGAAATCGCTTAATAAAATTAAAGAAGCTTATGAGATTTTTATAGAAATGAGTAAACAGGTGAGGGGTTTACTCTTTTAAAATGAAAACCCCGAGTTTAAACTCGGGGTTTTCATTTTATTTTTATAAAAATTAAAATTACTTAACAGCCTCTTTCAAAAGTTTTCCAGCTCGGAATTTTGGTTTAACCGAAGCGGGGATTTGGATTTTTTCACCGGTTTTTGGATTAATACCCATCCTCGCGGCTCTTTTAACAACTCGAAAAGTGCCAAAACCAGAAATTGATACTTCCTCCCCCCGACTTAAAGCCTTAATAATATTATCAAAAACGGCATCGACTGCTTGTTGGGCCTGTTTTTTAGTTTCTAAACCAACGGCTTTCATGACGGCTTCGGCTAGATCTTGTTTTTTCATAAATTTTTATTAGAGAGTAGATTTCGACCTTTAAAAACCGATATATTGATTATATTATAGCAAATTTAACAATTTTTCTCAATTAACGGGCGTATTCAACCGCTCTTACTTCTCGAATGACCGTCACTTTTATTTCACCGGGATACTGAAGGTCAGCTTGAATTTTATGAGCGATATTTTTTGCAAGTAAAATGGCTCCTAAATCGTCAATTTTTTCGGGAATGACAAAAACTCTTATTTCTCTTCCGGCCGAGACAGCATAGGATTGTTGAACCCCTTCAAAACTATTTACAATTTTTTCTAATTCCTCTAGTCTTTTAAGATATTTTTCTAAAGTTTCTCGACGAGCTCCTGGACGACCAGCAGAAAGAACATCCGCCGCTGCCACGACAAAAGCTTCTGGAATTGAAAAAGGATATTCTTCATGGTGAGATTCCATGGCTTTTATGACATCCTCTTCGATACCATATTTTTTCAAAAGTCTTCGACCAATTTCAACATGAGTTCCCTCAACTTCATGATCAATTGCTTTTCCAATATCATGAAGAAGAGCTCCTTTTTTAGCAATATCAACTCTTAAACCTAATTCCGCGGCAATCATTCCAGCAATATGAGCCATTTCAATTGAATGAGTTAAAACATTTTGACCATAACTTGTTCGAAAGTTTAATTTGCCAAGAAGATAAAGAATTTCTTTAGGTAAATCAAATATCCCAACTTCATAAGCTGCTTCTTCACCAATTTTTTGAATTCTTTCTTCTATTTCTTTTTTGGCTTCCTCGACTTTCTCTTCAATTCTTGCCGGTTGAATTCTGCCATCTTGAATAAGTTTTTCTAAAGCTAATTTAGCAACCTCCCTTCTTAAAGGATCAAAAGAAGAAAGGATAATACTATCCGGGGTTTCATCAATTATAATTTCAACCCCAGTTAGTTTTTCAAAGGTTCGGATATTTCTTCCTTCTCGACCAATGATTTTTCCTTTTATTTCTTCACTCGGAATAGTGACCATAGTCGTGGTGATATCGGCAACATGATTACGGGCATATCTTTGAATAGCTCCCGTAATAATTTCTAAACTTTTAGCTTCAATTTCTTCCTTTTTTTCTTTTTCGAGTTTAATTAACATTTCAGCTAATTCTTGACGAGTCTCTTCTTTAATTTTTTCAAAGAGTTTTTCTTTTGCCTCTTCTTGAGAAAAACCAGCAATTTTTTCTAGTTCTTTAACTAGATTTTCTTGCTTGTTCTTTAAATCGGCCTCAAGTTCTTTTAATTGAGCTTTTTCTTTATTTAAAGCCTCAATTTCGTTAGTTAATTTTTTTCTTTCTGATTCTAGAAATTCATCTTTTTTTAAAAGTCTTTCTTCAAAAATTCTTAATTCTTCTTTTCGTTTTTTTTCTTCTTCGGTTAATTTCTCTAAAATCGAAGTTGCTTTACTTTTTGCTTCTAAAACAATTTCTTTAGCTTTAGCTTCCGCTTGACTAATTTCTTCTTTAATTTGACGTTCGAGAGAATCTTTTTTCTGATAAGCAATAAAAATTCGAATTAAATACCCTCCAATTAAACCAATCAAAATTAAACCTAACCAAAGAGGATTGAAAGTCATAATTCTGGTTGAAATATTTTTTTAACATCGACTTTTTAAATATTTTAAAAAAACTAAACCGACTTGTCAAAAACCATTTTAAATTCTTCAATTTTCCCTTATAATTTTAATAATGAAACGAACTTATCTTCTCGTCATTCTTGATGGTTGGGGCAATGGTGAAGCCAATGAAAGTAATCCTATTTATTTAGCTCAACCAGAAAATATTGAATTTATTAAAAAAAATTTTCCTTCTCTTTCTCTGCAAGCTTCTGGAATTGCCGTTGGCCTTCCTTGGGGTGAGGAGGGTAATAGTGAAGTTGGTCATTTAACCATTGGGGCCGGTAAAATTCTTTATCAACATTTTCCAAGAATTTCTTTAGCTATTGAAAAAGGTGAGTTTTTTCAAAATCCGGTTCTTAAAAAAGCCTTTTCCCACGCTAAAAAAAATCAATCCTCGGTTCATTTGATTGGACTTTTAACGAGTGGTAATGTTCATGCTTCCTTTAAACATCTTGTCGCTTTAATTGAGATGGCGAAAAGAGAAAATTTTTCTCAAGTTTATCTTCATCTTTTTAGTGATGGTCGCGATAGTCCCCCTCGAGCCTTTAAAGAGCTCTTTAAAAAACTTGAAAATGAAATTCAAAAAAGAGGCTTTGGAATTTTAGCCACGGTTTCTGGTCGTTATTATGGTATGAATCGGGAAGAAAATTGGGATCGGACTCAAAAAGCCTACCAATTAATTACTGGTGAAGGTTTAGTTATTCAAGATCTTGATCAAGAAATTAAAAAAACTTATGAAAAAGGTCTTGATGATGAATTTATTCCTCCTTTAATTATTAAAGAACCTCATCCGGTAAAAGATGGAGATAGTCTTATTTTTTTTAATTTTCGAGAGGATAGCATGAGACAAATCGTTGAACCTTTTGTTAATCCTCATTTTAACCATTTTCCTATTAAAAAATTTCAAGATCTTTTTGTCGTTACCTTCACTCAGTATCATGAAAAGTTTCCTACAGCCGTCGCTTTTCCCCCCGAGATTGTTGAGAATCCTTTAGGAAAAGTTTTAGCTGATTACGGTAAAACTCAATTAAGAATTTCCGAAACAGAAAAATATGCCCATGTTACCTATTTTTTTAACGGTTTAAAAGAAGAACCTTTTCCTAATGAGTATCGCGTCCTTATTCCTTCAAACGAAATTGCCCATCAAGATGAAAAACCAGAAATGAAAGCCCGGGAAATTACCGATCGCGTTCTTTCTGTTTTAAATGAGGGAAGTTTTGATTTTATTTTAGTCAATTATGCAAATCCAGATATTATTGCCCATACTGGCAATTTTGAAGCTCTTCTTCAAGCGATTAAAACCGTTGATCGAGAAGTTGGTCGATTATTAAAAAGTGTTTTAAATCAAAATCATTTAATGATTATCACCGGTGATCATGGAAATGCCGAAAATATGATCGATTTAAAAAGTGGCCAAATTCAAACAAAACATGATCCTAATCCTGTTCCTTTTTATCTGGTTGCCAAAGAGTATCAATTAAAAAAAGAAAAAAAACCTGAAGAGATAAGAAAAATTGAAATTCAACCAGCTGGTCTTCTTTCGGATATTGCCCCAACAATTCTTGAGTTAATGAAAATACCAAAACCAAAAGAAATGACCGGTGAAAGTCTTATGGAATTTTTGCTTTATTATAGCTAGAATTTATTTTTTATCCGGCCTATATTGATCCTTAAATAAGGTTCGGTATTTGAAGGCCGGAGATTGAGCCAACCATATTTAAATTCTAAAGTAAGCCCATCGATCAGAGATATTTTTTTTGCTTTTTTTTGATAAATTTTTTTAATCGTTTCTATAAATTTATCTGGTTCTTGAGTTTTGATATTTTTTGTTTTAATTTCAAGTTGACAGGGAAGCCATTTTTTTAATTGAGAAATTTGATAAGGGAGTTCGCTTAAAATATTCATAATTTTAATAGCCGTTAAAAGACCGTCTTCCGAAAAGAAAAAATCTTGATGATGGTAATGACCAGAATATTCAGCACCAATCGTTGCTTTTTTTCTTTTCATTAATTTTTTAATGAAATAATGACCAACTCTTGAAGGGTAAGTTTTTGGCAGTAAAAGTTGGCTATATTTCAAAGCTTCATAAAGTAAAATATCAACAACAAAAGGTTTTTTGTGATTTAAAAAAAGAAGATAGGCAATAATATAAGGTTCGATTAATTTTCCTTGATTATCAAGAAAAACGACCCGATCCCCATCGCCATCAAAAACCAAACCTAAATCTGCTTTTTTCTTTTTAATCATTTTTGAAACTTGAGATAAAGCTCCTCGTTTTAAAGGATCAGGACCATGAGCCGGGAAATGGCCATCAGGTTTTTGATTGATAATGATCATTTTCACATTTTTAATTTTTAGTTTTGAAAAAATTGGACCAAGAGCACCATTAGAACAGTCAGCCACCACTTTTAAAGGTTTCTGAATTTTAGAAAAGCGATTAATGAATTTAAGATAAAAATTAAGATATTTTCTTTTCATATTTTTTAATAATTTTTAAGACTTCTTTTCCTGGAAGAGTTTCTCCTTTTTCTTTAACGATTTTTAAACCATTCCAATTTTTAGGGTTATGGGAAGCGGTGACCATAAAACCTCCTTTTGCTTTTAAAATATTGACCAGAAAGTAAAACATAGGCGTGGAAGTAAGACCGAGAGGGATGATTTTTATTTTCGGATTATTTTTCAAACCAAAAATTAAGGCCTGATAAAGTTTAGAGGAACTTAAACGAGGATCATGGCCAACAACAATTTTTCCTTTTTGAAAAAATTGAGCTAAGAGCTTGGCGATTTTTTGGAAAATTTTTTCGTTAATTTCTTTTGGATAAATTCCTCGAATATCGTAAGCTTTAAAAATTTTTTCTTCCATAAATTGAATTTTAACTTATTTTGTTTTTTAATGAAATAAATGGCCAAGAAAAATAAATTTCCTAAAAAAGAAGAAATTCAAAAAGAAAAATATCGTCTCCATCCCGAAGTTAAAAAAACAATTGTCTTAGTTACTTTTCTAGGTTTAACTATTATTTTTATCATCTCGGCCCTTGGGAAAGGTGGTTCTTTGGGTCTTTTTATTTATAAGTCTTTAAGTAATTTATTTGGTCTTGGTTATTATCTTTTACCTTTAATTTTTTTCTTAATTGCCTTTTCTTTGGTTGGTAAAGAAGGGAGAAATTTTGCCTTTGGTTTTACCCTCTTAAGCGGTTTTGTTTTTTTAATTTCTTCTCTTGGATTTTTTGAAATTATCATCCCGGGAAGTGGTGGTTTTCTTGGTTCAATTATTGGTAACCTTAAAACTCCTTTTGGCCTTATTAATGCCCTTGTCATTTCTTTAATGTTGATGGTCATTTCTTTTTTGATTATGATCAATCGCCCCTTGAAATTACCTAAATTTAAAAAGGGTCAAGAAAAAACTTCTCAACCAGTTATTTCTCAAATTCCTGAAAGTGAGCCTTTAAAAGAAAAAGAAGAAAAGAAATTAGTTGAGGAGGCATCGTTAAAAATCAAAGAAGAAAAATTAAAAATTGCTGAGGAAAAAATTAAAGTTTCTAAAGTTGCCAAAGACTATATTTTTCCTCCAATTTCTCTTTTAAATCTTGAAGTTGAAAAACCAACGGTTGGTGATTTAAGGGCAAATGCTAACATTATCAAAAGAACTTTAGAAAGTTTTGGGGTTACTGTTGAAATGGGCGAAATTAGTGTTGGTCCAACAATTACCCGTTACACTTTAAAACCAGCGGAAGGGGTAAAACTTTCCCGAATTACTGCCTTAAGTCAAGATTTAGCTTTAGCCTTAGCCGCTCATCCAATAAGAATTGAAGCACCGATTCCAGGAAAATCCTTAGTTGGTATTGAGGTTCCTAATAAAATTGGTGCTTTGGTGAGATTAGGAAGTCTTCTTCGTTATCCTGAATTTCAAAAATCGGGCTTTTTGACTTTTGCTTTGGGTCGAGATGTAAGTGGCGAGCCGGTTTTTGCTGATATTTCTAAAATGCCCCACCTTTTAATTGCCGGGGCTACCGGTAGTGGCAAAAGTATTACTATTCATTCGCTAATTATTTCTCTTCTTTATAAAAACTCACCAGCAACTCTTCGTTTAGTTTTAGTTGATCCTAAAAAAGTAGAACTTTCGGTTTATAATGACCTTCCTCATTTAATTTCTCCAGTGATTACCGATAATAAAAAAGCCCTTGGCGCTCTTCGGTGGGTCATTCAGGAAATGGAAAATCGTTATCAAAAATTATTAGAAGCCGGGGCTCGCGATATTAAAACTTTTAATCAAAAATCTTCTAAACCTCTTCCTTATATTTTGATTATTGTTGATGAATTGGCCGATTTAATGATTAGTTTCGGTCGAGAAGTTGAGGGAGCGATTATTCGTTTAGCTCAAATGTCCCGAGCAACTGGGATTCATTTAGTTTTTTCTACTCAAAGACCTTCCGTGGAAGTGATTACTGGTTTAATCAAGGCAAATATTACTTCTCGGATTGCCTTACAAGTGCCGAGTCAGATTGATTCAAGAACAATTTTAGATTTTGCGGGGGCGGAAAAACTTCTTGGGCGAGGTGATCTTTTGTTTATTTCTCCGGAACTTTCAAAACCAAAAAGAATTCAAGGAGCTTTTGTCAGTGAAGAAGAAGTTAAAAAAGTAGTTGATTTTATCAAGGCCAAAAATAAAATGGTCACGGAAGAAATTGTTTTTGAAAGCGTTGAAAAAATTTCAAATGGTAATGATTTAGAAAAATATTTAGATTTTGAAGAATTTTCCGAAAAAGAAGAAGATCCTCTTTATGAAGAGGCGGTTAAAATCGTTCTCGCTGCTAAAAAGGCTTCAGCTTCCCTTTTACAAAGAAGATTAAAAATTGGTTATGCCCGCGCTGCCCGATTATTAGATATTATGGAAGAAAAAGGAATTGTTGGTCCCGCTGAAGGTTCAAAACCAAGAGAAGTTCTCATCAAAAATCTCTAACCCCTCCCAATATGTCGTAATCAGATTACGCCATATTATATATAGAATGTAGAGTGAATATGTCGTAATCTGATTACGACATATAAAAAATTACGACATATTAAAAAACATAAATTTTTCTATTTTTTAAAGGTAAAGTAATCTGTTGTGTAATCTTGATCATGTTAATTAATGGGATGATGATGGTTGATTATTTGAATTTTTGATGTATATTTATATTGGAATTATGGTTAATAATCCAAGACGTTTTTCTCAAATTATTGTTGAAGCGATGAAACGTTATGATCTGAATTTTGAGAAATTAAGTCGTTTAACTAATATTTCTGAAAGATATTTAGAGGCTTTAATTGAAGAAAGATTTGAAGCTTTACCTCCTGCTCCCTATGTTCATGGTTATATTAAAAAAATTGCTAAAGTTTTAGAACTTGATGGTGATCAGATTTGGAATGAATTTTTGAAATATCATCCTCAAATTCGTCGCTCAGGTGAAAAGGATCGCCTTCCTTCAAATCGTTTTGCTTTTAACCGAGTTTTTTTGAAACCATTTCTTATTTTTCTGGTTTTAGTTTTTTTAATTAGCGTTTATTTTATTTTGAAAAGTTTTTTTTATTATCAACCAGAAATAACTTTTTTAAATTTAAATGAAGATGATATAATAACTAAAGAACCAGAATTAGTCATCAAAGGAAAAGTAAAATTAGCTGATCTTTTGACTTTAAATGGAAATCGAATTTATCCCGATACTCAAGGTAATTTTGAAACCGTGGTTACTCTTCAACCTGGTTTAAATGCTTTAGAATTTCGGGCTAAAAAAATTCTTTCCGGTAAAGAAATAGTCATCACGAAGAAAGTCATTTATCAAACTGAAGAAACTTCTTCTCAAAATAATGTCTCCCCTTAAAAAAACAAAAATTGAACAAGAAAAAGCGGATTTAGAATCTTTAATTAAATCTCTCCAAGCTCGTTTTGGTGAAGGTTCGGTAATGACTCTAGGTCAGGCAAGTCATACTAAAATTGAAACTGTTCCTTCAGGTTCTTTTTCTTTAGATCTCGCCCTTGGTGGTGGTTTGCCCAAAGGAAGAATTATTGAAATTTTTGGCCCTGAGGCTAGTGGGAAAACCACTTTAGCTCTTCACGCCATTGCCGAAGTTCAAAAAAAGGGTGGGAAAGCGGCTTTTATTGATGCTGAACACGCCCTAGATCCCGAATATGCCAAAAAAATTGGAGTCAAGATTGAAGATTTAGTCATTTCTCAACCTGACAATGGGGAAGAAGCTTTAGATATTCTTGAAAGTTTAGTTCGTTCGGGAATTATTAATATTGTCGTGGTTGATTCAGTAGCCGCTTTAACACCCAGAGCAGAAATTGAAGGAGAAATGGGCCAACAGCAAATTGGTCTTCAAGCTCGTTTAATGTCCCAGGCTCTTAGAAAATTAACCGCTATTTCCGCTAAATCAGGCACAATTATTATTTTTATTAATCAAATTCGTCAAAAAATTGGAGTCATGTGGGGGAATCCAGAAACGACCCCTGGTGGTTTGGCTCTTAAATTTTATGCTTCGGTGAGAATTGATGTTCGAAGAATTGCTCAGGTTAAAAAGGGTGAAGAAATTATTGGAAGTCGAGTCAAAGCAAAAGTGGTAAAAAATAAAGTCGCCCCACCTTTTAAATTAGCTGAATTTGATATTTTATACGGTGAAGGGATTTCTTATGAGGGTGATGTTTTAAACACAGCTCTTAAATATGGCGTTATTCAAAAATCAGGTTCAAGTTATTCTTTTAACGGAGAAAAAATAGGAGTTGGTTTTGATAATGTTCGAGATAAACTCAAGGAAGACAAAAAACTTTTAGAAGCTATCAAAAAGAAAGTTTTAGAAGAAGTTGAAAAAAGAGGAGTTATTGGCGGGGAAGAATAAATTTTTTAAGGAGAAACTTCGTTACAAAAATTGATTCATCAATAATTTATTTTAAATCACAAAGTTTATAAAAATTTTCAAAGATTTTTGCTACGAGAATCGGACCAGTGCCACCAGGGGTTGGGGTATATTTTATTTTTGAAGGTTCATTAGGAGGAATAAAATCACCGTAAATTTTTTTATCTTCAATTTCGTAGCCAAAATCAATAACAATCGCTTCTTCTTTTAAATCAATTCCCCTAAATCTTCCTCTTTGACCAACGCCGCTAATAATTAAATCACCATCTTTTAATTTTTCATTTAAATTCTCGGTTTGGCGACTATAAACTTTAAGTTCCGAAACTTTATCCATCAACCAAAGGGCAATTGGTCGACCAATTAAAACTCCTCGGCCAATAATAATCGCCTTTATTTTATTAATCTCCTCTAACTGAATTTCTTTTAAAATTTCTTCAACGACACCAACGGCTGGTGGTAAGACAGGATTCCGACCAGCATAAAAAGCTCCTAAAGCTCTTTCTCCTAAAAGGTCAACATCTTTTTCTCGGGGGATAGGATTACAGACATAATATTTATTAATATGAGCTGGCAAAGGTAATTGAACAATAACGCCGCCACAGGTTTTATGTTTAGCTATTTGAAAAATTTCTTTTCTTAATTGATCTTGTTTGATTTCTGGAGGAAAGCGATAACACCGAAAATCAACTCCTAATTCCTGAGCTAATTTTTCTTTTTGTTTGATAAAACTTATTGAAGTCGGATCCTCACCGATTAAAAAAACGCCCAGAAATTTTTTAGGCACGGGTTTTTGTTTTAAATTCTCAACAATTCTTTGAGCGATTTTTTTACCATCAATAATCATTTTATTTTAAGATAATAAAATTTTATCTATTTTTTTAGCTAATTTAATCATTTCTTTTTCTTTAAAACCCAAAGTAGTGACTGCGGGTGTTCCTAATCTAATCCCTGAAGGATGAGTTGGTGATCGTTGATCAAAAGGAATTGAATTTTTGTTAACAATAATTCCAGCTTTTTCTAATTTTTGACTGGCTGTTTGACCGTCAAGACCCCGACTCATGGTATCAACTAAAAATAAATGAGTATCGGTGCCACCGGAGATAATTCGCCAACCCAATTTTTGGAGTTCTTTAGCTAGAGTTTTAGCATTTTTAACAATTTGCCGGGCATATTTTTTAAAACCAGGTTGAAGAGCTTCAAAAAGAGCAACTCCAATAGCAGCAATATTGTTAATATGAGGACCTCCTTGAAGACCAGGAAAAACTGCTTTTTCAATCGCTTCGCTTATAGTTAAATTTGAATGATTAATTTTTTTATCTTTGCGAGAAAAAATAATGGCTCCTCGAGGCCCCCGAAGAGTTTTATGAGTTGTCGTCATGACCACATCCGCATAAGGAAAGGGTGAAGGATAAACACCGCCGGCGACTAAACCGGCAAAATGGGACATATCTACTAATAAAAAAGCCTTGACTTGATTAGCAATTTTTCTAAATTCTTTAAAATTAATAATTCTTGAATAAGCACTATAGCCTGTGATAATTAGTTTTGGTTTTTCTTTTAGAGCAATTTTTAAAATTTCTTGATAATTTAATCTTTCCGTTTTTTGATCAAGAAAATAAGGAACCTGCTGCCAAAATTTTCCCGTGAGACTAACTTTAGCTCCATGAGAAAGATGGCCGCCCATATCTAATCGAAGCCCCATAATTTTTTCACCAAGAGGCACCAGAGCTGAATAAATCGCAAAATTAGCTTGAGCTCCAGAAAGAGCTTGAACATTAACTTCCCATTTTTTAGAAGAAAGTTTGAATAATTTTAAAGCTCTTTCTTTAACTAATTTTTCTAACTCATCAACGATTTGATTACCGGCGTAATAACGAGCGCCAACGCGGCCTTCAGCATATTTGTTAGTAAAAACCGAACCTAAAGCTTTTAAAACATCTTTTGAAACAAAATTTTCTGAAGCAATCAAATTAATTGTCTTTTTTTGTCTTTCTTCTTCTTTTTTGATAAGTTTTTCAATAGCTTTATCTTTCATCGGGTATTTTTTAAAGGAATAATTGGAAGATAAAATATGACCAAAGCAAGGATTAAAATTCCGATAAGAATATAAAGAATTGCTTTTTTTATTTTTGGTTTCATTTTAAAAAAGTTGTTTTTGATTATCTTCAATCATTTCTTCAAAATTAATATTCACTTTAACCATTTGAGGTAAATCTTTTAAAGGAATCCAAAGATATCCTTGTTGACGGATGAGATCAAAAATTTCTTTTGTTAATTTAACATCATTAAGACAATAAGCTTTTAATTTTTCAATTTCTCCTCTTTGATACATTTTAATAGCTTCAGCGCCATTACTTTGTTTTTTAAGGCCAATATTAGCTTCAGCTAAAACCCCTAAACCAATTTTTCGGCCATAAACTTTTTCAATTTCTTCTAAAATATCAAAATGGGGAATAGCGGCGATATTAAAATTAAAGTATTTTGCTAAAACTGGGATATCAAATCTTTTACTTGAAAAGCCAATAATCAATCCGGTTTTTTTTAAAATTTCTCCTAATTGATTTAATTCTTGTTCTTCAAAAGCAAAATATTTATCTTCGTTATAAGAATAAATACAGGCTACGGAAACTTGGAGTTCTTTTAAATTATCCCAGCCAATTTCATCAGGAGAATTTTTTGTTTCAATATCAATAACAATTTTATCTTTCATGATTTAGACAAAACGATCGGCTACTTTTGTTGCGGCATAACTTTCTGGTTTTGTTTTTGCTTCAAAATTATTAGCTCGAATAATCGCAACTACTTCTTGAATTAAAGTTTTTGTTTCGCCATTTTCACCAATATCTACATGAATTTCAAAATCCCAGTTAGTTATTTCTTGATGATCTTTAAGAAGAGTCAAAATTTCTTTAGCTACTTCTAAAGAAATAAGAACTTCTTGGATAATTCGATCCCGAAGAGTATAAAATTTACCAAGTTCAATTCTTCGCCAAAAATAACGACCACCGTTTCCTAATCGATGAACAACAATGGCCGTGACAAAATCAGCTTTTTGATTTTCAAGTTTTTCTGAATCCGTGCCGATGATGATTTTATAGTGATATTTAGGTTTTTCTTTGATAAAGTTTAAAATTGTTTCTACAACTTGAGGGGTTGTTAATTTTAAACCAAAAGAACTTTGAAAAGTTAAATAACTTTTTTGATCACTCTTCATTTCTTTTTAGATTAAATCTTTAAAAATTTTTTGTCAATTAAACTCTTGACAAAATTTTTTAAAAAATAAAAAATTTTGAATATTAAATTGTAAATTAAAAAATAAAAAGGTGAGAGAAAATGATTACAGAACTCCTAGATGTTCACATAAGAGTGAATAAAATAATTTATTTAATTCAATCAAATCCTGATCAAACTGATCAAAATGTTTTAGATTATGTTATAGAAGAAATTAAAGATCTAGCTTTTTGGGTATTCGAAGAAGATAATTTAAGAGTAAATTTCGCTATAAAAATTTTCGAAGATCCTTTAGTAAAGGAAGTTTTGTTTAAACAATCAAAAAATAAAGAGGTGATTGATTTTGTCACGAGCGTGTTTAGAATATTTAGTAGTTGTAGCAAACCTAATGAAGCTCTAGAGTTTTTTAGATCTTATTGTTATTTAATCAATGTGAAAGACCAGGAACTTATATCTCTTCTGTATAAAGAGTTATTAGAAGTAAAGAAGAAAAAGTCAAAGTTTAGATTTTTAGATTTGCTTACATTTATCTCTGATGATGATTTTAAAAATCGTTTTTTAGAAGAGATTTAGGAAAATTTTGATTTTTAAAACCCCGCCTGGAGCGGGGTTTTATTGTTTTATTATTTGTGGGCGCTGTAGGAATTGAACCTACGACCTTCTCGGTGTAAACGAGACGCTCTCCCACTGAGCTAAGCGCCCGGCTAAATTGATAAATTCTAATTTTTAATGTTATAATATTTTTAAAATAAATAAAAGGTCGCTAATTTTTAAAAAAAATGGACAAAGAAAAAATCGAGGAATTATTAAAAATTGATATTTTTCAAGAACTCGGCCTTTCAGATTTACCTGAAGAAACAAGAAATATTCTTCTTGATGATATGACTCGAGTGATTATCCAGGGGATTCTTTTAAGGATTTTTGAAAATTTGAGTCCCGAAAAACAAACAGAATTTTCCGAATTATTTGATAAAGTAGCTTTAGGAGAAGTTGACTCCTCAGCGATAATTGATTTTATTCAAACTGAAATTCCTAATTTTGAGGATCTTTTAAATGAAGAAATTGCCAATTACAAATCTTTATTAATTTCTAATATCAAGGTCGAGTAAAAAATTTTAGAATATGGGTTTTGAAAAACCACAATTCAGGAAACAAGAAAGTAAAGAACAAAGTAAAAATAAAAAGGAAAAGGAAGAGGAAAAGGAAGAGGAAAAGAAAAAGAAAAAGAAAAAGGAAAAGGAAAAAGAAACTACTAAAGAAAAACCTAAAGATATTGTTCAACAACGTTTAGAAAAAATCGAAAAAGATAAACGCCTTGATTATCTTAAAAAAATTTCGGAATTATTGAATGTTAAAGTAGAAGAAAAACTCGACTTAAAAGAAGAAGATATTTTAAAGAAATTAAGAGCCGAATATAGTGACGAAGTGATTGATAAGGCTTTAAATTACCAAGAAAAAAAGGAGGCTTTAGAAAATATTTATAAAGAGGCTTTAACAAAAATAAAGACAGAAAAAAAGAATGTTGAAGAGATTTTTTTCTATTTACAAACTGAAAAAGGTGTTATCGAATATAAATTAACAGAACTTCAGAATTTTTATTTACCAGCTTTAATAGATTTGAAATTAGCTTTATTAGAAGATAAAAAAAATAAGTTAAAAAAACAAATTGACAAAGAACTCGCTCATCTTACAGAAAAGGAAAAAAAGGAAGATTTAAAGAAAAAACTTAAAGAATATGAAATTAAAATTTTAGCCTCTCTTGTTTTAAACGAATATAGAGAATTCCAAGATAAAAGATTAGAAATTCAATGCGCTTTAAATAGAGTTAATGCCACGACTTTTCGAAAGGTTCTTGATTGGTATAATAAATTACCAAGACCTATTAGAGCCGCTATCGGCGCGGGAATAACTGGTTTTTTTGTTGCGGGGTTTGGTATTGGTATGGCGCCTGTTAGTTTAATTTCCGCAGCAGGTCTTTCTTATATTGGTTTTAGAATGGCTAGAGGATTAGTTGGTGGTGGTATTGGTGCTTTCTTACAATCGATGATCAATCCTTTTATTAAAGGCTGGATTGATAGAAGTTATAAAAAACAATTAGCCAAAGAAGCCGAAGAAACCGAAAAGATGTTAAGAGGAGAAAAAGAATTAATTCAAAAAGAAGAAAAGAAAGTAGAAACTGTTTCTGGTCAACCTCAAAAACTAAGTCTTTTGGAAAGATTGAAACTTTTGTTTGGAAAAGAGGAAAAAGTTGAAAAAGGCAAAAAAGAGAAGCAAAAAAAACAACCTGAACAAAAAGCAGAAAAAGTTATTGAAACACAAAAAGAAAAACCCGAAGAATCAGAAGAAGAAAGGTTTTTAAGAGAACTTAATGAAGAACTTAAAAATTTGGATAAGTATTTTGAGGATCTTATTTCGAGAAATAAGGAGAAAGCCCAAGAGGCTTTAAGAAAAATAGGGGAGTTTAATTTAAAACTTGCTCAGGCAAGATATCAAAGAATTCAAGAAATAAGAAATCGTCTTGATAAAAGAAGTAGAAGGTCTTACTTAATAAGCGCTCTTATTACTGGTGCTATTGGTGGCACGGCTGGTTATGTTTTGACTAATTATATTGCGGACTCTTTAATAGGCGGAGCTACGGGTTATCCAGTAATTGAAAAAAAGTATGTAACGACAGAGACACCACCTTCTTCAGGAACTAAAACAGTCGAACAACCAACAAAACCAGAGACTCCTCCTGACACTACTACTTCGAAATTTCAACAACCTTCAGAGCCTCCAAAAACTCAAATAGATAAACAACCAACAAAACCAGAGACTCCTTCATATCCTGGCACTACACCTGAACAACCTCCTTCAGGGTCTTCAAAACCAACAATTGAAACAATTGAAAAATATATTAGTTCTAAAGAAATTTTAGATAAAGCGACTATTGGAAAAGGTGAAGGTATTGAACATGCTTTAATAAGACAATTAAAATCTAATCCTACCCTATTTGGTTTTAAGGGAGATGTGAATGATCTTAAAGCAGTTGAAGCCTGGGCTGAAAAATATGCCCATGAACTTGCCATTAAAAATGGATTTGTTGATCCTAAAACTGGTGTTGAAACTCGAGTTTTTTGGTTTAAAGATCACAAAATTGCCTATCTTCTTCAACCCGATGGCACAATTAAAACTTACGTTGATGGTCAAGAATTTATTTGTAAAGATAGATTTTTTGAATATGAATATAAGCCACCAAAACCAACTGAGCCAGTTCAGATTAAAACCCAACCAATTAAAGAATTTCAAGAAATACCTGTTAAGTCTCTTAAAGAGAGTATTAAACAGGAACTCGGGAAGTGGGTTCCTTCTAAAGCCCCGGAATCACCAATTGTAACCGCTCAGAAGGAGGTTTTGAGTTTGTATAATTCTCTTAAAAGTATAGATATAGAAAAACTTTCTCTTGCTGATTTGAAAGGATTAAAAAACGAATTAGCTCAATTAGGTGATGAAATAAAAACCTTAAAACCATTTATAGAAACATCAGAAGATTGGCAAAAGATTATTGCTGATATTAATGAAGTTTATAATAAATTGTCAATTGAAAAATTAACCGAGGCTTTTCAAGAAAAAGTTTTTGAATATTTTGACAAAGAATTTGGTGTTCGTTTACCCCCTGAGACCTTCAATAAATTTTTGGATACAAAAATAGGAGATTTTATTAGCGATGATATTTATAATAAAACATTGACGAAAACCTATCCTTTCTTAGAGTATAATCAAAATATAAGGAATTTTATTAAGTCTTTTAATCCTTCTGGTTCTGATGTTAATAAAACCTTGAGAGAATTTCTAGAAAAATTTTTCATTAGAGGAGATTTAAGATTTTAATTTTT
>FWWL01003590.1_pt1 | contig 27949 bp, 30 predicted proteins | sample 2228331 | NCBI WGS metagenome assembly FWWL01 (sample SAMEA103939775, study PRJEB20133) | metagenome
TGAAGAAGAAAAAAACCAGATCACTCACCCGCCCGAACAGTAATATTTTCCTGTGTATTCTGCAAAACCAGAGCAGGCACACACTTTGCTTCCTTAATATGACTGATGAGCCCGTTCTTTAAGGCATCCGATATAGTAGAAACCAAAACAGTCAACAAAAATCCGCTTTTTTGATTTTCCCCGTCAGATTATTTATATTTATGGTATTTATTGCAACTGTTGCTGTTCTGGCTTTTCCTGTTTAGTCTTTTTTCTTTCGGACAGCAGGGCCACCATCAGACCGGCCACGAAGCCAGCCGCCGCGGTAAGCAACAGCAGAAGTATATGCGGCATTTCCACCGTGGCCAGAAGAAAATGGGTTTTGACCGGCTCCCGATTCTGGATGACGATAATGGCCAGCAGGATAACCACGATGATCAAAATTATAAGTCTGGCGGTTTTCATTCTTTGCCCTCCTCTCTGACTGAATTTTATAACCGGAGGCAATCCGGAGACAAGCCTGTTTTCGGTATTACCGGAAATATTAATTCTTTCACCGGCAGGGCTGAAATGAATTAAATCATCAGGTATTCAGCCCATGAATGGCTGCATACGCCCCCGGGCGTTAATTGACTTTCAGGCGGGTTTCTGTTAAAAATTAATAAATGTTGAAATGGATTCTCACCAAAATCTTCGGGACCAAGAACGAACGGGACCTGAAAAAGCTCCAGCCTTATGTCGCGGCCATAAACGCACTTGAGCCGCAGATCAGCGCGCTGACCGACGCCCAGCTTCAAGCGAAAACTGCCGAATTCAAAGAAAAACTCCGCCAGGGAGCCACCTTAGATGACATCCTGATTGAAGCCTTTGCCGTCGTCAGGGAAGTCGCCCGCCGCACCGTCCGCATGCGACATTTCGACGTCCAGCTGATGGGCGGAATTGTCCTCCATCAGGGCAAAATCGCCGAGATGAAGACCGGCGAGGGAAAAACCCTGGTGGCCACTCTGCCCGCCTATCTTAACGCTATTGAGGGCAGGGGCGTGCACATCGTCACCGTCAACGATTACCTGGCCCGGCGTGACGCTGAATGGATGGGCCCGATCTATAAATTTCTCGGTCTGAGCGTCGGTGTTATCCAGCATGACATGAGCGACGCCGACCGCAAGAAAGCCTACCAGGCGGACATTACCTACGGGACCAACAACGAATTCGGTTTCGATTACCTGCGCGATAACATGAAATTCCGCCTGGAAGACCTGGTTCAGCGCGGCTTCAATTACGCCATCGTGGACGAAGTCGACAGCATCCTGATCGACGAAGCCCGGACGCCGCTGATCATTTCCGGACCGACCCAGGAATCAACCGAGCTTTACTACAAAGCCGACCGGTTCGTCCGCCGGCTGCAGAAAGATAAACATTTTATCCTGGACGAGAAAACCAGAACCGTCGCCCTGAATGAAAACGGGGTGGCTGAAGCCGAAAAGTTCTTTAACATTCCGAACCTCTATGATTTGAATTACATCAACCTGGTCCATGCCATAAATCAGGCCCTCAAGGCTCACCATCTGTTCAAACGAGATGTCGATTATGTGGTCAAAGACGGTCAGGTGATCATCGTAGACGAATTCACCGGCCGGTTGATGCCCGGTCGTCGTTACAGCGATGGTCTCCACCAGGCTCTTGAAGCCAAAGAGGGCGTCAGAGTTCAGGAAGAATACCAGACGTTAGCCTCGATCACCTTTCAGAATTATTTCCGCATGTACAGAAAGCTGGCCGGCATGACCGGAACAGCGGCCACCGAAGCGGCCGAATTCATGCACATCTACAAGCTGGATGTGGTGGAAATCCCGACCAACAAGCCGCTGCGGCGCACTGAATATCCCGACGTGATCTACCGGACAGCAAGGGAAAAATGGAACGCCGTGGTGGATGAAATAGTCCAGCTGAACAAAATTGGCCGACCGGTGCTGGTCGGCACGATCTCCATAGAAAAATCAGAAAAACTTTCTGAGATGCTCCGCCGGCGGGGCATCAAACACGTGGTGCTCAACGCCAAGTACCACGAACTTGAAGCCCAGATCATCGCTCAGGCCGGACGCGTCGGGGCGGTGACCATAGCCACCAACATGGCCGGCCGCGGTGTCGACATCCTCCTCGGCGGCAATCCTGATTATCTGGCAAAGGAATTCCTTAAAAAATCCGGGATAGATCCGCAAAAAGCCACTCCGGAACAGTATCAGAAAGCCTACGAAGAAGCCCTGAAGATTACCAGAGAAGAGCATGAAAAAGTGGTGGCGCTGGGTGGCCTGCACATCATCGGCACCGAACGCCATGAATCCCGCCGGATAGACAACCAGCTGCGGGGTCGAGCCGGACGTCAGGGAGATCCTGGCTCCTCCCGGTTCTATCTCTCGCTTGAGGACGACCTGATGCGCATCTTCGGTTCCGACCGACTGTCGGGACTGATGGCCAGAATCGGAATGGCCGAGGGCGTGCCGATCGAGCATCCGATGGTGACCAGAGCGATCGAGCGAGCCCAGAAACAGGTGGAAGCACAGAACTTCTCGATCAGAAAGCACCTGCTGGAATACGACGACGTGATGAACAAGCAGAGGGAAACTATCTACAGGCAGCGCCGGGAAATCCTTGAGGGCAAGGACCTCAGAGATTATTATCTCAACCTGATCGAAACTCTGGTCGACTGGTATCTGGAAGAGCATGCCGGCAAAGAAAAACATCCGGACGATTGGGACCGGGAAGCCTTAAGACAGGCCATATATTCGCAATTCGGCTTCGACCTCAACCAGCTCAACCTCAACTGGGAAGAGATAACTTACGAAGAACTTCGCGAAAAGCTGGTCTCCGCCCTGAAAGAAATTTACGAACAGAAGGAAAAGCTTCTCGGGCCGGAAAACATGCGGCAATTCGAACGACTGATTCTCCTTCAGGTGATCGACACTCGCTGGAAAGACCACCTGCTGGAAATGGATTACCTCCGGGAAGGAATCGGCTTAAGGGGCTACGGACAGCGCGACCCGCTCATTGAATATAAAAAAGAAAGCTTCGCCATGTTCCAGCAGATGCTCGACCGCATCGAAGAGGATGCCGTACGCTACCTGTTCCTGATACAGCCGGTGGCCGAAGCAGAAAGAAGAGTGGAAAGGCGACCGCAGCCGGTCTATTATCAGCGGCCGAAAGAAGAATCGGCCGCAGGCGCCCCGAAAGCCAGACAGGCCCGGCCGTTAATACCGGGCAAAAAAAGGCGTTAAATAGCCCCTCAGGAGGGTTTTTATGTTAGATGAAAAACTTAAAGAAGGTTTAACCTTTGACGATGTACTCATAATGCCGGCTAAATCAGATGTGGTTCCGGCCGAAGCTGATGTTTCCACCTGGTTGACGAAAAACATTCCGCTGAAGATTCCCATACTGAGCTCGGCGATGGATACGGTAACCACCTCCCGCATGGCCATCACCATGGCCCAGCAGGGGGGCATCGGCATAATCCACCGGAATATGCCGATCGAAGCCCAGGCTGAAGAAGTGGACAAAGTCAAAAGGCATGAGAGCGGAATGATTGTCGAGCCGATTACCCTCAGGCCGACTGATACCATCAGCCAGGCGATAGAACTGATGAGAAGGTACAAAATCTCCGGTCTCCCCGTCACCGATGAAAACAACAAACTGGTCGGCATCCTGACCAACCGTGACATCAGGTTCGAGACCAGACTAAATCTGCCGGTGTCAGAAGTGATGACCAGAGAACTGGTGACGGTCCCGGTCGGCACTCCCCTGGAGGAAGCGGAAAAGCTTTTCCACAAGTACAAAGTGGAAAAGATCCTGATCGTCGACGAACATTACCATCTGAAAGGGCTCATCACTTACAAAGATATTTTGAAGCGAATTCAGTATCCGCTGGCTTCGAAGGATAAGCTGGGCCGCCTGCGAGTCGGAGCCGCCGTGGGCGTTGGCTCCGATGCTTTAGATCGAGTAGCAGCTCTGATTAAAGCCGGTTGTGATGTCATAGTGGTGGACACCGCGCACGGGCATTCCCGCCGGGTGATGGAAACCATTAAGTTGATCAGAAAAGAATATCCGGACATCAACCTGATAGCCGGGAATATCGCCACAGCTGAGGCAGCCGAGGACCTGATCAAACTGGGCGTCGACGCGGTTAAGGTGGGAATCGGCCCAGGGTCCATCTGCACCACCCGGGTGGTGGCTGGAGTTGGAGTGCCCCAGATCACGGCCATTGCCGACGTCTATCGCGTGACCAGCAAATACAACATTCCCCTGATAGCTGACGGCGGAATCAAATATTCAGGCGACATAACCAAAGCCATTGCTGCCGGCGCCTCAACCGTGATGCTCGGAAATCTTCTGGCCGGAACCGACGAATCTCCGGGCGAGGTGGTTATCTATCAGGGACGAGCTTACAAAACCTACCGGGGAATGGGATCGCTCGAAGCCATGAAGGAAGGAAGCCGCGACCGATATTTTCAGGATAACGTCACTGAAACCGGAAAACTGGTTCCTGAAGGAATTGAAGGACGCGTTCCCTACAAGGGCAGCGCGGTATCAATCATTCAGATGCTGGTCGGCGGTCTGAAAGCAGGAATGGGTTACGCAGGCTGCAGGACGATAGAAGAACTCCAGAAAAAAGCCAGATTCATCAAGATAACTCAGGCGGCTCTGAGAGAAAGCCACGTGCACGATGTGATCATCACCAAAGAAGCTCCGAACTACCACTTAGATTAATTCAGCCGGGCCCGGCTTTAATCTGCAATCAACTGTCAATTTTTCACCTGTTTGATGCAGTTATTCTCGTCGAGCAGTACGATTTTCGGCAGGTGAAACTCCACCTCTTCCTCGCTCAGGTGACAGTATGAGGTTATGATAATAATGTCTCCTTCTCTTGCTTTATGGGCTGCCGCTCCGTAAACCCCGATTCGACCGGAACCCGGTTGTTCTTTGATCACGTAGGTGGTGAACCTTTCTCCGTTGGTTACGTTGTAGACTTCAACCCTTTCGTATTCCCTGATCCCGGCAGCCTTCATCAGGTTTTCGTCGATGCCCAGGCTGCCTTCGTAGTCGATATCGCTATGGGTAACTCTTGCCCGATGAAGTTTAGATTTAAGATAAAGCATAATCATTTTTCGATTCCTCCTGAAATAATCCTCAGATTGTCGATAAGCCTGGTCCGCCCGATGTAAACGGCCAGCGCCACCAGCGCCTCTCCTTCAATTTTTTCCAGCGGGTCAAGGTTTTTCAGGTCGACAATCTCCACGTAATCTATCCGGGCTAGCGGCTCGGACGAGATCAATTCTATCATTTTTTGTCTGATGGCGACCGCATCCTTCTCGCCTGAATTTATAAGCTGTTCAGCCAGGTCCAGGCTCTTCTTCAACACCAGGGCCGCCTGCCTTTCCTGCGTATTCAGATACGTGTTCCTCGAGCTAAGAGCCAGTCCGTCATGGTCGCGCACGAGCGGCAGCGGGACAATTTTAACCGGAAGGTTCAGGTCCTCCACCATCTTTTTGATTATTATTACCTGCTGGGCATCCTTCCAGCCAAAATAGGCTTCATCCGGTTCAACCAGGTTGAACAGCTTGAGAACCACCGTGCAAACTCCGCGGAAATGACCCGGCCGCGACCGACCGCAGAGTTTATCCTGAAGACCCTCGACCTCCACGTATGTCCGGTAACCTTCAGGATACATCTGCTCCACCGAAGGATAAAAAATCAGGTCCACTCCCTCATTTTCCAGCAGCTGCCGGTCCCTTTCGAGGTCGCGAGGATAAATCTGATAATCCTCTGCCGGTCCAAACTGCTTCGGGTTAACGAAAATGGAGACGACGGTCACGTCGGAGCGCTTCTTCGATTCTCTTACCAGACTCAGATGGCCTTCATGCAGATAACCCATCGTCGGCACAAAGCCTATCCGGCGTCCCTCTTTTTTCCAGGAACGAATCCTTTCTTTAAGCTCATCTACGGTGGTTACGATTTCCATCTTCCTTTTCCCTCAGCACAATTTTTTTATTAAATAAAAAATGTCCGCAAGCTGATAATATCATTACCGTTTCTTTTCCGGCTTTCTTTCCGGGAGCAGCTTCCGACGGATTTTCCTGAGCGCGGCTAATCTGTCCTCTTTCATATGGTAACAATGCTGATCTTCCGGATAGCGCCCTTCCCTGACCTCAGCAATGTAATTCTTAACCGCTCCAGAAATGATATCAGAAAGCTCGGCGTATTTTTTCACAAAGCGCGGGAGGTAGTCGGAGGTTAAACCCAGCATGTCGTTGACCACAAGAATCTGGCCATCACAGTGAGGTCCGGCCCCGATGCCGATGGTCGGAATTTTCAGCGCTGAGGTTATTTCCGCCGCCAGTTCAGCCGGCACTGACTCCAGCACCACGGCAAAGGCTCCGGCCTTTTCCAGTTCGAGCGCTCCCCGGAAAATGGCTTCCGCCTGCTCCTCTTCCTTCCCCTGAACCTTAAACCCGCCAATTTTGCGAACCGACTGCGGCGTCAGGCCAACATGACCCATCACCGGGATCTCGGCCTCAACCAGGGCTTTCACCAGCTCCAGTCGGGCGGGTGTTGCGCCTTCGAGCTTGACAGCGTCGGCTCCGCCCTCCTTTATGAACCTGGCCGCATTAGCTATCGAATTCTCTTTCGAAAGATGGAAGGAAAGATAGGGCATGTCGCCGATGACCATCGCTCTCTTCCTGGCTCTGGTGACGGCTTTCGTGTGATGAATCATCTCGTCCATGGTGACCGGAAGGGTGGTCTCATAACCGAGAACGACCATCCCGAGTGAATCACCCACAAGAATAATGTCCACTCCAGCTTCATCCAGCAGGCGGGCAGTAGGATAATCGTAGGCGGTCAGAGCGGTTATTCTCTGCTTCTGCTTCTTAAGCTCCTGAAGATAGCATACAGTTACCCTCTCGGTTGAGAATTTTGCCATTTTTTTCTCCTTTCTTTATCCCCGGCTGGCTCTCCAGCTCGAGGTAAAGACCTTATCCTGACGGCTGGCCGCGGGTCTCAGTGCCCGCCCCGGGCCTCTGAGCCCTGTTCAATTTTACCACTTTTTTTATTTTTTTGCCCGGAAACTCTGCGGCACGTAATAAAGAGTTCCCCGGCTCATATTTTTTATCTGGTCGATCAGGTCCCAGATTTCCTCCTCGCGGGACAGATCCAGGTCATCGGCTTTGACCACCAGCAGCGGTCCCGCCTTGTAATTAAAAAAGAAATAATCAAAGGCTTCAACTATATCTTCCAGGTATTTCTTTGAAATTTCTTTCTCCAGCGAGTCTCCTTCTTTTTCAATCCTCCTGATCAGAGTATTGACCGAAATCTGCAGATAAATCACCAGATCCGGCCTCGGTACCCTTTCGGCCAGGATGCTGTAGATGCGGTCATAGACCATCAGCTCATCGTCATTGAGAGTCTGATAAGCGTAGATTTTATCTTTCTCAAAAAGATAATCGCAGATTATCCGGTCGACAAAAAGATCTCGCTGGAGAAGCCGCGACTGCTGTTGATAGCGGTTCACCAGAAACACCAGCTGGGCCAGGAAAGCGGCTCCTTCTCTTTCATTGTAGAAATCCCGGAGATATGGATTGGCCGTCTGATCCAGCACCAGCTGGCCGCCGATTTTCTGAGCCAGATGATGAGCGAGAAGAGTCTTTCTCGATTTGAAAACACCTTCAATGGCAATATGCCGAAAGCCGATTTCTTTGTTCACTCTCATTGCGCTCCGGAGTCAGCCCCGATCCAGCCGGTCTTATTCCTTCGGCGGCGCCGGAATAACCAGCCAGGCAATAAGGTAAAAAAGGACCATCGGCAGGATGGCCGTCAGCAGTGCTGCTCCAACGAAGATCAGCCGGACGAGAGAAACGTCCAGGTCAAAATAATCAGCCAGACCGGCGCAAACTCCTCCGATCATTTTTTGCTGCACCGACCTGTATAATCTCTTTGCCATTCTCCCTCTCCTGATTAACTGGCTAAACCTGAGTTTATTTTACTCAAAACACTATTTTTTACAACCTCAAGCCTCAGATTTTTGATTGACTAAAACCAGCGATTATGTTATCGGTAATTCTTAATAATTAACAGGAGGTAAAATTATGAACGGCTGGACCGGAAACATACTCAGAATTAATCTGACAAACAGGACTCATAAAGTCGAGCACTTTGACGAAGAATTCGCCAAGAAATGGATTGGCGGGCGCGGTTTTGCCCTGAAAATTCTCTGGGATGAGCTGAAGCCCGGCATAGATCCGCTCGGACCTGAAAACAAGCTGATCGTGGCCGTCGGTCCGATCGCCGGCGTGCCGGCACCAAACACCGGAAAAACCGTGGTGGCGGCGAAGTCTCCTCTGACCGGAGGTTATGGCGACGGCAACCTGGGAACCAGGGTAACCGAGCAGATGAGAAAAGCCGGATATGACGCCATAATCATCGAGGGCAAGTCCGACAGCCCGATTTATCTTTATATTGAGGACGATAAAATTGAATACCTGCCGGCCGACGAAATCTGGGGTCGTGGAACCTACGACACCCATAACTGGCTTTACAAAAAATACGGCAAGGGCGCCGGTGTTCTGTCGATCGGACAGGGCGGCGAAAATATGAACCTTTACGCGATGGTGCGCAGCCTTGAAGGTCGGGCTGGCGGCCGTCCGGGAATCGGCGCAGTTATGGGTTCCAAAAAGCTCAAAGCCATCGTCATTAAAGGTTCAAAACCCATTCCGGTGGCCGACCCCGAAGGCATGAGGAAGCTCGGGCTGGAAGACCTGAGAAAAGTCGGAGAGATCGACAAAAAAACCGGCTGGTCAATCCAGGGAACGACCGGAGTTCTGGCCTGGTGTAATGAGGTGGCCGCTCTTCCGGTTCACAATATGAGAAAGACGCACCATCCTGAAGCCTGGAGGATTGATGGCGAGCGCCTGAACAATGCCCGGGTTGCCACCTACGGCTGCCCCAATTGCACGATGAGGTGCGGCATCACCATTCTCGATCGCGAGGGGCGCGAATCTGAGCTCGATTATGAAAACATCGGCATGCTCGGCAGCAACCTGGACATTTTTGAGCTGGACCAGGTGGCCTCGCTCAATTACCTCTGCGACGACTACGGGCTGGATACCATTTCCGCCGGCGGCACGCTGGCTTTCTACGCCGACGCCATCGAACAGGGCGCGATAAAGGGAGATTTCCGTTTTGGCGACGCCGAGATGGCTAAAAAACTCCTCGGAATGGCCGCCCGGCGGGAAGGTGAAGTCGGCAACCTGCTGGCCGACGGCAGCCTGCGCATGGCCAGACAGATCGGCCACAATTCCGAAGCGTACGCCATGCAGGTGAAGGGTCTGGAAATTTCTGCATACAACTGCAAGTTCATCCCGGGCATGGCTCTGGCTTTTGGCACCAGCCCGATCGGGGCTCATCACAAGGAGAGCTGGGTGATCACCTACGAGCTGAAACAGTCCCAGCGCGATTCCTACGGCCCGGAAAAAGCAGCCAAGGTGATCGAGCTGCAGAGAATCCGCGGCGGGCTTTTTGAATTCATCGTCGCCTGCCGTTTCCCCTGGATCGAGCTCGGCTGGGAGCTTGAACACTACGCTGAATATTTCAACAAGACTACCGGGCTCAACTGGACTCTCGACGATTTTTGGAAAGTGGCTGACCGTATCTATGCGCTGATGAAGTTCTTCTGGGTGAGAGAATTTCCGTTCTGGGACAGAACCAGAGACTACCCGCCGATGGTCTGGTTTGACCCGAAAAACGCCGACACCGAAGGACCGATCGCCGGGAAGTATCTCGAGCTCGATAAATACAACCAGTTGCTAGACTATTACTACGAACAGAGAGGCTGGGACAGGCGCGGCATTCCCACCAGGAAAACGGCTGAAGCTCTTGGTCTGAAACAGGAAGCCGATGAGGTAGAAAAATTTACTAAGCTGGAATAAAATAGAACTGAAGATAGCGCAGAACTGAAAGCAGAAAGAAGAGCCGGTTCGTCTTCTCACGTAGAAGCTGGGAAATTGTAATCCAGCAGCTGAGCTGTTCAGAAAAATCTAATTTGCGTTATTCGCATTTAACTTTTCAGTTCTGTTTCTAAAAAAGGAGTATGAAATGGGCAGCCCGGAAATAAAGATAACTGTAAAACTCATCGGACCCTTCGTCAACCAGATCGGGTTTTCCGAAAAAGTGCTCAGCTTTCCAGATGGAGCAACGGTGGAAACAGTGCTTTCTTCCCTGCCGCTCGACCCGAAAAGACCGAAAATCGTCACCCGCAACGGTCAGGCTGTGGCCAACGGCGAAAAGCTGAAAGACGGCGACCGACTGGCAATTTCGCCACTTTACTCCGGCGGTTAAGAAGAATTTATCCGCGGAAGAATTTTCCTGCGAGTGGCATCAATAAACACCGCGATAAATGAAGTCAGCAAAAGAGAAAAAATCGCTGGCCGTAAACAGGTAAAAGAAGGAGTGAGGAATATATGAATGGCCATTCATATGATGGGAAGCCTGAAGTCCACCCGGTTCTGATTGGCGGTCGCTGGCAGCCAGCCTCGCTGGCCAGTGCCTTCCAGGCCTACAATCCGGCCAGCGGAGAAAGACTCCCCGAAGTCTATCCGATATCAAGCTGGGAAGACCTGGAAAAGGCTCTGTCGGAAAGCTTAAAAATCAAGCTGGAACTGGCCCGCACCTCCCCTGAAAAAATTGCCAGTTTCCTTAGAATCTATGCCGATTTGCTGGAAAAAAACGAAGAAGCCATCACGCAGATGGCTCATTTAGAAACCGCCCTGCCGCTTGAATCCCGGCTTAAAAGCACCGAGTTTCCCAGAATGATAAATCAACTGCGCCAGGCGGCGGCAGCGGTGGAAGAAAGAAGCTGGTGTCAGGCAACGATAGATACCCGGCTAAACATCAGGGCAAAATATGGACCTCTCGGCGGAGCGGTGGTAATTTTCAGCCCGAACAATTTCCCGCTCGCTTTTAACGCTGTGGCTGGAAGCGACCTGGCCAGCGCGGTGGCTACCGGGAACCCGGTCATCTGCAAGGCTCATCCGGGCCATCCGGGAACCACCAGGTTAATGGCAGAATGCCTGCTTCAGGCGCTCGAGCAGGCGGGTATGCCTGCTTCCACCGTTCAGATGCTCTATCACTTCGGCAACGAAGACGGCTTTCGTCTGGTCAGCCATCCGGCGGTGGCCGCGGTGGCTTTTACCGGAAGCCGGGAGGCTGGCCTCAGGCTGAAGGAAGCAGCCGAAAAAGCCGGTAAGCTCTTTTACGGAGAACTCAGCAGCGCTAATCCGGTTTTCATCCTGCCCGGAATTCTCAAAGAGAAAGCAGAAGAACTGGCACTGGAGCATTTCTCCTCCTGCTCCCTCGGCTGCGGCCAGTTCTGCACGAAGCCGGGTCTGGTAATCTTTATCAACGACGAGCCCGGGCGCAAATTCCTGTGGAAACTGCAGCAGATCTTTAACCAGCCTCTTTCTGGATACCTTCTCTCCCCCGCGGTCCTGGAAAATTTGAAAAAAGCGGTAGAAAGGTTGAAAGCCTCCGGAGCCGTGCTTCTGGCCGGCGGAAATCAAAATGGAGGACCGGGCTTCCAGTTCCAGACAACGCTTTTTGCCGTCACCGGCGAACAATTTCTCAAGGACCCTGCCACCTTCCAGCAGGAAGCCTTCGGCACTCTGGCCGTGTCCGTTGTGGTGGACGATGTCGAGCAGATGGTCAGAGTGGCTGAAAGCCTTGAAGGCAATCTCACCGCTTCAATCTATTATAGCCCTTCGAGTGAAGATGAAGAGATATACCGCCGGCTTGAACCTGCCGTCAGGTTAAAGGTTGGACGTCTGCTCAACAACAAGATGCCGACCGGAGTCGCGGTCACCCCGGCGATGCATCACGGCGGTCCCTATCCGGCTACAGGTCATCCGGGTTTCACCTCGGTCGGCTTCCCGGCAGCTTTCCTGAGGTTTGCCGCCCGTCATTGTTATGACAATGTCCCGGAGGAGCATCTGCCGGAAGAACTGCGCTCGAAAAACCCGAACGGCCGGATGTGGCGCCTGGTCGACGGCATCTGGACCCAGTCCGACCTGTAATATTAACAACTCACCGACTTCAGCTACATCAAAAATAAATTATAAACTTGTATCCTAATTAAACTTATATTGGCCACAACACCGAATATTCAAAATAGACTCTATCATTTTGATATTCTGATTAGCTTCATAATAACGATAATAGATTTCCACACCTCAGAGCAATTCCTTTTCTAAAAGCCCCAAGCTACCATATCAGCTTTCCGTCAAAAGAATAGCCTCCGCTTATTACCGGCCAAAGAATTTTTCATGAACCACATCTCCAATTACATATTCAACCTTCTTCATCTTGTGCACTAACTCCCCAGTATCGATATCAATGATTAAAAATAAATCTTTTCTTAAATAAATGGTTCCATCGTATACCAGCTCCATAAACTTATTCTTTCTTAAGTAATCTTCAGGTAAGTCAATTTTATAAAATGCTTTTAGACCTTCACCAGATAACAAGACAGTTCTCGATGGTTTGCTCAGAGTTAAATAAACTTCGATTTCTTTGGCTCCAAGTTTTAAGTTATCAAATCTCTTTACCTTGGTACTAAAGTTAATAAATCCAACCAAATAAACCACAAAACATATCAAAATCACCAAACCTAACACCAGACAGCAAGGTGACCATTTTAATCTCATCTATTCAATACCTCCCCTTTTACCTCTGATTAAATATAGCCTCAAAATATTTATATATATTTGATCCAGGCTGAATCAGCCTGATACCCAAAAAATCATAGGCCTTGTTCGCTAACTGATTTTCTACCCCTAACTGAAAATTATAGGCAGTTAACAACAACTTCCCCGCTGCTGCTGCTCTCCTCGCTGCAGCTTCTGAAGAGAACCGAAGTGACTCAATTTGCTCGGCTGCATCATATAGCTTTATTAATTGATAAAACCCAATCAAAGCATGGCCATACTCATGGGCCTTCGATTCTTCCACATTCTTAGGATACCCCGGCCAGCCATAAATATAATCACCTGGCTCTGGTATATAAATATTCATGGAAAATTTGATCGTTACCAGGGGCGTCCATATCCCTCTTTCTCTTTCCTTAGTTCTATCTCAATTGATAAACCAGGTCTAAAAGCACCTCCGTGACTCCCATGTTTACTGTAAATTTCTCGATAAGTCAAATAACTTAGATTTAGTATGGGGACTATTTCCACTTTTTCATCAGGGTCCCAGTAGGTCATAGGATTATTCCGGCAGAAGGAATACAGATTCCACAGCTGGGGATTCATTATGGCGCCTTCTCGATTTATCACCGGATCCGGACTCAGCCACCTGTAGTGGAAATTAGCATAATAGCGAGCACCAAAGTAATCCAGATTAGATTCGCTGTCCCGCTCCTTACCTGAAAACTTAAGGGCCGGATTGTGGGAATTCTCCCATATCTTTTGAATTCCCCCATACGGATCATAGGCTGCCGCATATACCCTGTTGCCCATCTCGTCCGTCACCACCCGCACTGAATTTATATGATCCGCCGTGTAAAAATAAAGCTCATTGCTCTGTGGTTGATACTCCGCTAACAACCTGTCCCCTAAATATATATACTCTCTCACACACTCCCCAAGCCCATTATATTCAGCCATCAGCTTCCCGTCAAAAGAATAGATAAAATACGTCCCGGTTGTCCCTACCGATTGCATCCTCAGACCCGATTCCACAACAGTCGTGGCCTTTACCTTATCTTCTGTTTGTTTGGATATAGTTGCTGTGCCTCTCAACTGACCTTTAATCCCTTCCTTTAACCCGGTTCCTACTGGCTTTCCAGCCCGGCCCGCCCTCAATGCCCGGCCCGTATTCGCTTCCTCCTCTACCTCCGCCTTCAGCCTCTTCTTCGCCCTTATCCCGAAGCTACCATCACTAATCGCAAACGGATACTTTTCCGGAAGCGCTACGCTCTTGCTTATCGAATAATAAGCGCCACCTTTTGAGCCAAGTCTTAATGACTTAAGACCTGAAACTGAATCGAAAATATTCAGTAACGGTTCTGCTTTAACCACATCCTCTCCAATTTTATTTATCAGCCACCTCCCAAGCACAAGTTCCTCATCCGAAAGATAATTTTCAAATCTTTCTTTTAGCACCGTTAAAAACACCGGGTTCCCGGTTTCTTTCGTCAGGAGATTAAATGCAGGATGCCATACTTTCACTACTATGTCATCCACCAGAAATTCAGCTCCAGGAGAACTGATCAGTGTAATTTCCGGTCTGGGCAGAGCCGGATATTTTATTTCCAACGGGGCATTCTCAATTATCTTAACTCCATCGAGAAAAACAGAAATCGCATAGATTGCCCTATCGAAAACAATTCCTATATGATGCCACATATTCACAGCCTGATTATCAGGATCAACTTTATTATCCACAAAATTGCATTTGATACTGTCAATCTTACCTGAACTTCCAAAATTAACCATAATTTTAGATAGCCATGTTGCCTGAGTAGCCTGATCTGGTATCGCTAAATTTATTTCAAATGGGATATCGTTGAGCCGGTTATCTAGCTTAAAGTAAAACTCATATGAAACCCTCTCGGGTTCAAAGGAAAAACCATTGCTATCAGATATCCGTATGAGAGCAGCCGGAATTTCCAAGGCAGGTGTAAACCATTTAAATTTGTGAGAAATTTCAAGTCCTGTAGCTAATTTATTGTAGATAGTTCCATTATCAATAGAATATTCTATATCTATTTTTCTGATAGACGAATCAGATGTCCAGGAAATCGAATTTACCGAAACGGTCTTAACATCTTCTTCTCCCTTAGGTTCATTAACCTTTAATTTATTGGGAATAGGATCAGAAATAACGTTAGCTATAATATAAAACAAAAATGGATTTTCATCCGAATCATTATTTACTATTTTTATGTTAACAACTTTATTTCCTGGTGTTATTGGGCTAAGGATTACCGCAAACGAACAACTCTGACCCGGTGGAATAATAGTAGTTTGGGGCTGAATAACCATAAATTCATTTCGGTTATTTCCATAACAATCAACTGGTGGAATTCCGGATAAAATAAGATCAGTCGTACCTGTATTTTTAATAAAGAATAATTCCTCGACATTTTCATATATTTGAACGCTACCAAAGTCATAATATGAACCACAATTAATAGGCATTCCTGCTGAAGTCTCTACCTCTATTTCGTGTTGTCCAATAATCACGGTACCTTCCAAATGAATCTGATATGGATTTTCATCATGATCGTTGTTTGGAATAGTTATTGTAGCTGATTTATTCCCTGAGGAAGTTGGAGCAAATCTAATGATAAAAGATGTACTCTGGCCAGCCCCAATTACAGAGGTGGGTTGTTGAATTACCGAGAATAGGTTGGCATCAGTACCTGATATAGTAACTGGCGGATTTCCTTTTAACAGAAGTTGATCATCGCCAATATTTTCAATTATGAAGGTCTTATCCGTATATCCATTCAAAAGAGAGCTTAATTCAACACTCTGACCGTTTATAATATCAATCCCATCTAATTTTACATTTATATCTGGGACTGGCACTGTACCGATAAGATTTATTTCATAGGGATTTTCATCAAGATCATTATTTGCAATGCTTAATAAAGCATATTTTATGCCTGGAGACGTCTGCGAATACCGGATCGTAAAACTGTTTGTAGCTCCTGGTGCCAGCGTTGATACTGGTTGTTGAATAACAGAAAATTGACTTGCATCCTGGCCTGAAATAGCAATTATTGGTGACCCGGTGAGATGTAAAAGTTACAGAGCCAAAAAGATTATACAGAATATTATTCCTCTCCCATCCTTTGCTGCTGTAAATTCTGTTGATTCTTCCACGAGAATCATATTCGTAATTAATAATTTCATCATTTGACGATATCTTTTTTAACTGGTTAGAAATGTTATATTCATAATTTATGGAAATCCCTCCAAAATTTTTTTGAGATAGAAGATTTTCTGCGTTATATGTATAAGTTATCTCTCCTGTTTCAGGATGTGTTTCTTTTTTGATATTATCGAGATAATCATAATCATAACTCTGTGTCCTGGCATTGTTATATACAACCTGAGTCAATCGTCCAATGGCATCATAGGTATAATTGGCGATAGCACCTGACGTATCTTTGAGAGATGATACCAGACCTGGAAGATAACTAAAGGTAAGCTCAGTCTAAGGTACTCCCCATTATTTGGACAGCAGGAAGGGCTGTATAAGGTGCATTTTTGACCTGCCTGTTTTGTCCCTCGACTTATCATTTTAAGCATTACACATACTCAATTCAATTGATTTTGGCTTTGCCGCGCAACCAAAATAAACCTCATGTGGAGTCCTGTATCCTGAGGCCTGATGCAGCCGCTCCGTGTTGTAAAACTCAAAGTAGGCCCTCAGACTTTCCCGTGCTTCAGCCATCGTCTGATACTCATGAAGATACACCTCCTCGTATTTGACCGTCCGCCAGAGCCGCTCCACAAATATGTTGTCATATACCCGCCCCCGTCCATCCATGCTTATCCTTACCTCCTTCTCCTCAAGAAGCCCGGTGAAGTCCTCAACCGTAAACTGCACCCCCTGGTCCGTATTAAAGATCTCCGGCTTTGAAACCTAAAGCGCCCGTCTCAACGCCTCCGCACAAAAGCGTGAATCTAAAGTGTTGGATAGCTCCCAGGAAAGAACATAGCGACTGGCCCAATCCATCACCACCACTAAGTAAACAAAACCATGGGCTAATCGGATGTAGGTAATATCAGCTCCCCAAACCTGATCCACTTGCTCTGCCTTAACTCCCTCCAAGAGATAGGGATATATCTTATGTCCAGGAGAGGAGAAGCTTCTCCTCCTACGGGGGTGGATGGCCTTAAGCCCCATTACCCGCATCAACCGCCTGACCCTCTTCGGGTTTATCTCGTGCCCCTGCCTCCTCAACCAAGCACTCAGCCTCTTCACCCCATAAAAGGGCGCTTCCGTATATGCCTCATCCAGAAGCCTCATCAACTGCAGATTGTAGTCCCCTTCGCCAGAAGACCGATAATAATAAGATGACCTGGAAAGTCCCAATAACTCACACTGCCGGGTCACCGATATCTCCTCGTTTCCCTCTTCCACCAGCTGCCTCTTCTCTTCTACTGAAGCTCGTTCTCTACCCGTAATTGCCCTATCTGCCGGAAGAGCTCTGCTTCCAGCTCCTCCCGCTCTACCGCCTCCTTCTTCCTCCGGTCCGAAAATAAATCCGGAAGCATCCTCAGTAGCTGCTCCTTCCACTTGCGAACTTGATTCGGATGAACCCCATACTCACTGGCCACCTGGGCGATGGTCTTCTCCCCCTTGACCGCCTCCAGGGCCACCTTAGCCTTAAAAGCTGCTTCGTATTGTTTCCTCCTCATAATACCTGTCATTCTACCACACCTCCTTTGAAGTTATGACAGGCCAATCTGCACCTTATCCTCCTGTCCAGTTTTTGGGGAGCACTTCAATTCTCTTCAGGAACCGCACCATTAAAGCCATGTTCTGGGATTATCCCTATGCGGTCGAATATACCGACTGCCCCTTGCTGAGCGAAGGATTCATTACATAAAATAAACAAAAATAAAACAGTTAGAAGGAAGGAAGGAAGGAAGAATTTTGAAAATATTTTCTTCTTAAGCATGGAATCCCCCTTTTATATAAATTTTTTTATTGACAAAATTGGGTCGGGACGGTTAATTGAATGGAAGCTTTGCCCCCCATACTCAAACTCCATCCAAAGCAACCAGTTCAATTAGAAAATTAAAAATATTCTTCTTTTTTGTAAAATATTTTTTAAATATATTTTTTGAAATTAAAAAATTAGCCTTTTATTGCCTAAATACATCGGGTTTAACGGTAGAGACAGAGGTAGGAGGCGTCGGCCGGGATTTTAAGCTGGAATTTCTGGTTCGGCGGAACTTCAAAAGTATCTCCGGCCTTGAATTCTTTCCATTCGTCGCTTCCGGGAAGTTTCACTATCATTTTCCCGGTGATGACCGTCATAATTTCTTTCGTTGAAGTGCCGAATTCATACTCGCCGGCAGCCATGACTCCGATCGTGGCCGGACCTTCCCCAGTGTTAAAAGCGATCGACTTTACCTTTCCCTCGAAATACTCGTTTACTTTGAACATTCAGTACCTCCTTCCGTCAAATATTAAGCACAGCCCGGTAAAACGCAGGCTCAGCTCTTTTGAGCCGTCTTATGATGCATTTTATAAAGAAGCTCAATAACGATATTCGCCTGCATATTGGCGACGATCCCCACCCGCGGAGCCATCGGGCTGACCGTCTCGGTGGGTTCGCTCTCTTCGTCGCCGCAAAGATAAAGCCGTCCCATTCTTCTTGTTCTTATTTTGTGATTCTTCCCGAAGCCGGAAAGACCGGAAGCGGCCACAATCGGCCGGTCGGGAAACAGGCTCAACCAGGTGTTTATGAGCATGCTCTTCTCAGTGGCCAGGTCGAAAGCTTCCACCAGAATCTCCGCTTCTCCGAAAAGTCTTTTAACATTCCGCTGCGTTATCCTGACATGGTGCATTTCATATTCGGAAAAAGGATTAATCCTCTTCAAATTTTCCAGCAAAGCTTCAACCTTGGGCTTTCCGATCTGGTCGACAAAATACTGCTGCCGGTTCAGGTTTGACGGGCAGACCACATCCCGGTCGGCGATGATCAGCTTTCCCACCCCGGCCCGGGCCAGCGAAACCGCCACGTTCGAGCCGAGCCCTCCCGCCCCGGCAATTCCCACCACCGCCCGCCTTAGTATTGGAAGAAGCTCCGGGTCATGCCTGGAGAAAAATTCTTTTTCCAGTTCTTTAAGCTTAAGCCTGCCCATCTTTTCCTCTCCTTCTCACCTGAATGATTATTTCTTCCGGCTTTTCCGGCACATCTTTAAGGGCTCTAACCATTCCGGCAATCGTCTCGCGGAAAATCCCCTGGACGAACGAATTGAGCGGCACCACTCGCCCGTCAACCCTCAGTTTTACCGCCGGCTCCATCGGTTCGAGCACCGTCAGCAGGAAATCGGCCAGCTTCGATGTCTCACCTGAGAGAAAGAACGGATACGGAGATTCGAACGGCTCGTCGGAAACGATGGCGATCAGGTCGTCAGGCGGGCTGATCAGATTGTGGTCATCGGCATTCTGAACTCTTAAAATCTTTTTGAAAGCGCTTTCTCTCTTTCCGCCTTCCACCAGGAGCACATCAACTTCGGAGAATCGGTCGAGAGCCGTTTCCAGCAGCGTGTCGGCCGGGGTTTTTCTTTTAATCAAAAAGATTTTCTCGTCGGTCATCACCGCGGCCGCCATGGCTCCGGCTTCTATGAAGCGCCAGGAGTCCTTGCCCTCGGCATCAAGTTGAATCTCGTGGGCTGCTTTCTTCAAAACGCCGCAGCTCAGCCCGCGTGTTCTGAATTCTTCAATCAGGGCCGCAATCAAGGTTGTTTTTCCGGTGTCTGAAGCTCCGATGATGGCCACCGCTTTCATTCTCCCTCCTCACTTTTCCTGATGGTGATGGTGGCGGTGAGCCGACTGCTGGCAGTCTGAAATTTTCCCTCTGATGATTTCAACCGCATGAGCCAGCGCCGGCATGACCGCCTGCAAATTCTCGACCGCCCCGCGGACGCTTCCCGGCAGGTTGATGACGAGCGTTTTATTTCTAACTCCACAGACCGCCCGGCTGAGCATCGCCAGAGGAGTTTTCTGCAAACTATAAGCTCTCATAGCCTCAGCCATTCCGGGAATCTCCTTTTCGATCACCTCTTTCGTCGCTTCCGGGGTCACATCCCTGTTAGAAACTCCGGTGCCACCGGTGGTAAGAATCACTTCCGGAGCGTCGGGCGCGTCGGATAGCTCAATCAGCCTGTTCTTTATCGTTTCCTTTTCATCCGGCACCACCGCCATTGCCTTCACCAGCGCTCCTTTTTCCTCGACGAAATTTTTCAGGGCAGGACCGCTCAGGTCTTCCCTTTCTCCGCGGGCCGAGCGGTCAGAAATAGTTACTATGGCAATTGTTATACCCTTGAGTTCAGCCCGTTGTTCGTACATTGACCTTATCTCCCGCTTTTATTTTACCGCCCTTTACCACCCGGGCAAAAACGCCTTCTTCCGGCATGACGCAGTGTCCCACCTGGCGGAAAATGGCGCATTTCGTGTGGCAGGTTTTGCCGTGACGGGTGATTTCCAGAACTGCCTCCTCCCCCACCTCCAGAATCGTTCCGACCGGCAGAGCCAGCAGTTTAAGACCGGAGGTCGTGAGGTTTTCGGCAAAGTCTCCGGGTGAGACTTCAAGTCCGAGGCGCCTCATTTTCTCGATGCTCTCAATGGCTAACAGACTCACCTGCTTTTCCCCCGGACCGGCGTGGGCATCGCCCTCAAGCCCGAAATCTTCTATCGCTCGCGCTTCTCCCACCGGCTTTTTTCGAACGCTCTTTTTCGGGGAGATGTTTACCGAAACCACCGTGGCGGTTGCTACTTTTATGCCCCTGGCGTTATCATCCATTTTCTCCACACCTGAATTTTCAGCTCTTTTTTCTTTTTCCGGGCTCATCCTGTCCTCCCTGTCATTATGCTGTTTTTATTTTCTGATGATTTCCATTCGCTCACTTCTCCTCCCAGCGGAAATCCCCGCTCTTCCCGCCGGTCTTCGAAAGAAGATGAATATCGCCGATGACCATTTTCCTGTCAAAAGCCTTGCACATATCGTAAACCGTAAGACAGGCCACAGCCACGGCGGTCAGAGCTTCCATCTCCACTCCTGTCCGGTCGACAGCCTTCACCTGACTCCGCACTTCAACCAGCCTTTTTGATTTAACCGGCCGGACCTCAACTTCGACCGAGGTGATTCTGAGCGGATGGCAGAGCGGAATAAGTTCTGAGGTTTTCTTGGCAGCCTGAATTCCAGCTAATCGGGCGGCCGCCAGAACGTCTCCTTTCGGCAGACGGTTTTCCAGAATGAGCTGGAGAACGGCCGCAGACATCCGCACCTCTCCCCGGGCTTCAGCCGTCCGCACGGTCTCGGCTTTCTCCGCCACATCTATCATGCGGAGTTTATTTTTTCCAGCTATTTCTTTCCCGCCAATCGTTACGGTTGAATTCAGCTTTCCGGAACTTCTTCTGTAAACAGCCGATTTTTTTCTTTTTTCTTTCAATGGTTTAATCTTCGTTCCTGTTTCTCTTGCTTTCATTCATACTCTCCTGAAATTTTCGTAATATTTTTTTTCTTTCTATCATCTAAAATCCTTACTTACATCCGGTCCTGCGCTGACTGCCGCGCCCATCCCGACTCTTCAACTTGAAAATTTTTTCCGCATAAATCGCACTCACTATTCAAGCCTTTCTCGCCTTTTTCCATAAACTTTTTCCACCATTTCTTCCACTCTTTAAGATCAAGCCTTCAAAATCATCTCCGGAATCCATTTCGCTGCTTTCACTTCAACCTCCGATGCTCCTCAGTCCGTTTCGATTTTTTACCGCCCCTGACTCCTGCCAGCTACCGGGCTTTTCCGCCAGAGCCGAGGTTATGGCTTCAAGAATTTCCTCTTCGCCGGCGCCGTCTCTCAGCATCTTTTTTAAGTCTACCGTCTTTTCCGAAAAAAGACAGGTCCGCAGTTTACCGTCGGCGGTAAGCCTCAAGCGGTTGCAGGAGCCGCAGAAATGGTCACTCAGCGGAGCGATAAAGCCAAAACTTCCCTTCATTCCGGCCAGGCGGAAATGCCTTCTGGCCGGGCCCGAGCCGGCGATTTCAATTTCTTCGAGTTTGTATTTTTTCTGAATTCTCTCGATTATTTCCGTGGCCGGAACGAAATAACCGTCAACCGGAGAAAAATCCATGAGCTCTATAAACCTCACATGAACCGGAAGTTCAAAAGCCAGAGAGAGAAACCGCTCGACATCCTCCCCGTCGTTTACTCCGCGAAGAAGCACCACGTTGACTTTAATCGGGTCAAAGCCTGCCTGCTTCGCCTTTCTCAATCCTTCAAGGACTCGTTCAAGAGCGTCAAGCCCGGTGATCTGCTGGAATTTTTTCCGGTCAAGAGTGTCGAGAGAAACATTCAGCCGCCTCAAACCGGCTGCCTTAAGCTCTGCAAGATAATCTTCAAGCAGAATACCGTTGGTGGTAAGCGAAACGTCTTTAACCCCGGGAAAGCTGATGATTCCTGATATCAGACGGCCGAGTCCTTTACGGAGAAGAGGTTCTCCGCCGGTAAGGCGAAAGCGGTCTATTCCGCATCTCAGGGCCAGCCGCGCCAGATACAGAATTTCCTCATAGCTCAATATTTCCTCGGGTGGAATGAAAACAAAATCCCTCACGCCGCGGCAGTAGAAACAGCGCAGATTGCAGCGGTCGGTGACCGAAATTCTCATGTAATTAATCTGGCGATTAAATCTGTCCTGCATTATTTATACCGTTTTCTACCATTCGACCGGATGAACCTTAACCCTTGTTCCTTCCGGCAGAAAATCGGCTTCAGCCGGAATAAGAGCCAATCCGTCTGTTTCCGTCAGGGTGGAGATTATTCCTGACTCCTGTCTTTCGGCCGGAGAAGCTTTCCAGATTCCCTGACTTTCTTCCAGCCTCACCCTTATAAAATTCAGACGGCCTCTTTTCTTTCTGACCGGAGCGGTCAGGACGGCTTCTAACTCCCGCGGCCAGAAATCCTGCCGACCTGATAGCTTTTTTATGAAAGGCCTGACGTATTCCTCAAAAGAAATCATCACCGCCCCGGGATTTCCAGGAAGGCCGAATATCCAGACCGGCCGGCGGCCGTCTTTCGCCCGATAAAAAGCCAGCGGCTTGGCCGGCTTCTGGGCTACCTGCCAGAAAATCTCCTGGGCGCCGAGCTTTCTGGCCGCTTCTTTCACCAGGTCAAAATCGCCGACAGAAACTCCGCCGGAAGTGAGAACCACATCCCCCCGCTTCAGCGCGGCTTTAAGCGCCTGGACCAGAGCGTTGAAATCGTCTTTCACCCGCTTTATGGAAACAAGTTCCGCTCCGCTTGATTCCACCAGCGCCCGGAGGATGGTCGAGTTGGCGTCATAGATTTTTCCCGGACGGAGCTTTTCCCCGGGTTTACAGAGCTCGTTGCCCGTTATCATCGCCGCCACCCGCGGTCGCCTGTAAACTGTAATTTTTCCCAGTCCGCAGGCTGCCAGGAGTCCCAGGTGCGGAGCTTTGAGAACCATCCCGGGCCTTATGACAACCTGACCTCTGGCTACATCCTCGCCTGCTTCCCGCACATTTTCTCCTGGTCTGAATGCCCTGCTTACTGAAACACAGCCGTTCTCTTCCTTCGCTTCTTCCACCGGAACGACCGCATCGGCTCCGGCCGGCACAGGGGCTCCGGTCATCACCTTGACCGCCTGGCCGGGCCTTAAAACCTTTCTGAAATATTCTCCGGCCGGCTGCTCCGCCAGAAGCCTCAGCCGGGCCGGAAAATTTTCCGTCTTTGTATCCTCGCTCCTTACGGCATAACCGTCAACCGCAGAATTTCTGAACGGCGGCACCGGAATTTTCGAGCGAATTTCCTCCGCGGCCACCCGTCCATAAGCTTTTTCCAGACTCACCTTTTCCCGACCGAGAATTTTCGCCTGTTCCATCACCAGCTTTATAGCCTCTTCAAAGGAAATCATTTCTTACCTCCTCGTTCACCGGGTATTAAATTCCTCAACTGCCCCGCCGGGCCAGGTATTCACGGCCGAGGCTTTTACCCCGGCCCAGACTTTCTTTCCCGGCTGAAGCTGAAACTCCTCCACCGAAGACCTGGAGACAAAAGCTTTCAGGCTGAATCCGCAATCAAGCGCAACCAGAAACATCCGGTCGAAAGGCCTTATTTCCACGACCTCCGCGTAAAACCAGTTGCGGACGCTGGTCACCGGACGTTCTGAGGCTAAAATCACCTCTTCCGGTCTGAAGGTCAGAAGCACCCGCTCGCCTTCCGCCTGGTTGCCGAAAGCCACAACCGTCTGACCGTGAGCCTTAATCTGCAGGAGTCCGTCGTCCGAGCTTTCCACCACACCCTCAACCAGAATTTCCTGCCCCATAAGCCGCGAAACTTCTGGCGTGGCCGGCGCGGTTGATATTTCTTCGGGTGTTCCGGTCTGGACGATTCTTCCCTCTAACATCACGGCGATCCTGTCTGCCAGGTAGAGCGCTTCTTCCCTGGTATGGGTCACCAGAATCGTGGTCACACCGGTCAGCCTTCTGATGCGGTAAAAATCAGCCATCAATTTTTCCCGGTAATGGACGTCGAGTCCGTTAAAAGGCTCGTCGAGAAAAAGAATTTCCGGCTCGAGGATGAAAGCCCGGGCTAAATGGACTCGCTGTCTTTCACCTCCGGAAAGTTCGCACGGAGAACGTTCGAGAAACTCCTCCAGGTGAAAGAGAGTTACCACCTTTTCCAGCCTTGATTTGCGCTCCTCCTCCTTAACCCCGCGAAATTTAAGGCCGGAAAGAAGATTTTCGCGCACGCTGCCGCTGAAAAAAACCGGTTTCTGCAGCAGCAGGACGGTTTTAAGACTCATCCGGCGGCGGTTGTGCTTGTCTACCTTTTCTCCACGGTAGTAAATTTCTCCGGAGTCGGGAGCCTGTAGAATAGACAGCACCCGCAGAAAGGTGCTTTTCCCCGAGCCGTTCGGACCGAAAAGAACCAGACACTCCCCTTTTCTCAGCTCAAAATGCGGGACGTCAATCAACAGCCTCTGCCGGCTGAAAAGTTTCAGGTTCTTTACTTCCAGCTCGGATTTTTCCACCTGTCAGCTCCTTTCTGCTGGATTGAGGTTAAAAACCAGTTGACGCCAAAACTCAGCGTTAAAAGAATCAGTGCCAGCCATACGGCCGAGCGGAAATTGCCCATCCTGGTCTCCTGCACGATGGCCGTGGTCAGCACTCTGGTATAGCCCTTGAGATTTCCGCCGACCATCAGCACCGCCCCGACTTCGGAAATGACCGCTCCGAAGGCGGCGATGATGGCCGCTAACTGTCCCATTCTGGATTCTTTCAGAAGCACCTTCACCAGCTGAAACCCGGAGGCTCCGAGCGCTCTGGCCTGAAGAAGAATTTCCGGGTCCACCTGCTGAAAAGCCGCCAGGGAAAGTCCAACCACCAGCGGCAGGGCGATCATGAACTGCGCGACGACCATGGCCGCCGGCGTGTACATCAATTGAAGAAATCCCAGGGGGCCGCTCCGCCAGAATATCAGGGCAACAAAAAGTCCGACCACCACCGGAGGAAGCCCCATGCCGGTATTGATCATGGTCACCACGAATTTTTTCCCCGGGAAATTTTTGAAATAAAGGAAAATGGCCGCCGGCAATCCGGCCAGCATGGAAAGCATGGCCGCCGAGCCCGACACGGCCAGGCTGAGCCAGGTTATTTCAAGAATTTCTTTCAGGTTCATCTTTTCTCCGCAACCCCCGCTTCCAACCTTAAAGCTCTAAAAAGCGGATGATTATCTCCGGAACCGGAAGTCTCCATACTGAAGTTGGCAATAATTCCCTGAGCCCTCTCTGAAATTAAAAAATTCAGAAGGCTTTCCGCACCGGCCAGGTTGACCCGGCCGGATTTATTCTCAACGACGATGGCCGAGTAGATATTTTTGAAACGGTCATCATGGCAGAGAACCTCAAGATTCAGGGAGAAACGAAGGCGACTAAAAGTGGGATAATCGCTGAGAATGTAGGCCTGTTTTTCCGAAGCTAAGAGCAGACTTTCTCCCATCCCCTGACCTGTTTGCAAATACCAGGCGCCGGAAGGATTAATCCCAGCCAGACGCCATATATTAAGTTCCGTGTGGTGAGTTCCCGAATTATCAGCCCGGCTGACAAAAAGAGCCCTTCGGGCAGCTATACGGGAAAAAGCTTCAGGAAAATTAAGCCCCCGGACTCCGGCTTCATCTGCGGCCGGTCCGGCGATTATAAAATCGCTCGACATGAATTCTTCCCGGCGCCGCCCATAACCTTCTTCCATAAATTTAAGTTCCTGTTCTGGTGAATGCGCTAAGATTAAGTCAACTTCCTGACGTCTGCCCATGGCTAAGGCTTCGCCGCTTCCGACCGCCAGGACTTTTACCCTGAATCCGGTTTCCCGTTCAAAAACAGGCAGCAAGACACCGAGCAGGCCGCTGTCGTATAGACTGGTGGTGGTAGCCACGATTATCTCGCGCGGTGTTTTATCAGAACCGGCAGAGACCGGGGGGCGTGTTTCACTCCGCTGTTTAGCCAGCGGCTTCAGAAGCGAACCGGTCCTGGAAGCCGCGAAGATCACAACCAGGATCAGAATGAAATACACAAAGTAAAACTTTTTTCTTTTTTTCTGTCGTTCCTGCTCTGTCGATTGCGTTATCCCGGTCATAATTTTCTCCTGGCTATCGATCTAATATTTTGATTTCTTAACTTTTCCCGTTTTTTTCATCTCGGCTTTTAATTTCTTCTTTCGCTTTTCTTTCCATTTGATTATTGTCTGGCTCATTATTTCATCACTTTTAGCCAACTCTTTCTCTCTATTTTCATCTTTCTGCGTTGCCCTTTTTTTCACTCTACCTTGCCTCTTTTTTATTCTCTTTACAACATTAAGAAATCATCACGGCTACGTTGCCATTTTTTCTATTTTTACTCTTCTCAAGATTCTTTTAATTTTCTCTCACCGCCGTTTTTCTCCTCGGGCAAAAATTATTTGATTCTGTTGCCTGGCCATCTTTTCCAGTTTCTCTTTAATGACAACGGTTGCCCCATCTTTAACTAATTCCGCCGGAACCGTGTTGTTGATTTCCTTCTTCCTGGAAAATCCGGTCAGAATAAACAAAAAGGGCATGCCTTCCACCCGGAAAGCATGCCCTTCGGTTTCAATTGCAACTCCTTTCCTGAGCGGGAGGCAATGGCCGTTTCCAGCCATACCCTGTCGGCCGGCGTCCATACCATCCGGGCTTCAGGCCCGCCGGCTCGGAGTCCTTCTGTTTTTCAAAGACCTGAACGGGATTAATAATATATGGGATTTCCGGCCTTCCGGTCAAGCCCATTGCAACACCGGATTTCATAAAAACTGGGCTTAAAGCCACAAACCGGCCGCTTCGGGCACAGACTCACGGTCCACCAGGCTGATAGCTTCAGCCGGACAGACGCTGCGGCAGATGCCGCAACCATAGCATCGGCTCAGATTGACCTGCGCCCGCCCGCCATTCTTAAGCGGCAGATAGGCGTTAAATGGGCAGATTTTCAGGCACTGGCCGCAACCCTGGCATTTTTCCGGGTCAACCGTGGCTACATACTCTGCCCTGAACATGACCGGAGCCTTGTGAAGCAGAGTGGTTCTCATAGCCATACAACCTGGAAGCGAGCAGTTGCACAGACCGCCGATAAAAGGGGTGATAAACGTCCAGATGCTGTGGCATAATCCGTCCTGCTCGCAACTACGCATCAGGCCGAGGGCCTTCTCTTTAGATAGATATTCCAGGCCGCCGGTCCGGGGACCGATCAGGTAATCGGCATTTATGCTCTTCAGAATACTGGCCATTTCGCCGCCGTCCGGTGCCAGACTGAGGCCATAACAATAGCGCTGCTCGGAACCTAACAATGACTTACGGCAGATGCAGGCCAGCCGCACCACGGAAGTGGCCATCTCCAGAATTTTTTCCACATCCTCAATCGGTATGACCTGACCGAAGTGGTATGGCATTTGCTTCCTGGTTATTTTTTTTCTTATAAATCCGCGAATCAGCCCCGGCAGTCCGTCAAGTCTGGTCAGCGCCCTTTCTCCTCGCTTCAAATGGTCCGGACTTTCAAAAAATTTCTCTATCATCCGGCGTCTCTTCAAGTCGCTCAGCAGGTCTTCAGAATAGTTTCTGGCTTCCAGATACCACTTCTTTCCCTCACCGTGCTGATGGCAGAA
>FWWL01003591.1_pt1 | contig 27944 bp, 18 predicted proteins | sample 2228331 | NCBI WGS metagenome assembly FWWL01 (sample SAMEA103939775, study PRJEB20133) | metagenome
ACGTTTGTATTGTCCATAGTATTTTGCACAGCGGGACTGAAGAACATCTCGGCAACCGAGGAGGCAGGTCTTCAACCCTACGCCGTGACGTGGGAACAATTGGACGGAAGTCTGATCGATTTGTCCTCTCTTTTGGAAAAGCCGGCGGGAAAGGACGGGTTTATCACCGTTCGAGACGGTCACTTCGCAAAGCCCGATGGCCGACGCATTCGCTTTTGGGGTGTCAATGTCTCGGGAAAAGGTTGTCTTCCTCCCAAGGAACATGCGCCGATCATCGCGGAGCGGTTGGCACGGTGGGGCGTCAATTGTGTGCGATTTCACTTCTTCGACCGCCCAGCGCCCAACGGTATCATCAACGCCGCGCGGGACGACACACGGGAACTTGATCCCGAACAGCTTGATCGTCTGGACTACTTTGTGGCCCAACTGAAGGAGCGGGGTATTTATACGGACCTTAATCTCAATGTGGCACGTTCCTACAAGCAGGGGGATGGTGTGCGGGACCACGAGTATCTTGGCTTTGCCAAGGGACTGACGTATTTTGATCCCAGATTACTGGAGTTGCAGCGAGAGTATGCCCGACAGTTGCTCACCCACCGCAATCCTTACACCGGTCATGAATACCGTGAGGAACCCGCGGTGGCCCTCGTCGAGCTGGTCAACGAAAACTCCCTGATCGAGGCCTGGATGGACGGTCGGCTTCGCGGTACCAACACACGGAAAAACCCGGGAACGTGGACGGACATTACGGCCAGTTACGCCGAAGACCTAACCCGGCTTTATAACGAATGGCTTCAAGAAAACGTTTCCGAGGAAGTGCGTCAAAAAATCGCCAAGGAGGCCGGCGTGTCGGAGGGACAACTTATCCCACGTCTGAGTCCCGATCAATTTGCCAAGGCGTCGCCGGAACGCTTCCATACCGAAGCCCGTTTCTACATGGACGTCGAGCGGCAGTACTTTCTCGGTATGAAGAAATTCCTGCGGGAGGAATTGGGTATCAAACAATTGATCATCGGAAACAGTGATCATGGCCATGGTCATTCGGGCTACCCCATTGTGGTGGGAACTTCACTCTTGGACGTCGTCGATGGGCACGTGTATTGGCAGCACCCCTCGTATATTCGAGAGCCCCAAACGGGACGAAATATTGGGTTCCGTATTCCGAATACACCCATGGTGCTTGATCCAGAGCACTCGACGGTGGTTCAACTGGCCCGAACACCCGTGATGGGCAAACCTTACACCGTTTCGGAGGTTAATCATCCGTTTCCGAATCAGTATGCTTGTGAAGGTATTCCGATTTTGGCAGCCTACGCGGCCTTTCAAGATTGGGATGGCATTTTTTGGTACACACTGGCCCATTCGGAGATCGTAGGGACCGAACCGCGGGTAGGGGGACATTTTGACTTGGCATTTGACCCCGTTAAGGTGTGTCAGTTGCCGGTTGGGGCGTTGGCGTTTTTGCGTGGCGATGTGCAAACCGCGAAGAATATGATCGCTCGAACGTACACCCCGGAGCAGGTCAGGGAGAGCATTCGTCTTCCCAGACGAAACGACCTTTGGCCCTTTTTTACACCGGGGTTTCCGCAGGTCCTTCCCCTGAAGCACGCAGTTCGGGTGGGGTCTTTTGACGGGCCACCGACGGCCACGTTTTCCGAAATTAAGGAGAATCCTTTGACCTCGGATACCGGGGAATTATCGTGGTGGGTAGGAGAGGATAAGACAGGACTTGTTGTCGTCAATTCTCCGCGATGGCAAGCGGTGATCGGGCATTGCCGGAGCACGGCCAAGGGGACTGACAATTTGCGGATTAACGTAACGAATCCATTTTGCGCCATAACGCTGGCATCACTCGATGAAAAGCCCATTGCCGATGCGGAACGGCTGCTCCTCACCACTTGCTCGCAGGTGGCGAATCGGGGGCAGGTATGGAATACGGACAAGACTTCCTTGGAGGACTGGGGGCAGTCACCCACGGTCATCGAACCGGTTACGGGCACGCTCACCCTCACGGGTGTTGTTGCCAAACGGGTGAGTGTCCAGCCCCTGGACGCCCAAGGCCGACCCCTTGGCAGTCCCGTGTCTGCCGAGAAAGGTAACGCTGGGTGGATGATCCCGTTGGGAAAAGTTGTCACGACATGGTATGTCCTGAATGTTGAAAGGAATTAACGCCAGGCTGTCTCCCTGACGAGCCGTTAGCGGCGAGATCGGGCGAGCTTCGTCGTGGCGAGGACTGTTGGGCCGTCGCCACAGGCATCATCGTGAATGAGAGAAAACGCCATGGAGACGATTCGCGACATTCTCCGCGGGTGTTTCATCTATGTGCTATATCCCGCCGTTGTCCTAGGGCTTTTTGTCTATCTTATTGCCCTACTCATCTTTCTTGTGAAGCGGGCAAAATCCACCTCGGGGGCGATCCGCCGCGCCGTGGGGAGTGTCCTGCCGGTGGTAATTCTCGTCTTTTTGGTATCGACAGGTAGTGACTCGCAGGATTGGTTGCGCCAACGACTGGACCAATTGGACACAACGCACCGGGTGGTGCTCGGTGTTGTGGCGTCCCTGATCTTGATGGAAACCGGCAAACAGTTGGGACGCACCGACGCCAATTCGGCCGTGGCTGCCTATGCCTTTTTTGTCTCGTGTTTGCTTGCCATTTTGCTATGGGTCCTGATGGGCGGACTGTTGATCGAGCTCAACTGGACCCTTTTCGCTTTTATTTTGACAGGTGGACTGCACATCATGTTTCGGGGGTTGCCCGGTTGGTTCGACACCCCCGGAAAGTCACGATTACGGCGAGGCCGTCCTCGACCTCGTAGCATGAAAGTTCCGAGGTGCGAAACACATGAGCGGTCCGGCGGCTTGTCGATCAATCGATCACTGACTCTGATCATGTTCCAAGCCGGCCTGACGGCGAATCTCGAGATTGATGGCCGTCCAGTCCCAGTCCCCATAGCCTTGCGCAAGGGCCGTCAGATAACGATCCCGCAAGAGGCTCAAGATCGGCATAGGCGTTCGTGATTCGGTGGCCGACTGCAAAGAGAGTTGGATGTCCTTAAGCCCAAGTTGAAGGCGAAACAGCGGTTCGCGGAACTGACCACTCAAGAGATGTCGGCCATAGCCTTTGTAGATAAAGCAATCGAAGAGAAACTCGGTGATGGTGTCGTAGAAAACTTGCGGCGATAGGCCATTTTTCTCCACAAATGCAAAGGCCTCGCCCAGCGATTCCACGACGGTGGCAATGAGGAAATTGGAAGCCAACTTCGCCACGTGGGCGGCTTCGGGGGCCTCACCTAATTCGAGCACTTGCCGGCAAATCGGCACCAGCAGGGGTTTCACGCGATCCCGTTCCTTGGTAGGGCCGGAGAGGTAAAACGTCTGCCGACGCAAGGCAACGGTATCGGGACGACCCATCACAGGGGCTGCCACATAGACGCCGCCGTACTGGTTGTGCCGCTCGGCAAGATGCCGGGCCATCTTTGGTGAGATCGTGCTCATGGAAACATGAATGCCCTCACGCCCTAGCCGTTGGAATATGGCCATCTCGCTGAAGATTTGATCCAGCGCCGGATCGTCCGAGACACACGACATGACAATGCCCGAGGGAACGACGGCGTCGGCGGGCGTTGGGGCCTCAATGGCGCCTTTTTCAAGCAAAGGGAGGATTTTTTCGCGGGTTCGGTTGTAAACGCGCACCCGATAGCCAAGGGCCAGCCAATTCTCGACCATGGCACGCCCCATTTGCCCAATGCCAATGAACCCGAATTCGCGGTCGGTGGCCTGTGTCTGCGTCATGTGCTGATCCTCCAAGATTGCCTGTTAGCAAGAACCACCTCACATGTATTCCACACATACCCGCAATGATAACAAGATAGGAACAGCAATCGGAGGGACACAGGCTATTCGACTCGCCGACTTTTGGTAACCATGGGGCGCGCTTTCCTCGCTGGCGCTGCAACGCAATCAAGCGCAAATATGCATCTGGTGGGGCAAAATCGATAGTCTGCCTTGGAGGGTGGCGCGCCGTTGTGGCCGTGAACGACCATGGCTCATCAATCAGCACGTTGACGGACGCGACGGCACGCGTCCCTCCAATTTCGCTGTTGTATCATTGCCTATCTTGGAGGAATCGGCGCTGTGCTGGCCATATCAAACCACAAAAAACTGGGTAAACTTCAGCTCAGTGTATTGTGGCCGCGTCAAACCGCAGAAAAACCAGGTAAACTCCAAACACAGGTTATCACAGAAAATACGGTGGATATGGCCTATCGGGGAGGAGGACAACGGTATCGCTTTAAGGCGGTGCGGTAACGATGCCTAATGGCCGGTGAGGAGCGACATTCAGTTTTTTGGCCTACCGTTGCCCGAGAAAAGAATGATGCGTGTCAATTCGGGTGGGCAGAAATATCGGACCGGGAACTCTCCGGCCAGGCCTCGGGTGACGTACATCGCCGTTGGCCGTCGATAATGGAGACCATGGGCAAAGCGGATACCTCTCGCGCTTGGGGCGATGATGGGCCCCAACCAGGGGAGGCAAATCTGTCCGCCGTGGGTATGACCTGCCAACATCAAATCGACCCCTTGACGGACGGCCCACGAGAACTGGTCCGGCGTATGGGCCAAGAGGAATCGCAAAGGAGATTGACGATCTCCGTTGACCGCCGCGGAAAAGTCAGGTGCCGGTCCCAACCAGGGGAGTTCGTTTCCCCCGATGAGAAACGCGATACCATCCACGGGAAGGCGAACCACGCGTCCGCCGACGTCGGTTAAGCCGGCCTTTGAAAGGGCGGTGCGGACCGCCAAGGGGTCTGCCCGCAGATCGTGATTCCCCAGCACGAAGAAGACACCGTGTTGTGCCCGTAGCTCTGACAGAACGGCAGCTGCATCGTCGATGCAGTCATAGCGATCTACGATGTCGCCGGTCACAAAGATCAGGTCCGGTTTGAGCTTATTCGTGTGCTCGACAGCCTGGTGATAATAATCCAGCCCAATCTTGCCTGTGAAATGCAAATCGGAAAGGAGAAGGATCGTCATTCCTTCGAGGTGCCTAGGAAGGCGTTCCAGCCGGATGCCGACATCCACCTGTTCGCACATGAGCGATTCATTTCCCGGCAGATGCAAAAGGAAGTGGTGATCCCTGTGTTTGGAAAAGTCAACCATCGGCGAGCGGGCCGATTGGGAATCTCGAGATTCTCTTGCCTTATCCCGGGACCGGTGACTTCTGCCTGAAAAAGAGATCGGTCGTGGTTGGTGCCATGAGCCAATTGTGGGGAGCCAAATACCAGATCCGGTCTCCTCGCTAAGACCTTGCTCGCCTACGTGGTTCCAGGCCTTGCGGGCGGCGAGGAAGTTTTTCAAAGAGTGGAGACGCCTTGCCAGCGTCGCTCGTTGCGACATGCTATTGCGGCCAGGCCGCCAATTCATAACCGGCCGGCGGTTGCCAAAGGCCAATTCTCTCGCTGTGAAATGGTGAACCGACGGTTTTCGCTTAGTCCGCCGCCAGATGCGCCACAGCACGGCATACGGAAGGGCCAACCAGCACGCCGCTACGTAGGCATGGGCCGAAATGACTAGAGGCGACAAGCCCGCGCTTATCGGCAGGTTTTCGGCTGTCAAAACCACCGGAAATAGCGGCAAGTCCCCCCGCAGGACCAACATCACGAGGGCCGTAGGAATTGCTGCGCCCAAGGCAACCAAGACCGCCGTGATCCGGCTGCAGACGCCGTAAGACAGGCCCACGCCGTGAAGACGATTCCAAATTGCGGCCCAGATGGTAACGTGTCCTAAACACATCAGGGCCAAAAGACTCAACGAGATGTAAGCCATCCGTTCCCTTGGTTATTTTCTACGACGAACAAACGAGTGCTGAAATGCAGCTATTTGCCGGGTGCCAGACGTCTGGTAACGCAAAACCTCGGTGCGGTAAATGCAGAAACCGGAAACGATTAATTATACCAAGAAGTCTTCTCGCGTTGCAGCACTTGCATTCTGGAGTTTATCCGCTTTGTTGTGGCAATGGGCCACGCTTCCAACGTTTGAACACCAAGGTCTCCCCGGTGCAGATATGCGTTTGATGGGGAAAAATCCATAGTCTGCCCTGGAGGCCCACGCGCTGTCGTACAAACAAAATAATATGTCGTGCAAACAAAACATTTGGAGGGCCACGCGCCGTCGTGGCCGCGAATCACAAGGGATCAGCCATCGGCACGTCATCGGACGCGACGGCGCGTCCCTCCAATTTGGGTGTTGTACCATTACCAGTCTTCGAAGGGCCGGCGCCCTCCTGGCCATCTTAAACCACAAAAGAACTGGGTAAACTCCAGCGTTTGTGCGAGTTTGCCAAGTTTTTTGCAGTTTGACGCGGCGACAAGGCCTCTGGCCTTCCAATGGCAAAAATATCGACACAACCGCGTGGCGTTCGATGACACGGCGATGCATTGGTAGGGGCGACCCTTGTGGTTGCCCGTTTTTTGTAAAGCGTTCCGTGTTTCGTCAGTTCTGGAGGGACGCGCGCCGTTGCGTCCGATATGTTACCAGCCGCCGGTGCAAACCGGTGGGTTGAAGTGCCGACACGTGGGGGCGTTTCATGTGACCGGCGTTTTCGCGAGATGGGAACACCCCGGGCGGCTCGATAGAATAAGGCTATATGATGCAAAATGGACGGCGGTCTCGGTCGATGGCAATGCTGGGTTGGCGAATGGCGAAAAGACGTCAGTGGGTGCGGAGACCATTCCAATGGAGAGACCAGAACAACGACAGGCGGTCTGGGAGTTGTGGGTGGCCTCGGGTGCGGCCATTGCCGCTCTGACCGTGGTCCTGGCCGCCCTGCGAGATCATCTCCTACGGTCTTGGCTAAGTGTGCCAGAAACCCGCTTATTCGATCTCGCACTTCAGTATCAATTTTATCACTCACTTGGGCTGATCGTCTGTGGATTGGCTGCAAGACTCCTGCCGTCTCGTGCTATGCACCTCGTGGGGGTCCTGCTCCTTCTGGGGATCGTGGGATTCAGCGGAGGGCTCTATCTTAAGATCGTCGTACCGAATTTGACGATCGGATGGATGATTCCGGCCGGAGCGGCATTGTGGGTTGTCGGGTGGCTCTTGTTTGCGATCGTCGCGGTCGTCCGGAGAGGTGAAACTTCAACATAAGACACAACATCCGCTTGTCAGGTTCACACAGGCCCTTCTAAAGAAAGGTGTGAATGGCTCATCTCATGTTAGGACGAGCCGTATTCCCCCCGGTTTAGGGCTAGCTCCCGACAGTTTGTAAGGTAAAATTAATAGTGCGACCACGAGTTAGTTGGAGGACACTCGGGATAGCAAAGAGGAATGGCTCTCGCCCTAAGAGGGCTTTTGGGATAACGGAATGAATGTAAGCCCCCACATTACGGCAAGTCTCGTTGCTGCCATCGTGGCAAAGAAAGGGGATGCCTTCTTACATACGAATGATGTATGGCAAAAAGGGTCTTCTTGTGGTGGATTTCCCACGGTTGGGCGGCCCCGCGGGTTGATTTGGGGAAGCGGGGAGACTTTAGGACAGCACCTTTTCACCGGGCTTTTTTGGCACCACGGTCTCGCAGTTTAGCCAATGGAGGTCATCATGGAACTGCGTATCCAAACCCGTCGTGTGAATCTCGATGACGCCACGCGTGAGTTGATCGAGCGCCGGATTAGTTTCGCGCTTGATCAGTTTGATGGATGGGTTTCAAGCGTGGATGTCACGTTGGAAGACGTGAACGGACCGCGGGGTGGGGTTGACAAACAGTGCCGGATTTTGGCGTCTTTGCGAGGCGGAAAGCATATCAAGATCGAGGATCAAGATGCCGATCTCATTAGCGTGATCAATCGGGCCGCCGACCGACTCAGCCAGGTTGTGGCCCGCGAAATCGAGCGCAAGCGTGATCGGAAAGGCACGGGATCTTGCGGAACAATGATTGAGGAGACCGAGTGATTCTCGCTCGGGTGGTGCGGGTTACGCCTCGTGTGAAAAAAACACCGAGACCTTAACCATTGCCTGGCCGACGGGAATTAGGGGTCAAAGATTGGGCTGACCATACATTGTTTCCGCCTGACATGGGTGCCCCGTGAGCTTCCTCAAAGGTGAAGCGAGACGTGTGACGAGGACCAATGTCGAGGAGGGGCGTCTAGATTCACGAGCGAGCTCCTTGGGTGGAGGAATGACGGTGGGTGAACGTTTCGCGGTCCGCGTGGCCTCGCCCAAATTCCGATTTAACGCGGCGCATTTTGTGGCATTTGGCCCAGACTCTTGCGAGCCAATTCACGGGCATGACTTCCGCGTCAGTGTGACGATCGAGGGTCAACTCTCACCCACCGGTTGGGTCGTTGATTTTCTCGTCTTGGAGGACATTCTCTGTAACATCCTTGCTGATCTTGATCATGCGCTTTTGATCCCCGAGGCGTCACCGTGGGTTAGCGTGATCAGGAATCCTGATATGATCAAGATCGTGGCCGGTGCGCGGTCGTGGTGGTTTCCGGCCCGAGATTGTCGTGTTCTGCCCATCCCAAATGTGACAGCAGAACTCTTGGCGCGACATATTGGGATGCGCGTTCGACAGGAACTGTGGTCCCGGGTCGGAGGACGCGAAGGGAATCTGACCACGTTGACGCTTGAACTTTCGGAGGCGGAAGGTTGCACGGCCTCGTGGAGTTGTCCCTTGGCCCAAGAGCCTGACCTTGAGAGCTCGTGAGCGAGGACGGCGGGCTAAAGGACTCGGCAAATAAAACATTTCAGATAATGGGTTTCGCGGCACGTCACCAGGACCGGGTGATCCGGTGCCGCTCCACGCTGCTCAAGAATCTGGATATCGCGTCCGACCTGTTGAGACACCCCAAAAAGGACGTTAAAAAAGTCCTCCCGCGTGACATAGCCCGAGCAGCTACACGTGACCAGATAACCGCCGGGGTTCAGGACATCCACTGCCAGCCGGTTTAAATAATGGTAGGCACGTAGGGCCTCGGGAAGCGTGCTCTTGCCTGAGGCGAATTTCGGGGGATCGAGGATCACAACATCGAATCGCTCCCCCTCTTGGCGAAGTGATTTCAACGTCTGGAACGCGTCACCGACCTCGAACCGGGCGTTGGTGACTCCGTTTTGCCGGGCATTGGCACGGGCCAGGATAATGGCCTTTTCACTGCTGTCGAAGGCCCAGACTTCCTTAGCCTGGCCACATCGTGATGCGACAAGGGAGAAACCGCCTGTGTAGCAGAACATATCCAAAACACGTTTTCCCTTGACCAAGCGGGCTGCGGCCAATCGGTTGTCGCGCTGGTCAAGATAGAGCCCCGTCTTCTGACCGGACAGCAAATCCACGCCCACATCCAAGCCATGCTCCTGAACCAGGATCGGACCCGGTGGTACGTTACCCCAGGTTATCGGGCTCTCGAGGGTAATGCCTTCCTGATCACGGATCTCCACATCCGTGCGGGCGACGATGCCTTTCGGGCTAAGCAGTTCCTGAAGAATCTGCACGATGGTTTCCAGACGCTGTTGAAACCCAAGGGAATTGACCTGCAAAACGAGAAAATCACGATACTTGTCGATGATCAATCCACTTAGCCCGTCGCTTTCGCTAAAGACCAAGCGTGTTGCTCCATTTGGGGTATCAAGGCCCAATTGCCTGCGGAGCGCGATGGCGGACTCGAGCCGCTGTCTCCAGAACGGTTCGTCCAAAGGCTGATCCTGCCATGTGTAAAGACGAACGCGGATTTGACTGTGGCTATTGAAAATCCCGCGAGCAATAAACTTGCCCTGGCGCGAGACGACATCAACGACCGAGCCGTCCTGCGGTGTGCCTTCTATGAGCTCGATCGATGTTGCGCGGACCCAGGGATGGCGTTCCAGAAAAGGCCGCACACGGTCTGGTCGGATGACAATGCGTCCGCAAACTTCGTGATTCATACTCCTCGTCAACTCCCTATTTCAGACTTTGCTCTTGAATCTTTTGACCCGCTCCCTGGCATCATTGGTCCCCGAAGCACACCTTGGATATCTCGACGGCCTTGAGAATTAAATCACGAAGGTGGGGAATACCCCGGATCTTGGCAGCAATGTGCGGTGCCCCGAAGAGTCGAACACGTTTGACGTAGTGGTCGAATTGTTCCTGCGCCAAAGCGCGAACGACGGGAGAGACCTCGCTCAACGGACGGTAAACCTGCTCCTTGGGAAAACAGACGTCCACGTGAAATTCGATTTCCCGATGCTTGGGCGGGGCATCCAGTAAGAGTTCGTGATGAGCGATTTCCTCACCAAGGGCGCGGCTCAGTTCATCGCACAAAACGCAACAGCATTTGACCAACCACTCGTACGAACGACCGGCAAGTTGTCCGTAGATTTCCGCGTCATCGAAGAAATGGTACTGGACAATCCTCTTGTAGAGGACGCGGCTTTTGCCGAAAAGCCCCTCAATGAGTTCCCGGGCCGGCCGTCCTTCGGCGGCTCGCCGGAGTGCTTCCACAAACTCCCACTCGGTGAGACGGAAAGCCTCCGAGAGATCGAGCTCGCGATAGGTGTCGTAAAACGCCCTCTGGAACATGGCCGTGGCCGAACGAACTGCATGATGCCAATAGACTTCGCTAAACATCACATAGCGGGCGAAGACCATCAACTCTGCGGCGGTTTTCCCTTTTTCGGTGATGGCCAGACCATCGCCCGCGGCATTGACGCACAGGCTGGCAACCAGCCGCTGCTGATCGAAAAACCGGCCGTAGGGCACGCCCGCGTGCAAAGAGTCTCGGTAAAGATAGTCCATCTTGTCGATGTCGATTGGCCCTGAGAGGAGGCTGTGAAGGAGACGCAGTCTCCCGTTGTTCCCGGGCGTGTTCAGCAGTTCTAAAATCTCTTCCGGTTCGATGGACCATTCGGTCCGCAGCAATTCCCCGAGCGCGCCTTCTTTGAGAAATGCCCACAAGAATGATTCGTGGGTGGGCACACCCTCAAGCTGCATGTCTTCGATGGGATGGCAGAAAGGCCAGTGGCCGACATCATGCAGCAGAGCCGTGACAATCAGCCTTTCGGCGTCGCGGCGTCTGACGGTGGCGATGAATCGCTCGTCGTGGGAAAGATGCTTGAGAAATAGGAGGGCCAGTCGGTAAACCCCAAGGCTGTGTTCAAATCGCGTGTGGTGAGCGGCCGGATAAACTAGGGAGACAAGCCCGAGCTGGCTGATTCGAGCAAGCCGACGAAACTCGGGCGTGTCAATCAAATGACGGACACGTTCCGTCAAAGGAACATCGACCTCCGGCGGAATCCGCACGAGATGCCGCCGCGAATCGAGGGCAACCAATTCGGGAATCTTTGACCAGTCTTCCATACTCGCAAATTGACTCTCTGACAATCCGGTACATGGAACCCCGTTGTCGTCACCGAGCTGAAAAAAGCACTTTCTGCCATGCTAGATCACATCCGGCAGACTCGGAAGGGGTCATCGTCTTGAAGTTCATCCACTTTTTGCAGTAATGGGGCACGCTTCCAACGTTTGAACGGCAAAGCAACCAGGTGCAAATATGCGTTTGGCGGGGCAAAATCCATAGTCTGCCCTGGAGGGCCACGCGCCGTCGTGGCCGCGAATCACAACGGATCATCAATCGACACATCGGCGGACGCGACGGCGCGAGTCCCTCCAATCTTGATGTTGTATCGTTACCCATCTTGGCAGGGGTCGGCGCTGTCCTGCCCATCTCAGACCAAAAAAACTGAGTACACTCCAGGTCATCGTCGTTTCTTGAGGTAACCAGGAGAATAGGAGGCGATCATCCCGGTGCATAGCAATTTGGACAAAGGAAACCATAAAAAGCCAACCTCCGCCGGAGTTCCAACCCACGCAGTTGGCTCACAGCGGAGGTTCGCGCCTGTCAACGCACTTCGCGTCGATCTGGTCCTAGACCTTTGGAGGGTGTGCCTTGTATTTCCTATTTAACCAGCCGAACGGGTCGGTGATTCGCGATCGTTCGGAATGTCTCCATCAGTTCCGGTCTAAAATCTGTGATCTGTGTACCTCCGGTGACAACAAATGATTTCCCTTTTGTCATCTCGGCAATTTGCTCCAACAATGCCCGATCGGCATCCAAACCCACTCCGAGGGTCAAGATGGGAATGTTATTGTCTGCTGCACGCTGCGCCTGTTGTAGGGCATAAGCACGTCCGGTGGATTCGTTATTCGGCCGGTTAGCCTTGCCATCTGTCATGAGCACGATCATCTTGAACGTATTAGGCCGGGCGCGAGCCAGCAACTCGTCAACACCATTCTTTATCCCCGCTCCTATGTTCGTGTAGTGATCGTAGTGACCGGCCTGGCGACGCCAAACGATGGTCCTGATCGACTCAAAGTCTCGCGTTAAGGGGACCTCCGTTAATGCTGTCTGGTCGGCGGAATTATAAACCACGAGCGACACCCGATCACCTGTATCCACTTCACCCAAGTAGTCGAAGAACACATCCACAGCCTCTTTCAGTTGTCTGACGGGTTGCTCGCTGACTTGCCAAAGGCTGGGCGTTTCGTTGGCCTGGCATCGCTGTTCCAGCCAGTAATTGATGAGCGTCAGGTAGCCGTATTTCTTGCGGTAACCCGCTCCGTTGACGAACGAATTTGTCTTGACGTAATTGATGTACTCGTCCCAGCTCCCGACCGGATAGGGATAGGGGACGTTTTTGAGACCGAAATAAGCTTTGATATTCTCGTTGGTGTCCTCAAAGCGTTCACCGTAGCCGGGACCCTCACCGCTTGCGTTGCATCCTGATTTGACCCAACAGCGAACAATGCGCTTACCCGCATAACTACCGGTTCCCTTGAAGGTGCCCGTTTTTCCTTTCAGACCATCGAATTTTTGGACCGTTCCATCTGAAAACTGCAATACAACATTGGAAAGGTCTTTGGTTGAAACCACATACACATCATTCGATCGAAATGTCACTGTGATTTGCGGTTCACACCCTGTTGACGGTGCTTTGCCCACCTGTGTGTAATACTGCGGCGTAAACTGGAGCGAGCCGTACTGTGGCGAGCCCAGTTCTTGGTAGATTTGCTGGAGATTGGCCTCCACGGCTGCCCGTGCCGATTCGCCGAATTCGACGATCCTCCGTAATTCGCTATCATCGTTCATAGAGGCCGAGAAATCGAGCACAAGCACGATGTCACGCGGTTCGTATCGGGCGATGGATTCCGCCTCCAAATGGAATCGGTCCTTACCAAAAACACGTGCGAAGAACAGCGGACCGCCGTCGTGCCGGGCCAAGACACGAATTGCCGTCGGATTGGTCGAAGTGGGGACGAATTCCCGCAACGATTCATCCCAGTCACCAAATTCGACCTGGAACTTTTCCCCGTTCTGCTGGAGGAGCTCAGTCAGTCTTTCCTCCCAACCGGGGTCTGCCGTAATGTTTTCTCGTCCCACAGGGTTACGGGCCAAGAACTCAAAGGCTTTGATCTGAGCGGTATCGACTCCTTCTACGAGGCTGGCAGCTCCGGCGAGGGCTGCGGCGTCGGCTGCACGCTTTAACTCGGTTTTGACCGTCATCATGTAACCGACATCCACAGACAGGGCCAACAGTCCCATCATAAAGACCATCAGCAAGGCCGTCAGGACAAGAACGGCACCACGACGGGTTTTCACCCGCAGGCGGGAGCGGAGAACCGCAAGAAACTTGGCCCGAGACATAGAACCCTCCAAACTCTGACAAGACCCAGTCACGGAAAAGACAGGCGCACTACGTTGGGTTCGTTCATTAGAAAGCGTAGGTTATTTTTTCAGCGGAGGCAAACGAGTTTACGCTTTGCGCTCGAAGCCGCCTTTTATCTCCGAATCCCTTTTTCCGCATGCCGATAACGAGCAGTGGGACATCGCCGGTGGTGCATGAGATGACGCCATCCAGAAGCAAACAACCCGCGAATTTGCTACAGCCCATTCCCAGTGAGATGACGCGATTTGCTAATCCTCCTGACGACACGACACCGCTATCAAGACCTGCCAGGTCATGTCAAGGATGCACGGCATGCTGCATGTGGCTACCGATACCTGCCGGATACGTGTCACAAACGGAAAAACCGGCAAAAGTGGCGTGTCCGTGGTTAAAGAAAGGCGGTTGTCGGATTTATCCACGTCGGCCAAGTATATGCCAACAGTTTGCCTGCACCTGGCTCAAGCAGATTGACTGGCCTGCGGACTGGCGTCCTGACCATTCTGGCCTGCTCTGTTTGACCGAACACATTGTTTCGGGTATTTCAGGAAGTGCGGTGTACGAAATGATGCCCGGACGACTTACCACCCCTTTAGGACAGGCGATCGTATCCGCCGTTGGAAGGCTTTCCCATTTTGTGACTTGTATCACGGCAGACGGCCGTCGTTACAATCATCCGGTGGAGTACCGCCCGCCGGTGCCCACCCGTGGCGTGACGGAACCGCACTTCGTTCACATCGCGCGGAAGACCGCTCCCAAATGGGTCCCGATATCCGATCAAAGGACACGTTAGATGGTAACGCGCGAAGGGCACAACATCCCTTGGAAGGGATGCTAACGTTGTAAGAGCCTCCGTAGCACGAACGGCAGGATGCCGCCGTGACGGTAATAGTCGAGTTCCACGGGTGTGTCGATCCGGGCAATGCAGGAGAACTCAAGAACCCGGCCGTCTGGCTTTCTTGCCACGACCTGGACAGAAGCTCGAGGACTAAGTCCACCTTGGGGCGGTATGATGTCGAACACCTCTTCTCCGGTCAGTCCGAGGGACTGCCAGGTTGTGCCCGAGGGGAATTGGAGGGGTAAAATTCCCATCCCCACCAGGTTACTTCGGTGAATGCGTTCGAAGCTGGCTGCGAGGACGGCACGAATACCGAGGAGGGCCGGGCCTTTGGCCGCCCAATCGCGGCTGCTTCCCGTGCCGTATTCACTTCCCGCAAGCACGATCAAAGGAGTGCCCATCTCCTTGTACCGCATGGCGGCATCGAAGACCGGCATGACTTCACCGGTGGGCCAAAACCGCGTAAATCCCCCTTCTATCCCGTTGGCCAAAAAATTACGCAGGCGCACGTTGGCAAAAGTCCCCCTGACCATGACGAGGTCATTGCCGCGGCGGGCCCCATAACTGTTAAACTCGTGGGGAGGTATCCCTCTTTCGATCAGATAGCGTCCGGCCGGGCTCGTCTTCGGAATACTGCCTGCCGGGGAGATGTGATCGGTGGTTACCGAGTCTCCCAAAGCCAACAGTACCCTCGCCCCTTTGATGGATGGGATACCGGGTTCCTGCAGGGTGAAATCCTTGAAGTACGGCGGCTCATGGATGTAGCTGCTCTCCTCCGACCAGGGGAACAATTCACTCGCCTCAATCGTCAACTCTTCCCAGAGGCGTTCCCCCTTGAAGATATCCGCGTACTTTTGCCGAAAAACATCCGGTGACACGGACCGCTGGACAGCCTCCCGAATTTCCTCTTCTGTTGGCCAAATATTCTTAAGGAAGACCGGTTCTCCTTGCTCGTCTGTTGCCAAGGGCTCCGAAGTCAAGTCTGTATTGACGCTCCCGGCTAAGGCAAACGCCACAACCAGTGGCGGCGAAAGCAGATAATTGGCTTTCACGGCGGGATGGATGCGACCTTCGAAGTTGCGATTGCCACTTAACACCGCCGCAAGGACCATTTGTTGCTGGGCGGCCTCGACAATGGGATCCGGCAGGGGACCGCTGTTGCCGATGCAAGTGGTGCACCCGTATCCAACCACGGCAAACCCCAGTTTGTCCAGATATGGAATGAGCCCCGCTCTTTGGAGGTATTCTGTGACAACGCGCGAACCGGGCGCCAGGCTTGTTTTGACATAGGGGGGCACCGTCAAACCGCGCTCACATGCCTTTTTGGCCAACAGTCCGGCAGCGATCATCAAGGCCGGATTACTCGTGTTGGTACAACTGGTGATTGCTGCGAGAACCACGGAACCGTGATGGAGGTCAACCTCTTGTCCATCAAGCTTTACCTTGACCGACCGCTGGGCCGCCGTCTCATCCAGGCCGAAGCCCCGTTTCTCCACCGGCGTTTGTAACGATACCTGAAAACTTTTCTTCAAATCGTGGAGGGCCACACGATCCTGGGGACGTTTTGGACCTGCCAGGGATGGGACAACCGTCGATAGGTCGAGGGTCAAGACCTTAGTGTAAGCGGGAGGTGTCTCGGCGGGATCCCGAAAGAGACACTGTTCCTTGGCATACCACTCCACCAGGTTGATGTGCTCCGTCGGACGTCCTGTCAAACGGAGGTACTCCAGGGTTTGGGAGTCGATGGGGAAGTACCCCATCGTTGCGCCATATTCGGGGGCCATATTGGCCAGCACAGCCCGATCCGCAACACCCATGCGGCTTACGCCATTACCAAAGAATTCGACGAATTTTCCGACCACACCCTCGCGGCGAAGGAGTTCCGTCACCGTCAAGACCAAGTCCGTGACCGTGACGCCCGGCTGAAGTTCTCCGGTCAACTCCAAGCCGATCACTTCGGGCGCGAGCATCGAAAGGGGCTGACCGAGCATGGCAGCCTCGGCCTCAATGCCGCCCACTCCCCAGCCGACCACCCCTAAACCGTTGATCATTGTGGTGTGACTGTCGGTCCCCACGAGCGTGTCGGGGTAGGCGAAGCGTATGCCATCCTTTTCTGTAACGAAGACACACTGTGCCAGATACTCGAGGTTGATCTGATGGATGATTCCCTTTCCTGGGGGGACCACCTGCAGGTTGGCAAAACTGGCTTGGCCCCATCTCAAGAACTGATACCGCTCCTTGTTTCGGTGGAACTCAAGCTCCAGATTCTTTTGCGAGGCCTCCGGCGTTCTGTAGAAGTCAACTTGAATCGAGTGATCGATGACAAGATCCACCGGAATGAGGGGATTGACCTTTTTGGGGTCTCCGCCCAGCCGATGGACGGCACTTCGCATGGCCGCCAGATCCACAATAGCAGGCACGCCTGTGAAGTCCTGAAGCAGCACCCGAGCCGGTTTGAAGGGGATTTCGACTTCCGTTTTGCCTCTGTGACTGGCCCAACTCGCCAAGTTACGAACATCTTCCTCCGTGACCTGATAGCCGTCACAGTTCCTCAACACGCATTCTAGTAAAATTCGTATCGAATACGGCAGGTCACTTAAGCGAACAAGGCCGAGGTCCTCCAGCGTTGTCAAACGGTAGAGACAGCACTTCCCGACCGGCGTGTCGGCGTGACATGCGGCGTTGAACGGACTTTTATCGGCGAACATGGACCTAGCTCTTCCGAATCACTGAGATTTACAACGAATACAACGAATACTTAGGGTGCCCTACGCGCTACGCAACGGGGTAACTCCTGGCATCGGTAACCGTTCCGGTATCCTACTTCTCGTGGACTCTCATGCCTAGGGCGGGGACACAGCGAAGCTCATGTTGAATCCCTTGAACCACCGGCGTTCTCGGAAGAAACCGAAGCCGATATGAACTGCTGAAAAACCGTCGAAAGGCGACTCCAGTAGGAGGGCAACGGTGCCGTGACAGAAATGGTTTCGAAGGTCATGGGATGAAGGAATGTTAACTCGCGGGCATGCAGGGCGATGGGTTTTGATCGGGGGTCGGTTTCTTCCGGCATCAGGTCGATTGTGCTGCCGTACTGCCAGTCACCCACGACAGGATACCGCCGGGAAGAGGCTTGGATGCGGATTTGATGCATCCGGCCGGTCTCCAGATGGATTTCGAGCCAGGTCATGTTCTCCCAGCGTTGAATGACTCGATAATCAAGTACGGCCTGACGCGCATCGGGGTGGGATTCGGGAACGATCTCGGCCTGCGGCTCGTTAGGGATTTTACGCACAAAATCCCGCCAAATGCCCACGTTAGGTTCGACGTGGCCCTCCAGCACGGCCCAATAGATTTTGCGAATCATCCGGGATTCGAATTGTTCCGTGATGCGTCGCGTTGCCCGACTGTGCCGCGTGAAAAGGATAGCCCCCGTCACAGGGCGGTCGAGGCGATGGGGAACACCAAGGTAGATGCCGGTCCGCGGTTGTTGGCGGGTTGCCAGGAAATCGCGGAGCATTTCGACCAAGGAAGGTATTCCCGCCGGGGCCTGTACAAGGATTCCCGGTGGTTTGTTGACCACCAGGCACTCTTTGCATTCGTACAGGATCTCCGGTGTTCCCCCGGGAAAGTTGATCCAACTCTGGTATTGTGTCATCGCGCTCTGTTCTTCGGGGATCATGTCATTCTCCGGTCAGCATCCCCAATTGCCCGGGCGGACCAACACCTAATCGCGGCCCCCTAGCCGAGCAGGTCGGAGCCATCCCCGAGCTCGTCGGGACTTCCTAGGACCGGCTCCCGAGGCAGCCGAACGCGGCGCCAACCGAGGATGGCGGGAAATGTTTCCGCCGTCTGGCTTTCCTGGGGCACGGCGACGGCCAATCGCCCAAACTTTTCTGCTACATGTGGGTGGTATTGACCCAGCCTCATGTCGATCCTGCCAAATTGGCAGATACTCCCTGATTGGGCAGGGTTCCGACTCGGGGCGGCAATCCTCTCTTGCTTGTAAGTCTTCACTGGAAATCGACTTATGAATCACTGATCCACTTTTTAGTTCTCCGGCATATCGTTTGCTCACGCCGTATTAACGTAAGTTTTCAACGAGCCCGTGGTTACGTCAATGGGTTGGCGCCCACGGGGTGCTTGTGACAATACGAACGTGACGCGGAACGTGGTTGCGAAGGTTACGGTCCGCAAAAGATAGAGAGAACACAGAAAGGGAGCTATTCACATGGCACAAGAGAAAATTATCGGTATCGACCTGGGAACGACAAACTCGGTTGTGGCGGTGATGGAGGGGAAGGAAGTCAAGGTGATCCCGAACGCCGAAGGAAACCGACTCACACCGAGTGTCGTCGCCTTCACAGATCGCGGTGAAATCTTAGTGGGTGAACCGGCAAAACGGCAGGCCATCACCAATCCCAAGCGCACCGTCTATTCGATTAAGCGTTTCATGGGGCGACGCCGTGAAGAGGTCAAGGCCGAGGAGGCCATTGTCCCGTACGAAATCGTCGGGGAACCGGGGGAATACGTCAAGGTGAAGATCGGTGATCGGACATACACCCCACCCGAGATCTCGGCCATGGTCCTTCGCAAGCTGAAAGAGGCCGCCGAGGCCTACTTGGGCCATCGGGTCAACAAGGCGGTGATTACGGTACCAGCCTATTTCAATGATGCCCAACGTCAGGCCACGAAAGATGCCGGTCAAATTGCCGGGTTGGAAGTCGTTCGCATCATCAACGAACCAACGGCGGCATCCCTGGCCTACGGGCTCGACAAGAAAGAGGCCGAAAAGATCGTCGTGTTCGACCTGGGAGGTGGTACGTTCGACGTGTCCATCCTGGAAGTTGCCGAGGGTGTCTTCCGGGTGATCAGCACCAACGGTGATACCCATCTGGGTGGGGACGACTTCGACCGAGCCCTCGTCGATTATGTTGCAGAGGAATTCAAGAAGGAGCACGGCATTGACCTGCGGAAGGACCCCATGGCCCTGCAGCGGTTGCAGGAGGCCTGCGAAAAGGCCAAGAAAGAGCTGAGTACGTTGCAACAAACGGACATCAATTTGCCGTTTATCGCCTTCGATGCCAGCGGGGCGAAGCACCTCCACATGACGATCACACGCTCGAAATTTGAGCAACTCGTGCACCACCTTATCGAGCGGTGCCGCGGTCCGGTGGAACAAGCCCTGCGGGATGCGCGGTTGACGCCGAAGGACATCGACGAGGTCGTGCTCGTTGGTGGTTCAACGCGAATTCCGAAGGTCCAGGAATTGGTCCGCGAGATGTTCGGCAAGGAGCCGCACAAGGGTGTCAACCCTGACGAGGTGGTGGCCGTTGGGGCAGCCATTCAGGGGGCCGTCTTGGCGGGTGAGGTCAAGGACGTCTTGTTGCTCGACGTGACGCCACTGTCCCTGGGTATTGAAACCCTCGGTGGCATCATGACGAAGATCGTCGAGCGGAACACAACCATTCCCTGTACCCGCAAGCAGATCTTCAGCACGGCTGAGGATAACCAGACGGCGGTAACAATTAAGGTTTATCAGGGTGAACGAGAAATGGCCGCCGACAACCGGTTATTAGGCATGTTCAACCTGGAAGGGATTCCGCCGGCTCCGCGCGGTGTTCCTCAAATCGAGGTTACATTCGATATCGACGCCAACGGTATCCTACATGTGACGGCCAAAGACCTCGGTACAGGCAAGGAACAAAAAGTCCGCATCGAGCAGTCCGCCGGTTTGTCCAAGGAAGAGATTGAAAGGATGCGGCGAGAAGCCGAACTCCACGCCGAGGAAGACCGGCGCAAGCGCGAACTGGCCGAACTCCGCAACAAGGCGGACAATCTCGCCTGGCAGATTGAAAAGCTCATGAAAGAGCATGAAGGCAAGATTTCGAGCGCCGACCGCGAGGCATTGACCCGTGCGATTGAAAAGGCCCGAAGTGCGGCCAAGGGCGAAAGTGCCGAGGAGATCAAATCGGCCATCAGCGAACTGGAGGCAGCCGCCCATGCGTTCAGTAAAACCTTGTACGAGCGCGCGGCAGCCGGTGCCGGGGCGACATCGGCAGGCGGTTCGGGATCGGCGGGTGGCGGTGCCAAGAAGGATGACGACACCATCGATGCAGAGTTCGAAGTGAAATAACGGTACGGCGTCGGCTTGTATCCCTCGAGTTTTTGAGCAACGTGAAGGGCCGCTTTCTTTTCGGCATGCCCATGGAAAGCGGCCCTTTTTACGGGATTTACGTCTTGTCACTAGGAGATTTTTGAGAGAAAGATCAAAAGGAGCAGTGAACAATGGCTGCTTTTCGATTTGACAAATTGACAATTAAAGCGCAAGAGGCGGTGGCAAATGCTCAGTCTCTAGCTACGGAACGGGGCCATCCCGAAATTGACCCGGTGCATTTGCTTGCGGCCCTTTTGTCTGAATCGGACGGTATCATTAAACCCCTTCTCGACCGGATTGGGGTGAATTGGTCTCAACTTAACCGGATGGTCGAGGCGGAGTTAGGGCATTTTCCAAAGGTTTCAGGAGCCGCCCAGACCGCTCCCAACACGGCGTTTATGAAGGTGCTCGAGCAGGCCCAAAGAGAGGCCGATACGCTTCGGGACGACTATATCTCCACCGAACATTTGTTACTGTCTCTGGCGAAGATTGATTCCAAGGCGCGGAATGTCCTCAAGCTTAACGCCATCGGCGAGCAGGAGATTCTCAATGCGATGCGAGCGATTCGGGGACCGGCTCGCGTAGAAGATCAGAATCCAGAGGCGAAGTTCCAAGCCTTGGAACGGTATGGGGTGGACCTTGTTGAGCGCGCCCGACGCGGGAAACTCGATCCCGTGATTGGACGGGACCAAGAGATTCGACGGGTGATGCAGGTCCTCTCCCGCCGAACCAAGAACAATCCCGTGTTAATCGGAGACCCGGGTGTCGGAAAGACGGCCATCGTCGAAGGGTTGGCCCAGCGAATCGCCGATGGTGATGTCCCCGAAACGCTGAAAAACAAACGAGTCATTGCCCTCGACATGGGGGCACTGGTTGCCGGCACCAAATACCGTGGCGAGTTTGAAGAACGCCTCAAGGCCGTTCTGCGAGAAGTTGAAGCTGCCGGAGGGAATATTATTCTCTTCATCGACGAACTCCATACGGTGGTAGGAGCCGGTCGGGCTGAAGGTGGGGCCGATGCCGCCAACCTGTTGAAACCGGCCCTCGCTCGGGGTGAATTGCGCTGCATCGGCGCGACGACCCTGGACGAATACCGCAAGTACATCGAGAAGGACGCCGCCTTGGAACGGCGGTTCCAGCCGGTCTATGTGGGTGAGCCTTCCGTTGAGGATACGATTGCCATTCTTCGCGGCCTCAAACCGAGGTATGAAGCCCACCATGGTGTGAAGGTGAAGGATTCCGCACTGGTGGCTGCGGCACAGCTTTCTCATCGTTACATCACCGACCGTTACCTTCCTGACAAGGCCATCGACCTGGTTGACGAAGCCATGAGCCGGTTGGCCATGGAATTGAAGAGTGTGCCCGTGGAGATTGATCAACTCCAGCGGCGGATCATGCAATTGGAGCTCGCAGAACGACAACTGGCTGATGAGACGGAGGAGCACGCCAAAGAACGGCGTGCCGAAATTGCCGCGGAAATCAGTCGGCTCCGCGAGCAGCTTAAGGAACTGCGTGCCCAGTGGGAAAAGGAAAAGGCTGCCCTGGAAAGCATCCATCGCCTCCGGAATGAACTTCAGCAGGCGGAACATGAATTTAATCAACTTCAGGCGAGCATCAAAGAGAAGCAATCCATGGGCGTGCTCGTCCGCGAGGAAGATTACCAACGACTCTACGAACTTGACATGCGTCGCCGCGAACTGGCGCAGCAGTTGGAGAATGCCGAGAATAATTATCCGGTGTCGGACGACAAGCGATTACTCCGTCTAGAAGTCGGTCCCGAGGAGATCGCCGAAGTCGTCAGCGCCTGGACGGGAATCCCTGTTTCCCGAATGATGGAAACCGAACGGGCAAAACTGCTTGTCCTGGAGGAACGACTTCATCAACGCGTCGTCGGCCAGGATGAGGCGGTCGAGGCCGTTGCCAACGCCGTGCGGCGGAGCCGATCCGGCTTGCAAGACCCGAAGCGCCCCATCGGGTCGTTCATCTTCCTGGGTCCGACGGGTGTCGGTAAAACGGAGCTTTGCAAGGCTCTGGCGGAGGTCCTCTTCGACGACGAGAACGCCATGGTTCGGCTTGACATGAGCGAATTTATGGAAAAACACACAGTCAGCCGTCTCATTGGTGCCCCGCCGGGTTACGTCGGATACGAGGAGGGAGGCGTTCTCACAGAGGCCATTCGGCGGCGTCCCTATGCCGTCGTCCTTCTGGACGAGGTGGAGAAGGCCCATCGCGATGTCTTCAACATCCTATTGCAAGTGCTCGATGATGGTCGATTGACCGACAACCAAGGCCACACCGTTGACTTCACAAACACGATTGTCGTGATGACGAGTAACATCGGTAGCCACGTGATCCAAGAGATCACCGAGTCCGGAGGATCGGACAAGGAAGTTCAGGAGGCCGTCCTGCAACTTCTTAAGCAGCACTTCCTGCCGGAATTCCTCAACCGTGTTGACGAAGTGATCATCTTTCGGCCGTTGCGGAAACCGCAGATCAAGAAGATTGCCGCGATTCAAATCCGTCGCCTGAAGCAACGCCTCGAAGAACGGGGTATCCACCTCGAGGTTACGGATCGGGCGATCGAGGCCTTGGCAGAATTGGGATACGATCCCGCTTATGGAGCCAGGCCGCTCCGACGCGTGATCCAACGGCGAATTGAAAACCCCTTGGCGGTGGAACTGCTGAAGGAATCCAATTGGGAAGGCGCCACCATCAGGGTGGATTACGTGGCGGATGAGTTCGTCTTTGAACGGGTTAACGGCCAGGCCGGATCAAGTTGACCGGTTTCATACGCGCCAAGAAGCGGGAACGTCACCGGAATCGCTTTCGACGTCATCTCGCCTCACGGAAGATAGGCCTCCTGTGAGGCGAACGTCATACATATGATGGACGGCAGCACCATATGGTCAATCGGGATGCGCGTCGCCGTGCGAAGTGTCATGTGAAGTGAGACGCCCGGCGTTTGGTACGACTAGCACGTCACGTGGCCCTTTAAGAACCTCACGGGACAGGTGGGAGTTTCGCAGTGTCCAGGGAGCCGAGCCACTCCAGCAGGACCCATCCGACTTTCGCCAAACTCAATGGCGAACACTTGTCGGCGGTATCTTGCTGTGTGTGCCAGGGGGGATAGTCGAAATCAATGATCACAATGGCAGGAATGCCGGCAATATTGTGCAACGCCAGGTGATCGTCGCGGATTTCGTATTTCTTTTGTAGAATAAACTCCTTCACCCCGAGCCGTTTGGCTGTTCCCCAAATCCCGTCGAGAATCCACCGCGAGTCCTTCCACCACGCGCTGTTTCGCTCTTGGTAAATTTGGAGGTCGGCATCCCCGACCATATCGACCAGCACCGCCGCCCGATATCGCCATTTTCGTTGCTGGCGAGACTCCACATAGGATCGGGCAAAGAACTCGGACCCCTGAAAATACGGATCCCATTCCGAAAAGATAAACTCCTCGGCATCAAAAAAGACGATGTCAACGCCCAACCCCTCGGGCACCTTATTCATATAGTTGGCTAATTCCATCAAGAGGGCGACACCACTAGCCCCGTCGTTCGCACCGATGAACCGCCCCTTGGGGTTGTTTCGGTCACGGAGGGGGTAGGGTAATGTGTCGTAGTGGGCACAAAAGAGAATCCGCTCGGTGCGATCGGGGAAAAACCGGGCGATAAAATTGGCCATGGGGACCGGGGCCCGATTGCGAGGGTCCATCCCCGTGAAGTGTTGCAAGGTGACTTCGGCCCCCAGTTTCTGAAAATGAGCCGTCAGCAACTCCTGTTGGGCCTTCATCCCCGGCGAACCGCTCGGCCGCGGGCCGATTTCGCAAAGTGCCTGCAAGTAATCGTAAGCCCGACGGCCGTTGAAGGGGATGTCGTCTAGCACCAGCCGAGACCGCTCAACCCGAAACGGAAACCCCTGCCAGGCCACCAATCCTGCGCAACCTGCCAGGACGAAACTTGCCAGAAAAAAACCAAGCCACCGCCAGCCGGTTATCTTTTTCGTGGTGATACCAGGGTAATCAGACTCCGAACCGGCGGGTTTCCCTCGAGGATCAACGGAGTGCTGGTCGTTGGGAGGACCTCTCTTGGGGGTTTCCGTGGAAGGGCCGGTCTTTTTACGGGTCTGCCTGGACATTGCGGGCCCAATCTTGGCTCTTGACGACGCAAGCCGACTGGTATGCGACGGCCTGCCGAATGCTTGTGTCAAATCACGCGGGCAAACGTGCGGTTCACTCGCCCACAAACGGCAAGAGGGCCATGATGCGAGCGCGTTTGATCGCCTTTGTGATGGCGTGCTGGCTGACGGCGGAACAACCGGTCTTACGGCGGCCCACAATCTTGCCCTGCCGGTTTGTCAACTTTTTCAAGAGTTCCACATCTTTGTAATCGACGTACAAAGGCCGTGGATACTGGCCATCGACCATCAAGGGGTCACGTTTCCGCCGCTTGGTCCGAATTCGCTTTTTTGCCATGTGTTTCCAGAAATCCTCTGATTTCCCCGGTTAATCATTAGAAACACCCAATCGCAGCACCGCAAGACATCACTCGGTGCCCTTATAAGCATCAGGTTACCAAAATTCCCGCTAAAGACAAGAGAGTCCCGTTTGGAGTTTACCCACTTCTTTGCAGCTATCGGGCACGCTTCCAATGTTTCCACAACAAAGCAACCAAGTGCAAATATACGTCTCGTGGGCCAAAATCGGTAGTCTGCCTTGGAGGGCCACGCGCCGTCGTGGCCGTAATTCTGGAGGGCCACGCGCCGTCGTGGCCGTGAATCACAATGGGTCATCCATCAGCACGTCGTCGGACGCGACGGTGTGCGTTCCTCCAATTTCGATGTTGCATCATTACCCAACTTGGAGGGTTCGGCGCAGCCCTGGCCATCTTAAACCACAAAAAACTGGGTAAACTCCAGAGTCCGGTTTCCCGACTGTGGCAGATAACCGTATTCGCTATCCGCACCGGAGTTGCCACTTTGGGAACTCCGGGAAGCCCAACCTCATGGCCTTGTGGTTGGCCCCTCCATATGGTGATGTATTCGCCGCCGAAGTGGCTGCATTGTTCCATCACCGGAGGTCCCGACACTTGACTCGGTTGGACCATCACCACGGAAGCGACCGGCCCCGCCATCCGAGGGAGCCAAGTGACTAACCCGTTTACTCCAGATCGGACAGTTCGATCTTTTCCTCTTCCGCCAGCTTTCGCAGCTTGTCGATGGCCCGGGCCTCAAGCTGCCGGACACGCTCCTTGGTCACCCCCAGCTCGGCACCGACTTCCTTAAGGGTGAGCGGTTCCTGCTCCCGATCCAGACCGAAGCGGCGAATGATGATTTGCCGCTCGCGTTCGTCAAGCCGGTGCAAGATATTCTGAATCTGGATTTCTCGCTGAAGCTGAGACGTCTCCTGCTCTATCTGATCGGTCCTGTCATCCTGCGTCAACGTGAAGAGCTCGTTCTGACTGGTGCGGAAGCGATCCCGGTAACGGTGTTCGTCGGGGATGGTTCGGGCGAAATTCTTCATGATTGCCCAACTTGCGTAGGTGCTAAATTTATTGCCCCGGGAGTAATCAAACTTTTCCACCGCCCGAATCAGGGACATGTTGCCGTCGCTCACCAGCTCAAAGAAATTCTCGGCCGGCCCAACGTGTCGCTTGGCGATGGACACAACCAATCGGAGATTGGCGGAAATAATCTCGTTCTTTGTCTTGACAGATTCTTCGTAGAGTCGTTCGATCTCATCCATGAGGGCACGATTCGGGCGCTTCCGTGCGTCGATTTCCGCGCGGAGCTGCTCCCGAAGCTTGCTTGCCTTGAACTTGAGGTAATTCATTTTGCGGAAGAGGTGAACCTCCTGCTCTTGCGTTAGCAGAGGAACCTCGTACAGACTGGCGAGATATGGGGGTAATCCAGGAGGCAGCTTCGCCGCCCTTGTGGGCTGTGGTGAAGGCGGAGGGGGGCCCAAAATCTGCTTTTCTTCCGCCGGAGTTACCTTCTCGAATGACTCGTTGGGAATGTAATCGAGCGGTAAATCCATAATCCGCTTGGCCCGCATTTCGTCGATGACACGGATCACCCTCGCGCGGGTCAAGCAGTACCGTTTGGCGATCACATCCACGGACTCACCTGCGCGGTAATCTCGATACACGCGTTCCTTGGTTTCTTCACTCATCGGGCCACGCGCATCCGGGAAGATCGCCATGTCCGGATTGGCTTGATCGTATTGCTGTAACACGTAACGAATTGTCTCCATACTTCTCCCCGTCCTTGCGGCTAATCGTCTGACGACCTCGGAGCGACAGGCCCCGGCTTGGGCCAGTCGCCTTGCCCGTTCGATAATGGCCTGCCTTTCCTCCGGCGAGACCTGGCTAAACTGTGAAGCGCGGTTGATTCTCGTATGCTCCTGTGAAGCGAATCGCTTGACGGTGCTTTCCAAAAACCCCACCCGTACACGACCATCGATCAAGAACCGGCGACTCACCAGCCCGGCACGTCGCCACCGTGTGATGGTCTTTGTTGACACATTGAATTCTCTGGCAAGCTCCTGAAGCGTGTAAATCTTCTCTGAAACCTGTTCCGGTTTGAGTGGGACCGTCTCCACGACGTCCTCAATGAACAGGATCAAGTCATGCCGGACGTCCTCCCCGAGAAACTGGTCCCCAGGGTTGTCCGGTCGAAATCGTGTGATCTTGTAACAAATGGAACCATAGGAGTACCACTTGTCCGGCTTGATTTCGCTAAGGAGCGCCTCTGCCCGGTTCATTTGCTCAATTTTTTTGGCAGAGGGCGTGAACCGAACAACCTGGTAGCACAGCTCTCTGATAGCCGGGATTCGGTAATCAGCGCTGACTTTTAGTGTCTCAGTCATCGTTCCCATCCGATCGCCTTGCCCGCAAAGTGTTATTCCCCTTTCTGGTATTCGCCCCAACGTGCCCCTAATAGGACGCCAACGAGCGCGAAATGGTTCGAGGTCTTTCTGCAATTATGTCAGATGGATGTGATACAATCGAGTGTACACAACCCGAGGATTTTGTCAAAGACCTCCTTGGGCTAAGAGGATTACACCGATGCCACCCGATCGGCTCCTGGAAACCATCCCCCATCTGGTCTATGGCCGTACACAAATAGACCGAGAAGCCTTGCCTGCCAAATCGCCATCCCAGGGACGGCTGAAACTCGGCCACGACCTCGTTGTGCCGCTCCACCTTGGGACTGCTCCTGTGTGCAAATTACGTTCCTTCTCGAAAAATGACACTAAATGTGCG
>FWWL01000539.1_pt1 | contig 27929 bp, 33 predicted proteins | sample 2228331 | NCBI WGS metagenome assembly FWWL01 (sample SAMEA103939775, study PRJEB20133) | metagenome
TAACAAACTTTTTATTAAATTGGTAAAGAAATTAGCTATGGTGTAATGATAATTAGCGGTTTGTTGGGAATGTCATTAACATTATAGTGGATAATACATTACAGTATTATATTGATGTAAGAGGACAATGTCAAAGGAAAAGCATATAACATATGGAAAAGATTACATTTATATGGGTTCGAATGCTGTTCAAAAACGTGATGCAATACTATAATATTACTTAGATGATTAAGTTATGAAGAATGGGGTGGAAACAGATGACAAAATATCATATGAAGAAGTTCGAACGGGAGATTACCGACAAAGAGGAACTGACTAATATATTAAGGAGCGGTAAATATGCAGTCATTTCAATGTGCAGAAATAACGAGCCATATATAGTCACATTAAGCTATGGGTACGACGAGGGTCATAACTCACTTTATTTCCACAGCGCCAAGAATGGTTTAAAAATTGATTTTTTGAAAGAGAATCCCAAGGTATGCGCTACTGTAATAGTAGATGGCGGCTATCTGACAGGAGAGTGCGAGCATAAATATGCTTCGGCTGTTTTCTGGGGAGACATGTATATAGTAGAGGATCTTGAAGAGAAGAAACATGCGTTAGCCACTTTGATTGACCATCTGGAGGAAGTACCAGAGCCGGTAAAGGCAAGACTGTTGAAAAATGATAACGTTTATGAAGGTGTAGGAATTTTAAGGCTGAATATAGGTGAAATTACAGGGAAAAAAGGAAGCTAGGAGTTCAAACTCTCCAGCTTCCTTTTTTTGTAATATTATGGATGAGTCACGAATTAATGTGTGCCAAGCAGGGGAATATATAGAAATGAAAATATCTGAAATATTGGAAGGAGTAACGAAAATGGGTAGAATCTTAGGGACTTTTATACTTCCACATCCACCTATAATGATAGATAAAGTAGGGAAAGAAGAGACTGAAAAGGTGAGGGGATCGGTAAATGGGGCCATTGAAGCAGCGGAGCGCATAGCTGCCATGAAACCTGATACTGTTGTCATAATTACTCCTCATGGAACCCTGTTTAAGGATGCAATGGCAATTGCCACGGATGAAAGGTTGGAAGGGAGCCTGATAAGGTTTGGTGCCCCGGAAGTACAACTGGGTTTTGATAATGATTTGGAGCTGGTTGATAAAATAATAGAGCAAGCAGATAAAAAAAAGGTCTTCTGTGTACCTATGGATGAAGATGTAAAAAAGACCTACAAGGTCGATCCGGGACTTGATCATGGCGCATTGATACCCTTATATTTCATAGGCGAAGAATATAAGGATTTTAAACTGGTACATATTACATATAGTCTGCTATCCAAGGATGAACATTATAAGTTCGGTATAGCAATAAGGGAAGCTATTGAACAGCTTGATAGAGATGTGATAATAATCGCAAGCGGCGATCTTTCACATAGGCTCACAAAAGAGGCACCGGCAGGCTTTGACCCAAGAGGTGCAGAGTTTGACAAAGAGTATGTCAGGTTGATAAAATCCGGTGATGTTAAAGGTCTGCTCTCAATGCCCTCTGACCTTTTGGAGTCTGCAGGTGAGTGCGGGTACAATTCCACAGTTGTTCTTCTAGGGTGCCTCGATGGCTGTGCTGTTAAGGCGGAGGTTATATCCTATGAGGGTCCCTTTGGAGTGGGTTACTGCATAGCGCAGGTTCATGCAGAGGATTGTGAAGTGAAGAAGCCGGGAGAGATTAATGACCCTTACGTAAGGCTGGCGAAGAAGACCTTGGAGACTTATGTGAGAACAGGGGAGCAAATTCATATACCTGAGGGTCTGCCTGAGGAAATGAATACAGGAAGGGCTGGAGTATTTGTTTCACTTAAAAAGTACGGAGAACTACGGGGTTGTATAGGTACTATTGGGCCTACAACTATAAATACCGCTATGGAGATAATACAGAACGCCATAAGCTCGGGTACTAGAGATCCGAGGTTTGAGCCGGTAGATGAGCATGAGCTTGCACATTTGGACTACTCCGTGGATGTTCTCATGGAGCCTGAGCCAATTAAATCAAAAGAGGAGCTGGATGTCACCAAGTATGGGGTTATAGTCAGGAGTGGCCGCAGATCCGGATTGCTGCTTCCAAATCTTGAAGGCGTTGATACGGTAGAGGAACAGGTAGACATTGCGCTTCAGAAGGCAGGGATAGGAAGAGACGAATCCTATGTAATGGAGCGCTTTGAGGTAAAGCGACATCAATAACTTTAAGAGGTGACTTGATATGAGCGTATTAAAGGAAGCAATGCATTATGAAAAGCTTGAGGGACAGAATGTTGTTTGCAGGTTGTGTCCTCATGAATGTACCATTGCACCGGGCAGATATGGAATATGCAGGGTAAGAAACAATATAGAAGGTGTCCTTTACACACATAACTATGGAAAGATTTCTGCAGTAGCAATGGATCCAATGGAAAAAAAGCCTCTGTACCATTTCTTTCCCGGCAAATATATACTGTCCCTGGGGACTGTGGGATGCAACTTCAGGTGCAGCTTTTGCCAGAACCATCATATCGCACAGCGTGGTGTGGTGGAGGAAACTGGAGAGGGAAGCTTGTATGAAGCCTCTGAAGGATATCTGCTCAGCTTGTGCAGGCAGGAAGAGGAATGCATAGGGATAGCGTACACTTATAATGAGCCTAGTGTATGGTATGAGTATGTATTGGATACGGCCAGGTACATTAAGGGCAAGGGCTATAGAAACGTGCTTGTAACCAACGGTTATATCGGTGAAAAAGCACTATCTGAGCTGCTGCCTTATATTGATGCAATGAACATTGATGTAAAAGGCTTTACAGAGGAATATTACAGGGACATCTGCGGGGGAAGCCTTAAATATGTAAAACGTACTGTCGAGGCTGCTGCCTTAAAGTGCCATGTGGAAATAACCACTCTTATTGTACCGGGCTGCAATGACAGCGAAAAGGAGATGGAGGAGCTTTCGAGCTGGCTGGCATCTGTTAAGCCTTCAATTCCGCTTCATCTATCCAGATACTTTCCAATGTACAAGATGAAGGAAGAGCCCACCAGCGTAGAGACACTAAAAAAACTTAAGAAGATAGCAGCTAACAACCTGGAATATGTATATGTAGGAAATCTTCAAGGAGAGGATACAAACACCTATTGTCCAAGTTGCAAAGCACTGCTTATAAAAAGAAGCGGAGGCATTTTCATAGAGCACCTGGATGACGGTGTATGCTCAAAGTGCGGCAAGGGGATAGATATAATAGGCATATAGCTAAAGACCTATTTGCCTATATACCTATTTACCTGAGGGCTGTCCCTTTGGTATAATATTCTAAATGCATGCAAATAAATATATGTTGCAAAGCATATAGGAGGTTGATAAAATGAATTTTTTCCTGCAGATGAGGGAAAGTGTTATTGATTTTAAGTTCTACAGAAATATTAAGAATAATAGGTTCAGCAGAAGCTTTGTTTACCTGCTGCTGCTTTTTCTTATAGTTTATTTTATTAGTGGAACAAGGACTTTTATCGCAACCAGAATAGCTATAGACGAGTTGATTTCAAGTGTGAATAGCAACATACCGGAGTTCAGGCTGGAGAATGGTGAATTCAGTTTTGAAGGAAAGATGCCATATATTATAAGCAGCAGTACCAGAGAAGCCTTCGTTATAGACACTACAGGGCAGGTGGATGCAACTGTGCTGAAGGAGGTTGAAAGCGGAATACTTATTACCAAGGACAAAGTATATTTGAAAAACAACCAGGTAGAGAGCAGGGAATTCAGTCTGACAGAGCTTAAGGGCATCACCTTGACCAAAGCGGATGTATTGGAATTTTTGCCGAAGCTCAGCTGGATTGTGTTCATATTTATAGCCTTCGGTTTCATTTTCGTATTAGGCTGGAAGCTTCTCAATGCTGTCATCCTGGCACTATTGGGATTGATTATAAATGCGATTATGCACAGCAACCTTAAATTCAACAACCTGTTGAATATCAGCATATTTGCACTGACACTTCCGATGCTGATACAGCTGGCTGTCAATCTTTATGGCTATCCCATACCTAATTTTTGGCTGATATACTGGGGTATATCCATTTTATATGTAGCTTTGGCGGTAAAAAGCTGCAAGGATGAGGCAAATGAACTGAACTCAGGGAATGATTTGGAGCAGATATAGTCTTATCATATTCAGCAGAATACACTGCTGAATATGATAAAGCCTCCGGCGGATGCACACGATTTTGTAAAGGAAATTGTCACGCAAGCATGACCAAAATCGGCGCGCAAATTCTCCGAGGCGAATTTGATGAGTTTTGGAGGATACGATAGTTGAAAATTGGAGTAATTTCAGATACACATATAAGAAGCAGTGCTAAACTGCTTCCTAATATTATATACGAGGTATTTGACGGTGTGGATATGATATTGCATGCAGGGGATATCCTAATAGATGAGGTTATCATTGAATTGGAGACTATCGCTCCTGTTTATGCGGTAGCGGGTAATAATGACGGCTATGACATGCTCGATAAATACGGAACTAAGAGGGTAATAGAGGTTAACGGGAAAAGAATAGGCCTGACCCATGGAACCAGCGGTGGGCGCACATATATGAATGCGTATGATAAATTCATGGGAGTTAAATTGGATTGTGTGGTTTATGGGCATAGCCACAAACCCCATAATGAGGTAATTGACGGAGTTTTGTTCTTCAATCCCGGCTCACCGATTTCTAGAAGATTTGAGCCTAGATACTCTCTGGGACTTCTGCAGGTGGACAAGGAAATAAAGGGAGAAATAATATATTTTGATTAGGAGAGTGAAATATGAAACATTATATATCAACACATCTTATAAAATCTGAAGACTTGAACCACCATGGAACTTTATACGCCGGCAGAATGGCTGAATGGTTTGTTGAAGGAAACTTCGTGGCTGCTGCCACCTTACACGGGAATCCGGAAAATATAGTATGTGTTAAGGTACATGGAATGAAATTTATGGGGCCAGCTGGTAAGGGAGATATAATAACCCTTATGACAAGAGTAGTATATGCGGGGAATACCAGTCTTACTGTATATGGCAAGGTATGTAAGCACGATAGTGATAATATATTGGTAGAGGGCTTTGTTACCTTTGTATGCGTGGACAAAAACGGCAAAAAAATGCCTCATAATATTGTGCTGCCAGAGCCAGAGGATGATGAACAGAGAAAGCTTCGTGAGATAGCAAAAACACTTAGATAAGAGGAGCTGAGAGCTCTGAATTTGAGGTATCAGAATGGCATATATGGACACAGCAATAATACTTGCTGGGGGCAAAAGCAGCAGAATGGGCTTTGACAAACAATTTCTCAAGCTTCGTGACAAATATATTGTTGAAATGATAACAGAAAAGCTGGAAAAGGTTTTCAATGAGATAATTATAGTCACCGGCAAGCCTGAGGAGTATATGAAATACGGATACAAGCTGGTAGAGGATGAAATAAAGGACTTCGGGCCCTTGGCAGGGATACATGTGGGCTTAAAAAGCTCAAGCAGTATACATAATTATATTGTAGCCTGTGATATGCCCTTTATTAACATCGAATACGTGAATTATATGAGGTCGCTTATCAATGAGCATGAGGGAAGGGTTGATGGAGTTATAACCAGACTGGGTGAATGGATTGAACCCTTCAATGCTTTTTACTCCAAAAGCTTGTTAAAAAGGCTGGAAGAGAACATAGTAAAAGGCAATAAGCAGATTAACATACTGCTCCAGGACTCTAAGGTGCTTTACGTTAGTGAGGCTGTAGCAAGAGAGTTCAGCCCGGACTGGGACATGTTCACAAATGTGAATACTATTAAGGATTATGAAAGCCTGATGAAGCGGGTTTCGAAGGTATAGGGCATAAAGCTTATATATTAAAATCGCAGAAAAGGATAACACGGAAGAATAGAGTTTCTGCGATAATGCTTGAAGGTAACATAAGCACACAAAAGCCTCTTTTGTGTGTTATGTTTAGGAGGTGCATTATGGATTTGACCAGGGACATCCCGATAATAAAATATGAAAATGGCACGGTATCATCGGTTGCCGATATGGTAATTAAAGAGTATGCACTGACTATTGTGCTGGATGGAGAGGAATTCATAACCTTACTTTGTACACCCTCTAACCTTGATTGCTTGACTGTAGGATTTCTTCTTTCTGAAAGTGTTATAAAAAGCAAGAATGATATTGGGAAAATTCGAATAGATGCGGAAAACGGGATAGCAGAGGTGAGCACCATTGAAAGCAGCGTCATTGCAAAGAAGCTGCTGGGCAAGAGAACGATGACCACCGGCTGCGGCAAAGGCTCTACTTTTTATAATGCCCTTGATTCCATAAGCTGCAAGAAGGTGTCAAGCGATATGGGGATCAGTGCACAAGCGATACTTGAGCTTATGAGGGAATTTAATAAAAGATCAGAGCTGTTCCTGAGTACCGGTGGGGCACACAGCGTGGCACTTGCTGCTGCCGGCATTATATTATTCCATGAAGATGTTGGGCGCCATAATGCCATGGATAAGATTATAGGGGAAGCCTCCCTGAAGGATATCCCCCTGTATGACAAGTTAGTTCTCACCAGTGGCAGGGTGTCTTCGGAAATGCTCATTAAGGCTGCAAAAGGCGGTATACCTGTTATTATATCAAGGTCGGCACCTACTGACTTGGCAGTGGAATTGGCCGGACAGCTTGGCATAACGATAATCGGCTTTGCCCGAGGGCAGAGGATGAATGTATATAGCAATCCAGAAAGAATTATATTTTGAGTATATAAATCGCTTCAATGGATGACATTAAATAGAAGCGATTTATAACAAGGTCTGGATTGGAGGGTATATCAAAATGGACAAGAGAATGCTTTCTCCCCAGGAGATTGCACATGCAGTAGCTGATTCAGGTTCTGCGAAAGCAAAGCTTTCGGTTGTACAGATGTTTGTACTCGGAATATTCGCCGGCGCTTTCATAGGCTTTGGAGCACAGGGGGCAATAACAGTAGGACAGTCCCTGACAAAACTTGATCCGGGCATTCAAAAACTTGCATTTGCCGGAGTGTTCCCTATAGGACTTATGTTAGTCAGTATATGTGGTGCAGAACTATTTACAGGCAACAATCTTATGACCTTGGGATGCTTGAATTGTCATTTCAAATGGTCGGATCTTATAAGAAACTGGTTCTATGTATATACTGCTAACTTCATAGGCTCGGTAATACTGGCCTTCTTTATTGCAAATTCAGGTCTGATGACATCGGGATCACCTGCTTTTGATCTTGCTGTAGGAATGGCGGTAAAAAAGGTTGAAATGGCTCTTGGACCAGCAATTATAAGAGGAATACTTTGTAATATACTGGTTGTTCTCGCAGTCTGGATGGCAACCGGAGCAAGAGATGTAATAGGAAAAATATTTGCCATATGGTTCCCGATTATGCTTTTTGCACTGTCAGGCTATGAGCATAGTGTAGCGAATATGTACTTTATGCCCCTTGGAAAGTTCTTAGGTGCACCAATCACCTGGGAGCAGATTTGGATGCATAACCTCCTGCCGGTTACACTAGGGAATATAATAGGCGGGGCACTGATCGTACCATTGTTCTATTATGTTGCATATATGAAGCCAGCCGTATCCTCCCAATGAAATTATGAAATTGCAGCAGAAAATAATATACAAAAGCAAGTGCATTAGTATATAATAAAAGCAATATAAGTTTTCCGAGTTATCGCTTCTAAGGTTATCTATGAAGCAATGACCGATGGGCAAGTCCCATAAGGGTTTAGGAAGAAATTCCTAAGCCTCCCGTGTTAGGAAAGGAAAATGTTTTGTTGAATGTTGCTATAAAACAATCCTTTTTTGGATTGTTTTTTTTGTTTGTTATAGCAACACTAGATTGCAAGGAGAAATAATATGGAGTATTTCGTTGAAGCCTTTAACAAAGCAATATCTTTGATGCTGTCCTTCGATCCTGAGCTTTATGGAATAATATTTTTGTCTATCAGGATATCGGTAGTTGCGACTTTTATCAGCGTAATTATAGGACTACCCCTTGGCGCCTTAGTAGGACTCAATAGATTTTGGGGAAGAACAGCATTTATAAACCTAATAAACACTTTTATGGGAATGCCTCCGGTAGTCATAGGGCTTGTGGTGTACATACTGCTCTCAAACCAGATAGGACTCCTTGGACCCTTGCGACTGCTTTTCACGCCTACTGCCATGATAATAGCACAAGTGTTGCTGGCAACACCAATTGTTGCAGGGCTAACAATAGTCGCAGTTCAGGGTATTGATCCTCTGATAAAAAAGACTGCGGTGAGTTTGGGGGCAAATCCCCTTCAGCTAGTGTGGTTAACTATCAAGGAAGCAAGATACGCAATAGGTGCAGCTGTTATTACTGCCTTTGGACGTCTCACGGCGGAGGTAGGTGCTGTAATGATGGTTGGCGGGAATGTCAGGTTCCATACCAGGGTAATGACAACCTCAATAGCACTGCACAAGGGTATGGGGGAGTTCCAATTGGCTCTTGCCCTAGGCATGATCCTTCTCATTATCTCCCTTTTTATAAACAGCGCATTGGATATGCTCAGAAGTGAGAGGGGGATGGCTGATTGATGGGACAGATATTCAACATTATGAAGCTCATAAAGGAATACAGTGATAAGAGGGTTCTGGACATAGAGGAGCTAAAGCTGGAGGCTGGGAAGATCACAGGTATAATTGGCCCCAGCGGCGCAGGGAAGAGCACTCTTCTGTACATACTTAACGGGTTAGAAAAGGCCACAAGCGGTAAAATTGTATTTAACGGGAAAGAGATGAAGGATGATCTGGATATTGAAACCAGAAGACAAATGTCCATGGTATTCCAAAAGCCGATAGTTTTTAATACCTCTGTATATGAAAATATGGCATACAGCTTGAAGCTCCGTGGAATGGACCAAGCCCAGACCAAAGAAAAGGTGCTGGAGCTTGCAAGCTTTATCGGGCTTGAGGATAAGCTGAAGCAAAAGGCTGTGACCCTTTCAGGGGGAGAAGCCCAGAGACTCTCTATTGCAAGGGCGATTATACACAAGCCCAAGGTGCTTTTGCTGGATGAGCCAACAGCCAATCTAGACCCGGCAAATGTAGCGATGATTGAAAAGCTTATATTGCATACAAAGATAGAATACGAGACATCGATAGTAGTAGTTACTCACAACATGTTTCAAGCAAAGAGGTTATCGGATAATGTGGTTTTTATGCTGAATGGAAATATAATCGAGAGCGGTGAGTCGGCTCAAGTATTCAGCAGCCCGCAGGATGCCAGAACGATGGATTTTATTGAAGGAAGAATGATTTATTGAGGAGGATTTAAGTGTTTAATAATAAAAGTAGCAAATTGACAATTTTAATGCTCATATTGGTGATTATTACGGTCTCAGCCATTGCCTTCGGCTGCACAGTGTCAGATCCGGTACAAAATAACACCGGCGATGCAGGTACAAATGACAGCAAAATCGAGGTTGAATCTGAGATGACACTTGCAACTACCACAAGTACAAGAGACACCGGTCTTCTTGATGTACTTGTGCCTGCCTTTGACAAGAAATATGGGGTGACTACAAAGGTTGTGGCAGTAGGCACAGGTGAGGCTTTGGAAATGGGCAAGCAGGGGAATGCAGATGTGCTATTGGTTCATGCCAGAAAATCCGAGGATGAATTTGTAGCCAGTGGCTATGGTATCAACAGGAAGGATGTAATGTATAATTTCTTCTTTGTTGTAGGTCCAAAGGATGACCCTGCGGGAGCCGCAGAAGCAAAGGATGCAGAAGAGGCAATGAAAAAGATAGCAGATACTAAATCTAATTTTCTCTCAAGAGGGGATCAGTCAGGTACGCACAAGAAGGAGCTTGCCATATGGGAAAAGTACAGCTTGAAGCCACAGGGAGAAGCATGGTACAAAGAAGCCGGCCAAGGAATGGGAGATACTTTGACTATGGCAAGTGAAATGAGAGCATACACCCTTGCTGACAGCGGTACCTGGTATGCTTTCCAGGATAAGGTTGATTTGAAAATAGTTGTTGAAGGAGATCCAATCTTATTTAATCCCTATGGTGTAATTGCAGTGAATCCTGAGAAGTATCCCAACATTCACAATAAAGCTGCAACGGCGTTTGTAGATTTCATTACATCTGAGGAAGGTCAGAAGATAATTGGAGAATATAAGAAAAATGGGCAGCAGCTATTTATGCCTGATGCAAAAAAGTAAAGACTATTGGGGGCGGAGCGTGGAGCTCTGTTCCCTCCAACTCGTTTTAAAGCCAGTAATCAGAGGCATAATATATTAAAATTACACTATGTTAGACCAGGATTTACTGTAGGATCTACGCTTATGGTAAAAGAAAAGTAATGCGTCATATTGCTAAAGGGGAGGACCGCCAATGAAGCTTTTAGAGGTTGATACAGTAGATGAAGTAAAAAATAAGATGGAGAGCTATTTCGGAGATATTATTGTAGGCTATGAAGATATAGAAATAATCAAGGCTTTGGGCAGAGTGGCCTTTGAGGATGTTTTCTCACAGCTGGACATACCTGATTTCAACAGGTCTACCGTTGACGGCTATGCAGTAATCTCCAGAGATACCTTCGGAGCAAGCGAAAGCATACCTGCTTTTTTGAACATCATCGGTAAGGTTGAAATGGGTGAAACGACGGCCCTTAAGCTTGGTGCAGGGCAATGTGTCTATGTGCCTACAGGAGGCATGATACCGGAGGGTGCAGACGGAATGCTTATGGTTGAATATGTTGAATGTATTGATGAAGGCTTGCTTGCTGCTCATAGTCCAGTGGCACCCGGAGAGAACATTATTTTCAAGGGTGATGATGTAAGATTTGGCGGAAAGGTTCTGTCCAAAGGCCGAGTTATAAAGTCACAGGACATAGGAGTGCTGTGTGCAGCAGGAATAAGCCATGTCAGAGTATCAAAACGCCCAAGAGTAGCTGTTGTATCCACCGGGGATGAGATAGTAGACCCCTTCGGGCAAGTGAGGCTGGGGCAGGTGAGGGATATTAACACCTATACCCTCGCAGCAATGGTTCAGGAGGCTGGCGGCCAGGTGACAAAGACAATTGTAGTCAAGGATGATTTTCATCTTATACGAAACACAGTTGATGAGGCAGCAAAAGACAATGAGATTGTCGTAATATCAGGAGGCAGCTCAGTTGGAGCCAAGGACAATACCGAGAAGGTTATTGACTCCTTTGGAGCACCGGGAGTATTCGTACATGGTGTGGCTGTAAAGCCGGGTAAGCCTACCATAATTGGAAGGGTAAGGAATACCGCGGTTTTTGGACTTCCGGGGCATCCGGTTTCAGCAGTAATAATATTTCATATATTTGTTGACCAGCTCCTTGAAAGGCTTCAAGGCAAAAGCAGGCAATTGATTTATATAAATGCCGTAAGCGGCTCAAATATACATTCATCCCCCGGTAAGGAGACATACCAGATGGTTGAGCTGGAGGAGAATGAAGGGGGCTTTATCGCAAAGCCTATATATGCGAAATCAGCAGCAATTTTGCAGCTTTCAAGAGCCCAGGGGTTTATCAGGATTGCGGTAAATAAAGAAGGAATCAATAAAGGTGAAACCGTGAAGGTTGAACTGTTTAAATAAGCATAATGAATGGAGTGTGGATCTGGTGAGCAAGCGTGAAAGAAACATATACCTTTCAAATATGGATGTCAAGGATGCATCCAGGCTTTTAATGAATAGATCGGAAGCATATCTGGAAAAAGCAGATATAGAAAAGCTTCAAGTTTTAGCATCTCATGGAAGGGTATCTGCCAACTCGGTGTTTGCCAGGGTATCTTCTCCAAATTTCAATGCTTCAGCCATGGATGGGATAGCTGTAACGGCAAGCTCGACCTTTGGCGCCTCAGAGGCAAATCCCCTGAGGCTACGTAAAGGAATAGATTTTATTTATGTGGATACCGGAGATCCAATAATTGACCCTTATGATGCGGTTATTATGATAGAAGATGTTGTTGAAATCGACAGTGACACTGTTGAAATAATAAAGTCCGCAGCTCCCTGGCAGGACATTAGGCCTATCGGGGAGGATATCGTTGCCAATGAAATGATTATCCCGGCAAATCATGAAATAAGGCCTGTAGATATTGCTGCTATGATCTCGGGAGGTATTGCTGAGCTAGAGGTGGTAAAGAAGCCTAGAGTGGGGATAATACCCACAGGGACAGAAATCATTGAACCGGATGAACCCCTTGTGCTTGGGAAGATAATTGAATCAAATTCCCGAATGTTTGAAGGGCTTGTGAGGGAATATGGAGGAGAGCCGGTAAGGTTCAAACCTGTACCTGATGACTATGAGCTTTTAAAAAGGACAATTGCAGAAGCCGTTAAAGCGAATGATATAGTAATTATTAATGCAGGCTCTTCCGCAGGAAGTGAAGACTTTACAGTAAAGCTAATAGCTGAGCTGGGAGAAGTATTAGTACATGGAATAGCAACAAAACCCGGAAAACCGGCTATTCTTGGAATAATTGAGGGGAAGCCCGTACTAGGGATACCCGGATATCCGGTGTCAGCATATTTTGTTTTTGAAACCTTCGCAAAGCCTTTGATTCGCCGGTATCTTAAACTGGGAGTGCCGCAGAAGTACAAGACAGAAGCAGTGCTTTCACGAAGGATGATCTCATCCTTGAAGCATATGGAATATGTAAGGATAAAGCTTGGAATGGTGGATGGCAAATTAATTGCTACACCCTTGAACAGAGGAGCCGGAGCTACTATGTCCCTGGTGAGGGCAGATGGGATACTGGTGATTCCACAAAACAGCGAAGGTATTGAAGCGGGTGAAATAGTTCGGGTGGAACTGACCAAGAACATTGATGATATAAAGAATACAATTGTTTCTATAGGCAGTCACGATTTGATAATGGATATGATCGGCAGCCTGATGCATAGGGAGGACTCTGGAAAAAGCCTTTCCTCCGCCCACGTGGGCAGTATGGGAGGTCTGATAGCACTCCGCAGGGGTGAAGCCCATATGGCACCAATTCATCTATTAGATGAACAAACTGGCATATATAATGAAAGCTACATCAGAAAGCTCCTGCCGGGAATGAAAATAGCCCTTGTAAAAGGGGTCAAAAGGGTACAGGGGATGATGGTCAAAGGTGGAAATCCTAAAAATATAACAGGCTTCAAGGATTTTACCAGGGAGGATGTGCAGTTCGTCAACAGGCAGAACGGCGCAGGTACCAGGATACTTGTTGACTATATGCTGAAGAAGGAAAGCATAGATCCCGCTTCGATACATGGCTATCAGCGCGAGATGACCACCCATATGGCAGTTGCTGCTGCTGTCAGCTCAGGTTCTGCCGATGTTGGCGTAGGAGTACTTTCCGCCGCCAAGGCCATGGGGTTGGATTTCATACCTATAGGTGAGGAAGAGTATGATTTTGCAGTACCGGAAAAATATCTGGAATTAGACATGTTTAAGCAATTTATCAATATAATTAAATCAGAGGACTTCAAGGACATACTGTTGGAGCTAGGCGGTTATGGTACTGAAGGAATCGGAGAGATAATACTTATATAAAACTTATAAAATGTGATTGTAAAGGGTGAGATTACGTATGAAGGATGGGTTAGGTAGAAATATCAATTATTTAAGAATATCCGTCACGGACAGGTGCAACCTCAGATGCCGATACTGCATGCCTGAGGAAGGTATAGAGAAGAGGGACCATATTGAAATGCTTACCTTAGAGGAGATATTCGAGGTAGTAAAGGTATGTTCCGAGATGGGCACCGACAAGATAAGGATTACCGGAGGTGAACCCCTTGTCAGAAAGGGACTCACAGGTCTCATAGAGAAGATATCGGCATTAGAAGGTATTAAAGATATATCACTGACCACCAATGGAGTGCTCCTTAAGAAGCTTGCCCACGACTTAAGGGAAGCAGGGCTTAAAAGAATAAATGTAAGTCTGGATACCATGGATAAGAAAAAGTATGAGCATATGACAAGAGGCGGCGATATAAAGAATGTCCTGGAAGGTATCGAGGAGGCATTACGGGTAGGGCTGGTTCCTATAAAAATCAACACTGTTCTGGTTAAGGACTTCAATGAAAACGAAATAGGGGATTTTCTAAAGCTTTCAATGAATGAAAATATTGATGTACGCTTCATTGAGCTGATGCCTTTGGGACAAGCGGCAAGCTGGGCATCAGAGCGTTACCTGCCAAACTCCTTTGTCTTAGACAGCTTTAAGGAGCTGGAGCCTGTGGAGGCAGCAGATAAAAGCAGCCCCGCCAAGTACTACAGGCTGCCCGGAGCAAAGGGAAGGATTGGACTCATCAATCCTATAAGCCATAAGTTCTGTGACTACTGCAACAGAATTAGACTTACAGCGGATGGGAAGCTGAAGCCATGTCTCCATTCCGACAAAGAAATCGATGTAAGGGAAATTTTAAGGGGCGGACATAAGGATGACAAATATGAAGCACTGCAAGAGGCTGTGTCAGAAGCGATACAAGCCAAGCCAAAGCATCATACACTGAATGATTTGTGCAACAAGCCAATAGAACGTGATATGTACAAAATAGGTGGATAAAAGGGGGATATTTATGAAGGGTAAGGTAATAGCTGTAAATATAAGCGAGAAGAAGGGCGTGCCTAAGAAAACCATTGAGCAGGGAGAGTTCAAGGTCGATCATGGTCTTGTAGGCGATGCCCATGCAGGAAACTGGCATAGACAGGTAAGCTTGCTGGGAATAGAGAGTATCAACAAAATGAAGGCCTTAGGCATTGAAGGCTTATGCACAGGGAAATTTGCAGAGAACCTGACCACAGAGGGTCTTGAGCTTTATAAGCTTCCTGTTGGCACCAAACTCAAAATAGGGGATACACTGCATGAAGTAACACAGATAGGCAAGGAATGCCATACCAAGTGTGCAATATTCCACCAGGTAGGCAACTGTGTAATGCCTACAGAGGGCATATTCACAAAGGTGCTTAAAGACGGGATTATCAAGGCCGGAGATGAAATAGAAATAATCATGTAGGGGGCGGTTTCCATGCCGCCCCTTTTGGGGTTTGAATGATAACCAGCCCGGTTTACATATGTTGAGCATTATGGAATATTATGTTATAATATTCATAGGGATTAAGTATGAGGAGTGGTTACATGTATATTATACTTGGGGTTATAGTATTTGTAGTTGTTGGTATTTTTGTGAGGTATGGAACTATGGATTACTTCAGCAAGAATAATAAAGAGTGGGGACGCAACGAGGATATACGAGAAGCAGAGCGAAAGCACCCGTTTTAATCAAGTTTTTAGAAACAGATAAGTCAGGTTGAACCTCCTGCTTATCTGTTTTTTTGAAGTTCAAAGGAAAATAATGATAAATATAGAAATGTATATAAAGCAATTCTAATATTGAGGATCAGCAGAATAAGCGAAACATGAATTATTTATCTCATGTGAGGTGGTTGAATTATGAAAAGGGTATTTATACTTATATCTGGATTAGTATTATTATTTTGTTTATCTTGCAGCAGAAACAGCGATAATCAGGATTTTTATGGCACATATACATTTGAGGAAGTAAGCCAATTATCACCGTTATCATCTTCCACTATTGACTTTATGAATGAACAAATGACAGGGACTAAATATACCATTGGAGCAGATTTGTTCAAAATTGAAGCTTCAGATTATACTGTTGAAATTAATTCTCCAAATTACGTGAAAGAAGAAATCAAAAACGATTTATCTGCATTAGCTAATGTTTACACTGCAATTAGTGATGATGTTAAGTACCAATATACCATATATAAAAAAGATGGAAACAAAACTAATTGGAGATTGTATGTTTCTTCAGATAATGTATGGATAGGTTCATATGTAGATAATACTGCAAATGGTTCTGAGATCATTATGTATATATATAAATTGTCAAAGTAAACTGCCTATTAGTACTCCTTGCTGTAATTTCAATTCCAATTGCCATATTAGAGTAATTTGTTTTGTTTTGGTATTGTGCAGGAGATAGAACGCAATTAAGTATATTATGGTTTTTACGCTTTTATAAAAAGTTACTTGCAATTGACGTTGCGTCAAATGATATTATACTCCTATGAAGCGCTTCATATAAAAAGAAGGGAGTGTTTGAATGAGCCATAACGAGCCTATTCACGAGATATCCGCAAAGCTTGGGCTGACAAGTCGTACTCTTCGCCATTGGGAAGAAAAGGGGCTCTTTAATAGTATGCGTGATCCACAATCAGGCTGGCGAATTTATAGTGAGGAAGCAATACAGCGTATTCGTCTTGTGCTGCTGCTGAGAGAGCTGGATATTCCCATAAAGGCTGTAAAGGTAATACTTGAAAGTGCCAGCAAGGAGTTAACAGCAAAGGTAATAGAGAAGCAGATAAGCAGCTTAAACCAAGAAAACATGGCAATAGCGCAGAGAAAAGAAATGCTTGCCAGATGTCTTTCAGCTATTAATTCAATGCAAGCTTTGCAAGATACTTCCCGCTGCATTGTGACTATGGAACAGACACTGGCGGTTCAAATTTACTCCCCCAAAACACTAAGAAATCAATGGGAGGAAATTATTATGACAAATGACTCAATTACATCAGGAGCATTACGCATCGTTGCTTTGCCAGCCATGAGAGCAGCTGTTTATAATGTTATCAGCGCTTCGCCGGAAGATGAAGCTATAAGCAAAGTGGTACGATGGGCAGAAGATGAAAACTTAATGGGTACAGCTAGAATTTTTGGATTTAATACAACTCCATACAGTCCGGAAAGTGCTGAATACGGGTGGGCAGCTTGCATTACTGTTCCAGAGCAAATTACTCTGCCTGAATATCTTAAGGAAAAACGGCTGCCGGGGGGTCTATATGCTTCGTTGAATAGTACAAATGAAGTCTATGATTCATGGCAGATGCTGATGCGATTACTGAAAGAAAGTAATGAATATGAGGTCGATGAGAATCGCCCTTGCCTTGAGGAACATATAAGAAGCGGTGAACCGAGGGGAGAAGGTAATGACTTCTACCTAAATCTTCTAGAACCCGTAAGTAAAAGATAAAGCTGATTGATTTTTTGAGAGGCCACCGTCCTTGGTGGCTTCTCAACAAATGAAACAGTATAATGAAAATATATGACTTGTGTAGGAGAAGGGGGATAGTATTATGGAATTAACTGAGGAATTAATTGCCCCTTGCGGAGTAAACTGTGGTGTCTGCATTGCGTATTTAAGAGAAAAAAATAAGTGCTGCAGCTGTATGAGTTCTGGCACGAATAAACCTGCACATTGCAGTAAATGTACAATAAAGCTTTGTGATGAACACAAAAAATCAGAGTTTACATATTGCTATGAATGCCGTAAATTCCCATGCACGAGATTAAAAAGCCTTGATAAGAGGTATGTTGAAAAGTATCATTTGAGTTTAATCGAGAACTTAGCTTGCATCAGCAAATATGGGTTTTATGAGTTTATTAAAAATGAAGACGAAAAGTGGAAATGTAAACACTGTGGCGAAGTACTATGTGTTCATAGAGATAGTTGTCTTAATTGTGGAAAAGAGTACAGGTAAATACAATAGGTACAGATTATTTCAATTCAAAAACTGTTTAAGAAGTGAGGAGATATAAATGAAACGAGCTTTATTAGTAATCGATGTGCAAAATGAATATTTTACAGGCAAACTGCCTGTAACCTATCCCCTTGGCAGCCTTGATAATATTACAAAGGCAATTAAAGCGGCACATAAAGAGAACATACCGGTTATAGCAATTCAACACACAGCACCGCAAGAGAATTCAAAAACCTTCAGAAAAGGGACGGAGGAATGGAAGCTTCATCCACAAATAGCTGGGGAAAGCTATGCTCATTTAATAGAAAAAAATCTGCCGGGCAGTTTTACCGGAACTGATTTGGAAGCATGGTTAAGGGAGCGGAATATAGATACATTAGTTTTAGCAGGATATATGACCCAAATGTGCTGTGATACAACAGCCAGGCAGGCAGTTCACCTGGGTTTTACAGTTGAATTCTTATCTGATGCAACAGGCACCTTGCAGATTTCAAACTACGCAGGAACAGTATCTGCGGAAGAGCTTCACAGAGCAATATTGGTCACTCAAGCAATGCGATTCTCAAAGGTACTGTCAACTGAGGAATGGATAAATAGTCTATAATATTAAAGTGAAATGTTACTTAGCTATGTTGTAAAGGAGTGAGTTGTATGGATAGTATTTTTCCTGATCCAATTCGTGATATAGGGGAGGCGGATATTCCTTTCGAAGGAGCGAAGGCGTATCTGTCGCAAAGTGACGGCCATCAGGTACTTTTTATGGAGTTTGACAGGGATATTGATTTGCCGGAGCATTCCCACGAAAGCCAATGGGCAGTTGTTCTGGAAGGTAAATTTGAACTGGTGATTGATGGTGTGATGAAGGTTTATACTAAGGGCGACAGATATTATATACCTGCTGGTGTGAAGCACTCAGGCCGTATTTATGCAGGTTATGCTGATATAACATTTTTTAACGAAAGCGTGAGATATAAGCGGAAATAAATGTACCAGCTGCATAGATAAGCAAGGAGCAATTCTTGCTTTTTTTATGTGGATTGACAGGATGCAACAAACCTATGTATTATTACACAGTCAATATGGTATAGTATAAATATTATTAGTCTCTAGGATTTCGACAATATGAAAATACATTGAACGCACTTATGCTATTTCGTTGGGGTATAGTGCGAATTCAATGAAAATCAAGGAAATATTTACGCGAAATTTAAAAAAGTAATGTAAAATGTTTTTCGCGAAATATATAGCAGGTGAAGCTTTTGAATTTACTATTTTTAATCTTAAGTACAGCGGTAATGCTTGCTGGACTTGCGGGAGTATTTCTACCAATACTTCCCGGGGTTCCCCTTGTGTTTGCGGGGACTTTGATTTATGCATGGAGTACAGGCTTCCAGGTAATAACCATTTGGAACCTGATATTCTTTGCAGTTCTGGCTGCAATATCCTCAGCGGTGGATTACATTGGAGGGATTCTGACAGCCAAGAAGTATGGTGCATCTAAGTATGGGCTTATAGGCGGAGTTGTTGGAGGGATACTTGGACTTGCAATTTTGAGCGTACCCGGTCTGATAATCGGTCAGCTTGCCGGTGTGATATTGGGAGAGCTTTATTTTGGCAAACAAATGAGGGAATCCTTCACATCAGGTTTTGCCATGTTCATTGGCTACATTCTTGGAAGCACTTTAAAGGTCTTTTTTGCAGGACTTATTATGATAGTGTTCTATATAAAGGTTTTAGGGACTCTTTAAGGAATTGAAGAAATGATTGAAAAACATAGGAGGATTTGCACTTTGGATGATTTAGATAAACTAATGAGTTTTATTCGTCAGTATGATAAAGCAGCAATAGCTTTTTCCGGTGGAGTAGACAGCAGCTTTCTGTTGAAGGCCGCCAGCGACGCTTTAGGTCCTGAAAATGTGATAGCAATAACCCTCAAGGCGGCTGTAAATCCCGAACATGAGGTAACAGAAGCCATAGAGCTGGCAGAGTTTACCGGAGTAAAGCATATAGTAATGGACGCTGATATTATGAGTATTACAGGCTTCAGGGAAAATCCCCCTGATAGGTGTTATATATGCAAGACAGCCATATTTCAGAGAATAATAAAAGAAGCTCAAGGCTATGGCATTAATACTATATTCGATGGTACTAATGCAGATGACGTAAACGACTACAGGCCAGGGATGAAAGCCCTTAAAGAGCTTGGGGTGGTAAGCCCCTTAAGAGAGTGCGGCTTGGGGAAGAAAGCAATCAGGCAGTTTTCAAAGGAATACGGCATCAAGACTTGGGACAAACCCAGCATGGCATGTCTGGCTTCCCGGATACCATATAATGAGCCTATCACTGTAGAAAAGCTAAGTATGGTTGCAGCGGCTGAAGGTATGCTGCATGCTATGGGCTTCACGCAATTCAGAGTCAGGTGCCATGGAAGCATTGCAAGGATAGAGATAGCGCCAGAGGAAATGCAAAAGGCATTAGATATTAATAGGATAAAAGAGATAAATGATAAGCTGAAAGGCTTGGGGTTCGATTATGTTACTCTGGATATGCAGGGTTACAGAACCGGAAGCTTAAATGAGACATTGAAAAATAACACCAAGGAGGAATAACTATGGATGAGAAATTTTTAGCTGAGTTATTAAACAATGTAAAAAGCGGCAGCGTTGAAGTAGAGCATGCTATTGAGGCTCTGCGAAAGCTGCCTTATGAGGATTTTGATTTTGTTAAGATTGATAATCACAGAAAGCTCCGAAAAGGTCAGGGGGAGGTAATTTACTGCGCTGGCAAGACTCCGGAGCAGACTGCTACTATATTTGAGAAGATGCTTCAATACAACAGCAATGTATTGGGTACAAGAGCAGACATCGCTACCTTCCAGGAAGTGAGCTCCAGAATACCAGATGCAGTATACCATGAAAAGGCAAGAGCCATAACTGTAGTGAGAAGTGAGCTGAAGAAATCCCAAGGGGTGATTCTCATTGCAACAGGTGGTACTTCAGATATTCCTGTAGCTGAAGAAGCAGCAGTCACTGCTGAGTTTTTCGGAAATACTGTGGATAGACTTTACGATGTGGGTGTTGCGGGAATACATAGGCTGCTAATGAATACCGACATGCTTATGGAGGCAAATGTCATCATTGCTGTCGCAGGAATGGAGGGGGCGCTAGCCAGTGTGGTAGGAGGCCTTTCAAGCTGCCCAGTCATTGCAGTTCCTACCAGTGTTGGATATGGTGCGAATTTCGGCGGCCTTTCTGCACTTCTTACGATGTTGAACAGCTGCGCCAGCGGGATAGGTGTAGTGAATATTGATAATGGTTTTGGAGCGGGCTATCTGGCTAATATGATAAATGGGGTAAATGGAGGTAAGAAATGAAGACGTTATATTTTGACTGCTTTTCAGGAATAAGCGGGGATATGACAGTAGGTGCGCTTCTGGACATTGGTGCAGATGAGAAGGCACTGCTAGATGGACTTAGCCAGCTTAATGTGGGCGGTTACGAGCTGAAGATAGAAAAGAAGCTGAAGAATGGCATATCAGGTACCGACTTTTCCGTGATGCTTGAAGAACATCATGATCATGATGAGGAGCATATGCATCATGATCATGAAAAACATGACCATGAGCATGACCACGATCATGAACATGCACATGAGCACCATAGTCATGAGCATGAGCATCCACATGCACATAAGCACAAGCATAATAGTGAGCATGTGCATAGAAACATGGGTGATATTGAGAGAATAATCAATGACAGCGGACTTAATGAGAGAGTAAGGAAGCTTAGTCTGGATATGTTCAGGCTGGTTGCCGAGGCTGAAGGGAAAATACATGGAAAACCCGCCGGAGAAGTACATTTTCATGAGGTGGGTGCAGTAGATTCAATAGTGGATATCATTGGCACAGCAATATGTATAGACAGCCTGGCTGTAGATAGGATAGTATTTTCCAGCCTGCCTTTATCCAGAGGCTTTGTGAAATGCCAGCACGGGATGTTTCCGCTTCCGGCTCCTGCAACCCTGGAGATTTTGAAGAACGTTCCGGTGTATTATACTGATATCAAATTTGAGCTGGTTACTCCAACCGGAGCTGCAATAGCAAAGGGTCTTGCAGACGAGTTCGGGATGGTCGGAGAGCTTGAGGTAGAGAAGATTGGCTATGGCTTGGGCAAAAAAACTTACGAAATTCCCAATGTACTGAGGGTGATGCTTTTCAGCACCAAAAAAAAAATTTCAGATAGAGTTGTAGAGATAGAGACAAATATCGACGATATGACAGCTGAACAATTGGGCAGTGCTGTGGAAATGTTATTTTCAGAGGGTGCCCTTGATGTGTTCTTCACTCCGGTATTCATGAAGAAGAATAGACCGGGCACAAAGCTTACTGTTTTATGCCACCCCGACAAAAAAGAAAGAATAGCTGAAGCTGTATTGAAGCATACCAGTACCTTTGGTGTCCGCATGTCCTATATGGAGCGGAGCATACTTGACAGAGAGTTAGTTGAGGTTGATACCGAGTTCGGCGGCATAAGATGCAAAATAGGTAAGCTGGATGGAGAGATTTTAAAGTACTCACCTGAATACGAGGATTGCAGAATAGCAGCTCTGCAGTATGGGAGGCCTATTGCTGACATATATAATGAAGCAATAAGCAAAGTAAGGTGCAAACTTACAGTAAATTCTGCAAATTCATAAACCATTTGACAAAGGCTGTCGCTTTAAATATACTATTTAAAATACCTAGAATTAATTAAAATATAATCACTACTCATATATTTTCGGGGATATGGCCTGAAAGTCTCTACGACATGACCATTAATCATGTTACTATGAGTGAAATTTGTTGTCCGGCAATTTTCACTATTGCCGGCTTTCTATTTTCACATATAATTTAGGGAAAATGTTTTGTGCAAAACATATATATGAGATATTAAACTATTTTGATAAGGAGTGTGTGATAGCCAAAATGGAAAAGTTTTTGAAAGAGGGCCTGACCTTTGATGATGTACTTCTAGTTCCTGCGAAGTCTGAGATTCTACCCAAGAATACTGACACCTCGACATATCTTACCAGGAAAATAAAGCTCAATATACCGTTGATGTCCGCAGGGATGGATACTGTTACAGAATCCAAGCTTGCAATTGCAATAGCAAGAGAAGGCGGTATCGGCATAATACATAAGAACATGTCCATTGAGAAGCAAGCTATGGAGGTTGACAAGGTCAAAAGGTCGGAGCATGGAGTTATCGTGGATCCCTTCCACCTGTCTCCGGACCATATTATAGCAGATGCCATGGAGCTAATGGAGAGATACAGGATCTCAGGTGTTCCGATAACTGACGAAAAAGGCAAGCTGATAGGAATTCTTACAAATAGGGACCTGCGATTTGAAACTGAGTTTTCTAGGAAAATATCCGAGGTAATGACTAAGGAAAACCTTATAACTGCTGCTGTAGGTACAAACCTGATGCAGGCAGAGCAGATACTTAAGAAGCACAAGATAGAAAAGCTGCCCCTTGTAGATGATAAGGGTTACCTTAAGGGACTTATTACTATAAAGGATATTGAGAAAGCCATACAATATCCAAGTTCAGCAAAGGATCAGGGCGGAAGGCTGCTTGTAGGCGCCGCAGTTGGTGTAACAAATGACATGATTGAGAGAGTTGAAGCTCTGGTGGCTACAAAAGTGGATGTAATAGTGATTGACACAGCCCATGGACACTCAAAGGGTGTCACAGAGGCAGTGAAGAAGATAAAAAGCCGCTTCCCGGGTTTGCAGCTGGTTGCCGGAAACGTGGCTACAGCCGGAGCAACTAAGGAGCTTATTGAGGCTGGCGCTGATGCAATAAAGGTTGGAATAGGACCTGGCTCTATATGTACCACAAGGGTAGTTACAGGGGTAGGCGTACCGCAGATTACAGCAGTGTATGATTGTGCTGAGGAAGCCGAAAAGCATGGTATACCTATAATAGCAGACGGTGGGGTAAAGTACAGCGGGGATGTTGTAAAGGCAATCGCTGCCGGGGCAAGCGTAGTGATGCTTGGAAGTCTTCTTGCGGGAACTGAGGAAAGCCCCGGAGAAATGGAAATATATCAGGGAAGAAGCTTCAAGGTATACAGAGGAATGGGTTCTTTGGGAGCCATGGCTTGTGGCAGCAGGGACAGATACTTCCAGGAGGATACCAAGAAGCTTGTGCCTGAAGGTGTTGAAGGCAGGGTGCCATATAAAGGGCCTCTGGCGGAGACGATATATCAGCTGGTGGGAGGGCTGCGCTCCGGTATGGGGTATTGCGGAACAGGAACTATCGAGCAGCTCAGAAAAGATACCCAATTTATGCGTATTACAGCAGCGGGACTGAGGGAAAGCCACCCCCACGATGTAAGTATTACAAAGGAATCACCTAACTATAGCCTGTAGGGAACGCATTGAATGCGTTCCTCTGTACGAACTAATTAACAAGCAATTGAATGGAGAGTGTAAAATGGCGAACAAGGAACTGGTATTGATACTGGACTTCGGAGGGCAATACAATCAGCTTATCGCCCGCAGGGTAAGAGAAGTTAATGTATACTGCGAGGTAGTGCCCTACGACATAAGCCTGGATGAAATAAAGAGTAAGAGCCCCAAGGGAATAATATTCACCGGGGGGCCGGCAAGCGTGTATGATGAAGGATCTCCCAAGTGCGACCCTGGACTGTTTGAGCTGGGGGTGCCTATTCTGGGCATCTGCTATGGAGCACAGTTAATGGCGCATATGATGGGGGGCAAAGTAGCAAGGGCTGATAAGCGGGAATATGGCAAGACACAAGTGAACCTGAAAGAGGATGGTCTATTTAAGGAAGTGTCACAGGACAGTATCTGCTGGATGAGTCATACCTGCTTTGTAGATACACCTCCAACCGGCTTTGATATTACAGGAACTACAGAGACATGTCCGGTAGCGGCTATGGGGAATAAAGCAAAAAGACTGTATGGAGTTCAATTTCATCCTGAGGTGGAGCATACACAGCATGGAAGACAGATATTGAAAAATTTCCTGTATGATATATGCGAATTGTCAGGGGATTGGACAATGGGGAATTTCATCGAAGAAAAAGTAGCTCAGATAAAACAGTTGGCAGCGGGCAAGAAGGTTCTCTGTGCATTAAGCGGAGGAGTGGATTCTTCTGTTGCTGCAGTGTTGGTGCATAAGGCAATAGGCAACCAGCTGACCTGTGTATTCGTAGACCATGGTTTGCTTAGAAAGAACGAAGGGGACCAAGTAGAGGAAATATTCAGGAAGCGCTTTGATATGAACCTTATAAGAGTGAATGCAGAGGATAGATTTCTTGGCAAGCTTGCAGGGGTTTCCGATCCTGAAAGTAAGAGAAAGATAATTGGTGAGGAGTTTATCAGAGTTTTTGAGGCAGAGGCTAACAATCTTGGGGATATAGACTTCCTGGTTCAAGGAACAATATACCCTGATATAATAGAAAGCGGTACCAAAACCGCCGCCACCATAAAGTCCCATCACAATGTGGGCGGACTTCCGGAAGACATGCAGTTCAAGCTTATTGAGCCTTTGAATACTCTCTTTAAGGATGAGGTAAGGCTGGTAGGACTTGAGCTTGGAATACCCGAGGATCTGGTGTGGAGGCAGCCCTTCCCTGGACCGGGACTGGGCATAAGAGTACTGGGTGAGATCACAAAGGAAAAGCTCCATATAGTAAAGGAAAGCGATGCGATTCTCAGAGAAGAGATTAAAAAAGCAGGACTTGAAAGAACCATCTGGCAGTATTTTACCGCTCTGCCCGACATAAGAAGCGTCGGCGTAATGGGTGATGAACGTACATATTCCCATACAGTGGCAATCCGTGCTGTTACCAGCTCAGATGCAATGACAGCAGATTGGGCAAGGATACCCTATGAGGTCCTTGAGAAGATTTCAAACAGGATAGTAAATGAAGTGGAGCATGTGAATAGGATAGTATATGATATAACCTCTAAGCCACCGGCAACGATAGAGTGGGAATAAGGTTTATGGGTTGGGAATACTAGGTTTTTGATTTTTAAAAATTAAAATAACTAGTCAAGGTGGTTTTGTATGCCTACTTTTCAGGCATACAAAACCACCTTTTTTATATGGCAGCTTGTAATAAAAAGCTATACCATTTTATTTGCGATTAAATTGTCAGTATGGCTAGATTTTTAAAAGTTAAAACTAAGTAAAAGCATTTGGGAGCAATATTGAAAAGTAGCTTGTGCAAGGTAATAATTGCAGGGGATATAATGCATATTAGATAAAGCTTATAAAAGGAGGTAAATATGGTACTAGGTAAGATACCTTTAGTAACATTTTTATTAACATGCATATTGATTTATTTTATTATAACCTCATATAAAAAGAAAGAAAAGCTGTAATAGCACTTAGTTGTACTTCAGCTATTGGAAGTTTTTTCTTAACAATCAAGAACCTAAACAATGTATATTACACATTGGCAAAACCAGTATTAAAGATAGTGGATATAATCCTTCTTATTGATGCGCTTGTTACAGTAATTTTAGCTGTATATGTTGGAATGACAAAAAAAGATAAGCATCCATTTGGTAAACTTCCGAAACTTTGATATATATAGTTTAAATGCGTTTGATAATCCGATACTAATTGAATATACAAAGGTTTATTTGTAATTACGAGGTATTAGATGAATAGGATAAACGTAAAGCAAATAATTAATAAATGCATAATCTATTATGGCTTCATTGGTTTTGCGATAGGTATTATCATGTTTATTGTCACATTGGTATACCCAACAATTTCATATCATGTTGGTGAAGCAGAATATTTTGGATTTACAGCGGGCATTCTATCACTTTTGTCTATGCCATTAATAATGGGATTTGTAGGTTTTCTTCACGGATTTCAATTGTGGTATCCAATTATTGCTATGCTCAGGTACTTTAAAAGCAGAAGAAAGTAAATCATAGTAATGTAATTTATATCTAGAGATAAAACTATATAAAATACGTTTAGGGGCAATATTTATGGCTATTTTTAGTATTCTGTCCAAAATAAGTTCAGTCATTAGTATCTTTTTCAGTATTTTTGCCTTTGTCTGCTATATGTTGTTTCGAAGATTAGTAATAAATAGCGGAGATAAACGAATAGAAGAAATTGAAACTCAGTTAAATAGGTTATTGAGCCTGATGACGGTAGGTACAGTTTTATCCGGTGCATTTGGATTGATTGCAATATTTACTCGATAGTGGGGGCATTTGAATTTGTATGGAAAAACATACAACTATATTGCTCAATGAACTCAATTTATAATAGAATTGAGTTCATTTTTTCTCATGGAGGGTTATTAATGGAGTATCGAGATAGACCATTGCTTAAAGACTATATGAAGTGCAAATGTAATTTAGAAGAGGAAGAAAGGGACATTTATAGTCTAGGCCGCATATACAGAGAACCTGTCGGTGCGAAATGGGTGGGTTGGCTTCTTTTTGTGGTAAATCTGGCTGCAGTCAGGTTTTATACAACTATGTATGGTTTTTATGGCAATAGTATTATTGACTTTTATATTAGCATTGCAATTAATTTTGCAGTAATACCTGCTAGCCTAATAATGCATTGGCGTTTAGGGAAATTCGAGATAATTGAGAATACAGCTGAACCACAAGAATAAGGACATAGCAGATAATAAAGGATTACAGGAATAAAGTCTGCTCTTTTCTCAACATGGAAAAACATACAACTATAATGCCCGCTGAACTCAATTTATAATGGAATTGAGTTTTATTTTTTGAGAATCGGAGAGCGGGTGAAAGTTTTATGATAAGACTGTTTAAACTGACTAAAGAAGAACGATTTATAAAATGGTGGGAAAAGCAAAAGCAAAAGGGAAAACACAAGTATGCACTGGTTAATGGCTTAGTGTTAGGTATAGCTCCAGTACTGGGATCTATCATAGGTAGAATAGTCAATGAATATGCATTTCCCTCGCCAGAAGATTATTATTATGGGCAATATGTAGGCATCCTCATAATAAAAGTTACTATAGCTCTAATAATTGGAATATGGGGATCATATTCCAATTGGGAAATGTATGAGCATAGATATAAGGATTTGATGAGCGATAATTAGTTATACTTCATGTTTATGAAATTCCTTTTAAAATGATATTACCTCCAAACCACCGGCAACGATAGAGTGGGAATAGCAGTTAAGCCTTATAACCGTTGATATAAAAATAAAGTCTAGTAGATTTAGGTGTCTACGATGTTTGCTAGTTTAGCATACTTCGTAGACACCTTTTTTACTTT
>FWWL01003592.1_pt1 | contig 27929 bp, 15 predicted proteins | sample 2228331 | NCBI WGS metagenome assembly FWWL01 (sample SAMEA103939775, study PRJEB20133) | metagenome
AGTTCCGCCACACTCAGGTGGGGATGGAGAGGGATCGGTTTTTGTGCCATGCCTTAGTATACACCTAAAGTTGGTATAAGACCGGCATGGCGGCGGCGTGGCCAGCTCCTGCGCGCCCTCACTCCCGCCCCGCTCCCGCTGGGAGAGCGGAGACCCTCACCCCCGTCCCCGCTCCCGCTGGAAGAGGGGAGAGCAGCAGCGGGCGCTGCGGAGCGCTTCCCGCTGACGCGGGGGATTGCTGCGGGCGCTGACGCGCCCTCGCAATGACACGGATCAGGACGGCGCTACATGCTCCTGACCAGACAGAAGGATGGCACGGGAGTGCAGGAAGCGCCGCGCGCTGATCTGAACGGGAACTCCCTTGGAACGGATCAGGCAGCCACGCGCGCCCCGGTACGGTGAGCATGATGCAGCTATTCGGTTGCTTCGGCAGCGATGATTGGACACCTAAAGTTGGTATCACATGCCTTCACAAACGATCCTTATCTTTCGACCACTGAACAGCAGGAAAGAAGCATCGCGCCAGCGCGCACACGTTCACAGCGCACCCGCTCGCTAGCCGGAAGTATGCTGTGAGCGTAATCCACGCGCCTGACAGGAGATTGCCACGCCGCGCTGCGCGCAGCTCGCAATGACATGGGGTTGGCGGGAATGCGCCTCGTTGCCGTGGTTCATATCACTGCCCATAGCGATATCCTCTATGAAGGGGAAAGGCATGCCTCACCGGCTCTGTCATTCAGGTTGTTCACCCTAATTTTTCCAGAGTGAAGAAGAATACGCTTTTCATAGCGTTACTGGCACTTGTGAAACGCTCCTGACTCGCACTATGCTCGCTTCAAATGGGAGGGAGGCATGATTCCCCAACAGGTGATCGCTGGCCGAACGACAAGGATACACGAGCAACTGGAACATTAGGTGGTCAATAGTTCCACTGCTCACCGTTCCTCCCTCACCCTAAAACAGCGCAACGATTCCACCCATCGCTACGCTCAATCAGTTTTGCATTCTTGGGTCACAGCGCTGCATACATCCGGTGTTGCCCACTGATTGTCAGCCGCAAATACCGGATAGCCGCCCCCCAGGATTACGGCCACATCCAAACCGCGCGCTGACCTGCTCTGGCGCGGGACACCATGCTTAGGTTCTCTGACATGAACGATTGCCGCAGGCAACTTTAGCATTTGTAATCTGCAAGGAGGGTGGCATGCATTCCGCTCGAAACGCCGTTCATTTCATCACATGTGTCAGTCTCATCGTCAGCCTAACGGTGGCAAGCGCGTTGCTCATGCCACAGAGCAATCGCCAGGCGCTGGCTCAAACCATGACTGAGGTCAGCGGTCAGATCACGACCAACACGACCTGGACACTGGCAAACAGTCCGTACCGGGTTACGGGAGGGATTACAATCAATCAGGGTGTCACCCTGACGATTGAGCCAGGAGTGCGGGTTGAGTTTGGTCCCGGTTACTGGCTTATCGTTGAGGGCGCCCTGAACGCGATTGGCTCTGCCAGCCTGCCAATCACCTTCACCGGCTCAACAGAGCAACCCGGCTGGTGGGTGGGTATCGTGGTTTGGAATGCTGGAACCGCAACCCTGGAGCATGTCGTTGTCGCCAATGCCGGATCTCCTGCCTGTTTCGGCGGGTTTGGCTGCGAGCGATTTGGGATCGGCAAGACGGGAACGGGAGCGTTGACGCTACGATTTTCAACCATCCGCAATACGCACGGCAATGGCACCGGTCTCTACATCTCTGACAGCGCTGGCGCGCATCAGATCACAGGCAATCTGTTCACAGACAATGGATACGGGGTCACCGTGCTCCACCTGAATACCCCTCTGACACTGGTCAACAATCAGATCGCAGGCAATCTTAGCTATGGCGTCTTCACGTTCTCATCGGCCACGGTCTATGCCCGCTCGAACTGGTGGGGACATGCCAGCGGGCCAAAACACCCAACCATCAATCCCGGCGGACAGGGTGATGAGGTCACCGATGGCGTCCTCTTTTATCCGTGGAAGGTGACGCCGGACATCAATGAGCCGCCGCCTGAAGAGGCACTGGTTGTGATCAGCGGCCCAGATCAGGTCAGTTCAGGACAGCAGGCAACCTACCGTGTCACCTACCAGAACCAGATGACCAGCGATATCATCACCAACGCGGTGCTGATGATGCGCCTGCCTGCGCTGGCAACCTTCGTCGAAAGCAGCGATGGCGGCATCTATTGGCCGGAACGCCATCTAGTCTTCTGGAAGCTGGGCAATCTGGCTCCCGCCGCTCAGGGCGAGCAGTGGCTGCGCGTGCAGTATCTGTGGGGCATTCCCAATGGGCAGACCGATACCACCACCAGCCTGCTGGTCGGCAGTAACTACCAGGCCGACCTGCTCGATCTGAACGCCTATCTGAACTACACGCCGCCGGTCGTGAGCGCTGCCCAACCGTTGACGCAGGCGCAATGGAATGCCCTGCTCGCCGCTGCGCCGCGCCTCAATGCCCTCTTCACCCAGTCGCTCGCCGAGGGCTATCGCTGGGCCAGCGCGGATCGGTATACGGTGGACGGGCGCGCGATCCTCCAGGCCATGCTGCTGCATCCGCAGCGCCGGAGCGCGCGCATCCTGACCGGCAACGCCGACTCTGCTCAGATGAACACGTTCTCGCCACGCCACTACGCCGTCACCGATGGCGATGGCGGGTTTGACTGGGACATCGCCACCGATCAGCGCCGTCTCTGGGGCGCGTGGGACGCGAATCATGCCGCCAGTCCCGGCACGCTGCTTGATCTCTGCGGCGCCGGTTGCTGTCTGCAAAACTGTCTGGCCAACGTCTTGCTGACCTCGATCGGCGGCAGGCTCTCAAAGGCGATCGAGGCCACGCTGACCACGAAAGCCTGCTACGATGCGCTGCGCACCCAAGAATCCAGCGCGCTGGCCAATTGCGCCGCCAGCCTGAAGTCAGACCTGATCAAGGTGCAAAACGTACCGGTGATGGGAGAAGTGGCAGGGGCTACTGAATGTCTGGCCAGATGCGCGGGCGACCCCGCCAGCAACGACTGCGCCGGCGATCTGGTCACCTGCGAGCCGTCGTGGTCTAACATCTACGACTGGCTGGGAGTGCCTAGCAAGACGATCTGGCGTTGTCGCAACGGTTGCTACAGCAATCTGCCCGAATATATCCCCTGCGCCTTTGGTGATTGTTGTATTCCAGGTATCGGATGCAGCAATGGGGTATCCAGCAGCCATTGCCGCCAGGAGCGCGTGACAGCAGCCCGCGACCCCAACGAGGTGCGCGGGCCAGAGGGCGACCTCCTCCCCGGTCAGGAGGTGACCTACACTATCGAGTATGAGAATGTTGGCGCCGGCGCGGCCTACGGCGTATTTATCACCGCTGAACTGAGCGACGTATTCGACGACGCTACCCTCCGCCTCGGCGGCACTGGCGTCTACTACGCCAGCGCCCGCCTGATCAGTTGGGACATCGGCGAGCTGGCGCCGCGCGGCCAGCCCGGCTCTACCGGCACGGTCACCCTTACGGTCCGATTGCGCTCCGACCTGCGCAGCGGCACGCCGGTTTCCTTCCAGGCCGTGGTCAGCTTCCCCAGCGTGCCGGAAGAGACCCCCACCAACACCTGGATCAATCTGGTCGCGCCGCTGAGCGCACTCCCGCAGGAGCTGACAACCGATCACCGCGCGCCGCTGACGATTACCCTGAGCGGGCGCGATGCAAGCGGCGCGCCGCTCACCTACGCCGTGGTTGATCGTCCGCGCGGCGGCGAGTTGACCGGCGCCGCGCCTACCCTGACCTACACGCCGGCGGAAAACTTCACCGGCCTTGACAGCTTCACCTTTCAGGTCAGCAACGGCATCGCCACCAGTCGCCCGGCGACCGTTCAGATCGACGTGCGTTCCACCGGCGATGCCACGCCGCCGGTCGTGCTGTGGACGGAGCCGACGGCGGATGCCAGCGGCGTGATCGCGACGGCGACGCCGGTCTTTACCGACACGCTGGGCGCAGTTTACGGGCCGGTCATCCTGATCGGGATGTCGGAGCCGCTGGATGCCGCCACCGTTACCAGCGCCACGGTGCGGCTGGCGCGCGCGGACGGCACGGTCATTACGGCGACGCCAACCTTTGATAGCGGTGCGAACCAGATTGCGCTGGCGCCGCGCGTAGCATTACCCAATGGCCGCTATGTGGTCACCATCACCACCGGCGTGAAGGATCAGGCGGGCAATGCGCTGGCAACGGCGCACACCTGGAACTTCACCGTTGGCGCACCCGAACAGAAGGTCTACGTGCCGCTGGTTATCCAGATAATGAGGTGAGGAATCAACCAACGTTCTTCGCCAGTTTGCGAACGACCGATAGTCGTTCCGGCCTGATCGCAGTATAGTTGCCAACCCACTCTAGCGTAGCGCAACCTGGTCATGGGAGGGACGAACATAAGGTTCGCCCCTCCTGCCCTTCTGCTTACGATCTGCGCATCTGCAAGAGAATCGGTGATAGACCTTCACGAGTCATCCTTTTCTCTCGACCACCACCAGAAGAAAGAGGCATCGCGCCAGCGCGCACACGTTCACAGCTCACCCGCTCGATAGCCAGAAGTATGCTGTGAGCGTATTCCACGCGCCTGACAGGAGATTGCCACGCCGCGCTGCGCGCGACTCGCAATGACATGGGGTTGGCGGGAACGCGCCTCGTTACCGTGGTTCACATCACTGCCCACGGCGATCCTCTGTGAAGGCAAAAGGCATGCCTCACCGACCCTTCCCTGTCCGTGAGGCATCCATGGCCTTTCCCGTTTTCGCCAGACCCGTGAATTTACAACAGAAAAATCGTCAAACTCCCATCATCAGCTCGATACCGCGCTTCGGATATACTGATCGGCGCACAGCCGCCACGATAGTCTGGAGTCGCGCTATGTCTACCAATCATCTCCTGGCCTACACCGTATCCGTTGCCATTCTCACCATCATTCCGGGCGCTGATACCATGCTGGTGCTGCACAATGCGCTCACGCGGGGCCGCCTGGCTGGGATCGCCACTGCCTTTGGCATTGGCTGCGGTCTGTTTGTGCAGGCTACCGGTTCGAGTCTGGGACTGGCTGCCATCATCGTGCGCTCGGCGCAGCTCTACCACGCAATCAAGGCTGCCGGCGCGCTCTATCTGGTTGGACTGGGCGTATGGACGATCATCTCGACGTGGCGTCAGTGCGCGATCCATGATCTGCCCACGCCGACAGGACAAGAGCGGCATGCGTTCACCGAAGGTCTGTTAACCAACGTCTTGAATCCGAAAGTGGCTGTGTTTTATCTGGCTTTCTTGCCGCAATTCCTCGATCCGCAGTATCCGCTGCTCCCGGCAGCGCTGGCGTTGACTACCATTCACTTCGGGTTGAGCATACTCTGGTTCTCCGTTCTCACCCTGGTGGTTGCGCTGGTCAGCGGCTGGCTGCGGCAACCAGCCGTGCGGCGACGACTCCAGTACGCGACCGGCGCCGTGCTGGCCGGGCTGGGGTTGCGCTTAGCGGTGGAGCAGTAGAGACCGGGGCAAGAGTTCTGATCCCGGCAAATCAGTACCGCATGCAACCAGTTTGACACATTCCGCCGACCACCGTACAATCAAGAGACGAGCGTACTGAATATCGTCATATCTGCTGGCGACGTATGGCCTGTCCATTATGCCGCCGGGTAGATTGTCTGTCACTCTGAACAGCCTGTCTTTCTCGCGAGATAACGATGCCTGAGGAGGCTCCATGACCGTCAAGGCGCCCCGCGCTCGCTCCCGCCGCAAAGCTGCGGCGAACGATCCTGCGCTCGCCGCAATTGGTGAGGGACGGCGGCGCGTGATCATCGAGGCCGTTGAACCAATCATCGATGGCGGACGTTATCCGGTCAAGCGGATCGTCGGTGATACGCTGACGGTGAGCTGTGACCTGTTCGCCGACGGTCACGATGAAGTGGCCGCGGTCGTGCGCCATCGCCCGCTCGGCGCGCAAGACTGGCACGAAGCGCCGCTCCACCCGCTGGCCAATGACCGCTGGGAAGGCAGTTTCACGTTAAACAGTATTGGCCGCCACGAGTTTCAGATCGTGGCCTGGATCGACCGCTTTGCGACCTGGGTGCATCAGCTCGAAAAACGACTGGCTGCCAACCAGGATGTGCGAGTTGATCTCCAGATTGGCGCGGCGCTGGTAGGTGAAGCAGCGCGCCAGGCCAGCGGCGCTGATGCGGCAGTGTTGCACGTTGCCGAGGCAGCGCTGATTGCCGGCGATGTCGATACAGCCTTTGCCAGCGAAATCCACGCCCTGATGGCAATCCATCTGCCGCGCCGGTTTGCCACCGAGTCCGAGATCTATCCGATTACGGTTGAGCGCGAGCGCGCTCGCTTTTCGGCCTGGTATGAACTCTTTCCCCGTTCAACTGCCGATGAACCTGGGCGCCACGGCACCTTCCGCGATGTGATCAAGCGCCTGCCATACGTGGCCGAACTGGGCTTCGACGTGCTCTACCTGCCGCCGATTCATCCGATTGGTCATACCTTCCGCAAGGGCAAGAATAACAGCCTGCAAGCCGGGCCGAATGATCCCGGCAGCCCCTGGGCGATCGGGAATGCCGATGGCGGTCACATGAGCGTGCATCCCGAACTGGGAACGCTTGATGATTTCCGCGCGCTGGTCGCAGAGGCGCGCAAGTACGGTATCGAGGTGGCGCTCGACATTGCCTTCCAGTGTTCGCCTGACCACCCCTATGTGCGCGAGCATCCGGAGTGGTTCCGCGCCCGACCCGATGGCACGATCCAGTACGCCGAGAATCCGCCGAAGAAGTATCAGGATATCTACCCGTTCGATTTCGAGTCGGATGACTGGCAGGGGCTGTGGCAAGAGTTGCGTCGGGTCTTTGCCTTCTGGATCGAACAGGGTGTGCGCATCTTCCGCGTCGATAACCCGCACACCAAGAGTTTCCGCTTCTGGGAGTGGTGCCTCAATTCGCTCAAGGCCGAACACCCGGATCTGATCTTTCTGTCAGAGGCATTCACGCGCCCCAAGGTAATGTATCACCTAGCCAAGATCGGCTTTACCCAGAGTTATACCTACTACACGTGGCGCACCACCAAGACGGAAATCAGCGACTATCTGCGCGAGTTGAACGCGCGTCCGGTGAGCGACTTCTTCATTCCCAATTTCTGGCCTAATACGCCCGATATTCTGACCCCGCAATTCTACGCCGGACAGCGGGCCGTGTTTGTGACCCGCGCCGCGATGGCGGCCACGCTGACGGCCAGTTGGGGGATGTACGGCCCGGCCTACGAGCTGATGGAACACATTCCGGTGCCGGGGCGGGAAGAGTATATCGACAACGAGAAGTATGAGATACGGCGCTGGAATCTCGATGCGCCGCACAGTCTGCGCGGATTCATTGCCCAGCTTAACCGGATCCGCCGCGAACATCCGGCGCTGCACCGCAATAGTACTCTGCGCTTCCATCGGGTAGACATCGACTTCCACGAACACGAGTGGCTGCTGGCGTACAGCAAGACATCTGTCGATCAGCAGGACATCATCCTGGTCGTGGTCAATCTCGATCCCGAACGAACGCATAGCGGCTGGGTTCAGGTGCCAGCGACTGAATGGGGGCTGAACAGCATCTATCAAGCCCACGATCTGTTGACCGATGCCCGTTACACCTGGTCGGGCGAGTTCAACTATGTTCAGCTCAGCCCAACTGCGCCGGTGCATATCTTCTGTATTCGCCGGCTACGCCGGGATGAGCGAGGTTTTGAGTATTTCGCCTGAGTCTGGTTGCGAATAAGGAGCTGGCATGAACCGTCCACGTCCGGCCAAGGCGCCGATCCTGCTCTCTGATGATCCGCTCTGGTACAAAGACGCGATTATCTATGAAGTCCACGTGCGCGCATTTTGCGACAGCAATGGCGATGGCATCGGCGATTTTCCCGGTCTGACGAGCAAGCTCGACTATTTGCAGGATCTGGGCGTCACCGCGATCTGGCTCCTTCCATTTTACCCATCACCGTTGCGCGATGATGGATACGATATTGCCGATTACACCAACATTCATCCCAATTACGGCACGCTGGCCGATTTCAAGGTCTTCATCCGCGAAGCGCATCGCCGTGGCCTGCGCGTGATTACCGAGCTGGTGTGCAATCATACCTCTGACCAGCATCCGTGGTTTCAGCGCGCGCGCCGGGCGAAACCCGGCTCTTCGGCGCGCAATTTTTACGTCTGGTCAGACACGCCTGACCGGTACAAGGATGCGCGCATCATCTTCAAAGACTTCGAGACCAGCAACTGGACGTGGGATCCGGTGGCGCAGGCCTACTACTGGCATCGGTTTTACAGCCATCAACCTGATCTCAACTTTGAGAATCCGGCAGTGCAACGGGCGGTCTTCAAGGCCATGGAGTTCTGGCTCGATCTCGGCGTCGATGGCATGCGGCTCGATGCGATCCCCTACCTCTACGAAGCCGAAGGCACCAACTGCGAGAATCTACCGGAAACCCACGCTTTTCTCAAGCGGTTGCGCCGACACATGGACGAGAAGTATCACGGGCGCATGTTTCTGGCCGAAGCCAATCAGTGGCCCGAAGATGCGGTGGCCTACTTTGGCAACGGTGACGAGTGTCACATGGCCTTCCATTTCCCGGTGATGCCGCGGCTCTTTATGTCGGTGCATCTTGAAGACCGCTACCCGATCATCGATATCATGCGCCAGACGCCGCCGATCCCCGATACCTGCCAGTGGGCGATCTTCCTGCGCAACCACGATGAGCTGACCCTTGAGATGGTCACCGATGAAGAGCGCGACTACATGTACCGTGTCTATGCGCGCGATCCGCAGGCGCGGATCAATTTGGGCATCCGGCGCCGCCTGGCGCCGTTGCTCGGTAATCACCGTCGCAAGATCGAGTTGATGAATGGCCTGCTCTGCTCGCTGCCCGGCACGCCGGTCATCTACTACGGCGACGAGATCGGCATGGGTGATAACATCTACCTTGGCGATCGCAATGGCGTGCGCACGCCAATGCAGTGGAGCGGTGACCGCAACGCGGGTTTTTCACGCGCCAATCCGCAGCAGCTCTACCTGCCAGTGATCACCGACCCCGAATACCATTACGAGACGGTCAATGTCGAAACGCAGAGCGCCAATCAACATTCACTGCTCTGGTGGATGAAGCGTCTGATCGCGCTTCGTAAGCGGTATGCCGCTTTCGGTCGCGGCTCGCTTGAGTTTCTCTACCCAGAGAATCGCAAGGTGCTCTGTTTCCTGCGCAAAACCGACGATCAGATTTTGCTGATGGTGTTCAATCTCTCGCGTTTTGTGCAGGGCGTTGAGCTGGATCTCTCGCCGTACCGCGGCTTGATGCCGATCGAGCTGTTCGGTCAGGTCGAATTTCCCCCGATCGGCGATGCACCCTATTTCCTGACCCTTGGCCCGCACAGCTTCTACTGGTTCACGCTGGCGCCGCAGCGGGTGGAAGGGGTGCGCATGGCAACGTTGCCGCCTGAAACCGAGCTGGTTGAGATTCCGGTGGATGCGTTCGAGTGGGACGCCATTTTTTACGATGGTCGCCAGGCCCGCCTTGAGCAAATCTTGCCCGCCTATCTGGTCAACCGGCGCTGGTTTGGGGCCAAGACGCGCAAAATTAAACAAGTGACGATCACCGATTTCGCCCGGCTCGATTACAGTGGCGGCCCGGCGTATCTGGTTCTGATCCAGGTGCAGTACGTTGATGGCAGCCCTGAAACCTACCTCTTGCCGATGGGGTATACTGAAGGCGAGCGCGCCAATCAGCTCCTCGTCGATCAGCGCCATCTGGTGATCGCGCGTCTCCGCGTTGGCCGCCGCCCAGAAGCCGGGATTCTCTACGATCCGCTGGTTGATCGCCGATTTGCTGCAACGCTGCTGGAAACGGTGATTGGGCGGCGACGCATCCGGGGCGAGTATGGCGGCGAGCTGGTTGGGGGAACGACGCGAGCGCTGCGTCGCATGTTGAGCGGCAGTGATGGCCTTGAGCCAACACTCATGCGCGGTGAGCAGAGCAATTCGTCGATCAACTTCGGCGGTCATCTGATCATGAAGCTCTTCCGCAAGATCGAATCTGGTCGCAACCCCGATCTTGAACTGGGGCGCTACCTGACCGAAGAGGCGAACTTCCCCCACACGCCGCCGGTCGCCGGCTTTATCGAGTATCTGCGCGGCAAAGATGAACCAATGACGCTGGCGATCGTTCAGGGCTACGTGCGGAACGAAGGTGATGCCTTCGACTACGCGCTCGATGTGGTGCGACGCTACTACGACTCTTTGCAGACCCGCCCCGATCTCGAACCGCCGCCGGTGAACCCCAGTGTCGCCGAACTGCTCAATGCGGCAGAGCAGCCGCCATCACCGCTGGCCGAAGAGTTGATCGGCGGCTATCTGGAATCGGCGCGTTTGCTCGGTCAGCGCACCGCTGAAATGCATCAGGCGCTCGCGCGCGGCAGCGGGCCGGCGATGGCGCCAGAGCCGTTCTCGACCCTCTACCAGCGCTCGGTATATCAGAGCGTGCGCGGTTTGATCGGGCGCACCCTGCAGGATCTGCGCAAGCTCCTGCCCTCATTGCCGCCAGCCGTTCGCTCGCTCGCCGCGCGGGTGGCGCAGGCGGAAGAGGCGCTGCTGGCCCGCCTGCAACGGATCACCGGCAATAAAATCGAGACGGTGCGTATCCGGATTCACGGTGATTACCATCTCGAACAGGTGCTCTTTACCGGCAAAGACTATATGATCATCGACTTCGAGGGTGAGCCGTTGCGCCCAATCAGCGAACGGCGCATCAAGCGCTCACCGCTGCGCGACGTTGCCGGTATGCTCCGCTCGTATCAGTACGCAGCGTATGCGGCGCTCTTTTCACTCGACAATCTGTCCAGCCTGCCCGATGAACACGAGCGCCTGCAACGCTGGGCCGATTTCTGGAGCTTTTGGGTCAGCGCTGCGTTCCTCAATGGCTATCTGACGACGGCTCGCCATGAAGCGTTTCTCCCGCCTGACCGGGCCGACATCGAGGCGCTGCTGGAAACCTTCGTGGTGGAAAAGGCGATCTACGAGCTAAGCTACGAAATGAACAACCGTCCTGACTGGCTTCCGATCCCAATTAATGGTATCTTGCGCCAGCTTGAGTAGTGCTACCATGAAGACGCTACTCGCCATCCGTTCACGCTGAATATCATCAGAGGAAGATCATGAGCGATACAGAAAAACCCCGTCGTGCGCGCAGGAAAGCGCCTGCTTCCCCGCCGGAGGCAGAGACGACGGCGACCAGTTCCGCCCCTGAAACCAAACCGCGCCGCGCGCGCAAAACCGCGACAGCCGACGCTACAACCGGCGCACCGTCAGCGGTAGCCGAATCGGTGACGGCAGTGACTGACCCGCCTGCAACGCCGGTTGCCCCCGGCGACGAACCATCGGCGGCTACGCGGGCTATGATGCACAGCATCCTCAGCGAGGATGATATTTACCTGTTCAATCAGGGCACGCATTACCGGTTGTATGACAAATTCGGCGCCCAACCGGTCACCATTGAAGGGGTGCCGGGCACCTACTTTGCGGTGTGGGCGCCCAACGCCGAGTATGTGGCCGTAATCGGTGATTGGAATCACTGGGATACCGGCGCCAACCCATTGCGCCAGCGCGGCTTTTCAGGCGTGTGGGAGGGTTTTATTCCCCACGTCGGCAAAGGCATGCGCTACAAGTTCCATATCGCCTCGCGCTATTACGGGTACCGCGAAGATAAAACCGATCCGTTCGGCGCCTACTTCGAGGTCGCGCCGCAGACGGCGGCAATCATCTGGGATCGCGAGTATACCTGGTCGGATCAGCAGTGGATGGCCGAACGCGGCCAGCGCCAGCGCCTCGATGCCCCGATCTCGATCTATGAAGTGCATCTCGGTTCGTGGCGGCGCAAGCCCGAAGAGGACAATCGCCCGCTGAACTATCGCGAGCTGGCTCACGAGCTGGCTCAACACGTAAAGGATTGCGGCTTCACGCACGTTGAGCTGCTGCCGGTGACCGAACACCCCTTCTATGGCTCGTGGGGGTATCAGTCAACCGGGATGTTTGCGCCAACCAGCCGGTATGGCACGCCACAGGATTTCATGTACTTTGTGGATTATCTGCACCAGCAGGGAATCGGGGTCATCCTTGACTGGGTGCCGAGTCATTTCCCCACCGATGGTCACGGGCTGGCCTATTTCGATGGCACCCATCTCTACGAACACGCCGATGCCCGCAAGGGGTATCACCCCGATTGGGGCAGCTATATCTACAACTACGGGCGCAATGAGGTGCGCGCGTTCCTGATTAGCTCGGCGCTCTGCTGGCTCGACAAGTTCCACATTGATGGTCTGCGCGTCGATGCCGTCGCCAGCATGCTCTACCTCGACTACTCGCGCCGTCCCGGTGAGTGGATCCCGAATGAGTATGGCGGCAACGAGAATCTGGAGGCAATCAGTTTCCTGCGCGAACTGAACACCCAGATCTACAAGTACTATCCCGATGTGCAAACCATCGCCGAGGAGAGCACAGCCTGGCCGATGGTTTCGCGCCCGGTGTATGTGGGCGGGCTGGGCTTCGGCTTCAAGTGGGATATGGGGTGGATGCACGACACCCTCCAATACTTCCGCCGTGACCCGATCTACCGCCGCTTCCATCACAACGAGCTGACCTTCCGCGGTCTCTATATGTTCACCGAGAACTATGTGCTGCCGCTCTCGCACGATGAGGTGGTGCACGGCAAGGGATCGCTGCTTGACAAGATGGCCGGTGATGTCTGGCAGAAGTTTGCCAATCTGCGCCTGCTCTATTGTTACATGTTCGCGCAGCCGGGCAAGAAGTTGCTCTTTATGGGCGGCGAATTCGGTCAGTGGCGGGAATGGTTCCACGAGACCAGCCTCGACTGGCACCTGCTCATGTTTCCGTCGCATCAGGGCGTGCAGAAGTTGATTGCCGATCTCAATCGGCTCTACCGCTCTGAACCGGCCCTGCATGAACTTGACTGCGAGTCGCGCGGGTTTGAGTGGATCGATGCCAATGACGCCGATGCCAGCGTCTACAGTTTCTTGCGCAAGAGCCGCAGCGGCGAGCAGATCGTGATTGTGCTCAACGCCACCCCGGTCGTGCGTGAAGATTATCGAGTTGGCGTGCCGACGGGCGGCTGGTGGCGCGAGCTGCTCAACAGCGACTCGGAGTACTACTGGGGCAGCGGTCAGGGCAACGCTGGCGGCGTAATGGCAGAAGAGACGCCGGCGCATGGTCGGCCATTCTCGCTGCGTCTGCGGCTGCCGCCGCTGGGCGCGGTCTTCTTGAAGCATTCAGGTTGGTAGCAAGCGGCGCAACCGGCTTGATGGTCAACCGACTGTCATGCCACAACCGGCAACGCTTTACGACGATGGTTCGCCGCTCTGCGACACGAGCGGCGAACTGCGTCACATCAGACGATTATGTTTGATCTCCCACTTCCCGGCGCAGTCTACCGCGCCGATGGCACAACTGCTTTCACCCTGTGGGCGCCGGGCGCGCAACAGGTCGAATTGCTGATCCTTGATCCCACTCCACGCGCGCTGACCATGCAGCCGATCGGTTATGGCTGCTGGCACACTGTAACCGCAGCTCCGCCCGGAACCCGCTACCGCTACCGACTCGACGGCGCGCGCGAACGGCCTGATCCGGCGTCGCGCTGCCAGCCTGAAGGCGTCCACGGCCCCTCGGCAGTGATCGATCACGCCTTTGCCTGGAACGATGCGGCGTGGCGCGGAGTGCCGCTGGATGACCTGGTGATCTACGAGCTGCACATCGGCACGTTTACTCCCGAAGGCACCTTCGAGGCAGTCATCCCCCATCTGCCCACATTGCGCGATCTCGGTATCACTGCCATCGAGCTGATGCCGGTCGCTCATTTCCCCGGCACGCGCAACTGGGGGTACGACGGTGTCTATCTCTATGCGCCTCATACGGCCTACGGCGGCGTGACCGGATTAAAGCGACTGGTGGATGCGGCCCACGCCCACGGGCTGGCCGTTTTGCTCGATGTGGTCTACAACCACTTCGGCCCGGAAGGCAACTACCTGTGGGACATTGCGCCGCCAGCCTTCACCGATCGCTATCGCACCCCATGGGGGGCAGCGATCAACTACGATGGCCCTGATAGCGATCTGGTGCGCTGGCTGATCATCGAAAATGCGCTTGAATGGCTGCGTGAATACCATCTCGATGGTCTGCGGCTCGATGCGACCCACGCCATCTTTGACGTGTCACCCTATCATGTGCTGGCGGAGCTGGCCGATCGAGTGCAGGCACAGACTCAGCGACTGGGCCGATCTGCGTATCTCTTCGCCGAACATCCGCTCAACGACCCGCGCTTTGCCCGCCCCCGGATCGTGGGCGGCCACGGTTTAAGCGGAATCTGGGCCGACGATTTCCATCATGCCATTCATGCCTGCCTGACCGGCGAACAACACGGCTATTACGAAGGTTTCGGCAGAGTCGAACAGATCGCCACCGCGCTGGAACGAGCCTTCGTCTTTGCCGGTGAATACTCGCCCCACGCTCGCCGCCGGTTCGGTCAGGATCCGCGCGATCTGGCCGTCGAGCAGTTTGTCGTCTTTATCCAGAATCACGATCAGGTCGGGAATCGCGCCCTCGGTGACCGCCTGGGCGCAACGTTGAGTGAAGCGCAATTGCGATTGGCGGCAGCGGCTATGGTATTATCACCATATACACCGTTGATCTTCATGGGTGAAGAGTACAACGAACCAGCGCCATTCCTGTACTTTACCGATCACAGCGATCCCGCGTTGATCGCAGGCGTGCGCGAAGGTCGCAAACGGGAGTTTGCGCCGTTTATGAACGCCGGACAGGAAGTGCCCGATCCGCAAGACCCGGACACGTTCGCCCGCTCGAAGCTGAATCAGGCGCTCCGCGCGGTGGGACGCCATGCGGCGCATCAGGCATTCTACCACGACCTGATCCAGCTTCGCCGGCAACTGCCGGGGCTACGTCAACGTCCGCGGGCATGGGTCGATGGCGCACTGATCGTCGTGGAATGGCCAACGATTAGACTACTGCTCAATTTCGGTCCGGACTCAGCCCAGATCAGGCTTCCCGCCGGACAGTGGCAGATCCGGCTTGATAGCGCCGATCCGCCCCAGGCCAGCCTGACCGACTCACATCTTACCTGCGCCGGGCACAGTGCCGTGCTGCTGGTGGCCGAGCGCTCATCAGCGCTGTAAGCACAACGGAGCGAGAACGTATGGCCGAGCGGCTGATCTGCATTCATGGTCACTTTTACCAGCCTCCGCGCGAAAACCCGTGGCTTGAAGCCATCGAGCAACAAGATTCGGCGTACCCGTATCACGATTGGAATGAGCGGATCAATGCCGAATGCTACGAGGCGAATGCGGCATCGCGCATTCTCGACGGCCAGAATCAGATCGTTCGGATTGTCAACAACTATAGTCGCATCAGCTTCAATTTCGGCCCCACCCTGCTGGTCTGGCTGGAAAAGCACGCGCCGCGGGTGTATCAGGCCATTCTCGCCGCCGACCAGGAGAGTGAACGCTACTTTGGCGCGGGTTCGGCAATGGCCCAGTGTTACAACCACATGATTATGCCGCTGGCTTCACGGCGCGATAAAGTGACTCAGGTCGTGTGGGGCATTCAGGATTTTGTCCATCGCTTTGGTCGTCACCCCGATGGCATGTGGCTGCCGGAGACCGCTGTAGACCTTGAGACGCTCGATATTCTGGCCGAGCATGGGATTCAGTTTACGATTCTGGCTCCCACTCAGGCCAGCCATGTGCGCAAGATCGGCGAGCTGATCTGGCACGATGTGAGCGGCGGACGGATCGACCCCACCCAGCCCTATTTGGTCAAACTGGCCAGCGGACGGTCGATCGCCGTCTTTTTCTACGATGGCCCGGTTGCGCGCGCAGTCGCCTTCGAGCGCCTGCTCAGCAGCGGCGTCGGCTTTGCCAACCGGCTGGCCAGCATCTTCAACGATCAGCGCCCATGGCCGCAGTTGGCCCACATTGCCACCGATGGCGAGACCTACGGTCATCACCATCGGCACGGCGACATGGCGCTGGCGTATGCGCTGCACTATATCGAAGAGACGGGGCTGGCGAAGCTGACCAATTATGCCTCGTACCTCAAGCGTTATCGCCCTACCCACGAAGTGCAGATCATCGAACATTCCGCATGGAGCTGCGCGCACGGCGTTGGGCGGTGGAGCGCCGACTGCGGTTGCAATACCGGCGCCAATCCGGGCTGGAATCAGGCATGGCGCGCGCCATTGCGCGCTGCGCTCGACTGGCTGCGTGACACGATTGCGCCACGCTTCGAGGGTTATGCCCGTCGTCTGCTCATTGATCCCTGGGCCGCGCGCGATGACTACATCAACGTCATCCTCGACCGCTCTCCCGAAAACGTGGCCGCGTTCATTGGCCGTCACAGTCGCGGTCGCCTCGATGACAATCAGTGCATCGCGGTGCTGAAGCTGATGGAATTGCAGCGTCACCTGATGCTGATGTATACCTCGTGCGGCTGGTTTTTCGATGATCTGGGCGGGATCGAGACGATTCAGGTGATGATGTATGCCGGGCGCGCTCTGCAACTGGCGCAGGAATTGTTTGGCGATAACCTTGAACCAGAGTTTCTTGATCGGCTGGCGCGCGCGCGCAGCAATCTCCCGGCGCGAGGTAATGGGCGCGATCTCTATGAGCGACACGTGCGACCCGCCATGGTCGATCTGCGCAAGGTGGGCGCGCACTATGCCATGACCACCCTGTTTAACGGCGCCGGCGAACAGGAACAGATCTACGCATATACGGTCGAACGGGAGGATTACCATCTGCTGCTGGCCGGCAAATCGCGGCTGGCGCTGGGACGCATCCGGATCCGCTCGACGATTACCGGCGACTCGACCCGACTCAGCTTCGGGGTGCTCCATCTGGGCGATCACAATATCTCTGGCGGGGTGCGCGAATATCAGGGCGAGCAGAATTACCAGCAGTTGATCGATGATCTGAGCGAACTCTTTCTGCGCGCCGATATTCCCGGTGTGCTGCGCCTCGTCGATCGCAATTTCGGCCAGGAACAATACTCGCTCAAGCTGCTCTTCGGCGACGAGCAGCGCCAGATTCTCAACCGCATTCTGAATTCAAGCCTGGCCGATGCCGAAGCGGCCTATCGGCAAATCTACGAAAATCATGCGCCGCTGATGCGGTTTCTCGCCAGTATGGGCATGCCGGTGCCGCGTGAGTTCCAGATCGCTGCTGAGTTTGCCATCAATACCGAATTGCGCCGCCTCTTCGAGAAAGAACCGCTCGACTTCGACCGCATCAACAGTCTGCTGCGCGAAGCGCAACGTTCGGGCGTGACCCTCGATGCCGCCGGACTCGGTTATGCGCTGACCGGCACGATTAAGCGGATCAGTGAAACCTTTGCGGTCACCCCTGAAGATCGTAGCCTGCTGGCCCAGCTTGACGCTGCGGTAGGGCTGGCGTGCAGCCTGCCGTTTGAAGTCGATGTCTGGCAGGCGCAGAACGTCTACTATGAGTTGTTGCAAGCCGTGTATCCGCAGATGAAAGCCGAAGCCGCTGCCGGGTTTGCCGATGCTCACGCCTGGGTGCGCCTCTTCCGCGCGCTGGGCGCTAAGCTGCGCTTTCGTCTGCCTCCAGGAGAGCCATGATTAATCTTGCGCCCCACATTCCACGCGCGACCTATCGATTGCAGTTGAATGCCGATCTGACCTTCTTTGATGTCGCTACGCTGGTTCCCTATTTTGCCGAACTCGGTATCAGCGATCTCTATTTCTCGCCAATTCTAACGCCCCGCGCCGGGAGTCGCCACGGCTACGATATTACCGATCACTCCCGACTCAACCCCGAATTAGGCGGCGAAGAGGGTTTTGCCCGGCTCGCCGCGACCCTGCGCGAGCATCAGCTCGGTCTGATCCTCGATGTGGTGCCCAACCACATGGGCATCGGCGATCTGCGCAATGCCTGGTGGCGCGATGTGCTCGAAAATGGGCCGAGTTCGGTGTATGCTCCCTACTTCGATATCGACTGGGATCCGGTGCCGCCGGAGCTGTACGGCAAGGTGTTGCTGCCGGTTTTGGGCGATCAATACGGCGTCATTCTCGAACGGGGCGAGTTGCAGTTGCGCTACGACGATGATGGCGGTTTCAGTCTCGCCTACTGGGAACATCGCTTTCCCCTCAATCCGCGCAGCTATGCCGACATCCTGTCGCATCGGCTCGACGATCTGCTCGCCGAGCTGGGGCCTGATCATCCAGATGCGATTGAGTTGCAGAGCATCATCACCGCGATCGGTTACCTGCCGGGACGCCAGGAGACGGCGCCGGAACGGGTGATTGAGCGCAATCGCGAGAAAGAAGTGATCAAGCGACGGATCGCCACCCTGGTCGCGGCCAGTGAGCCGGTGCGCCGGATGATTGAGCGAGCGCTGGCCGAGTACAATGGCAATCCTGCCGACCCGAAAAGTTTTGACTTACTTGATGCTTTGATTGCCCGCCAGTCGTATCGCCTGGCCTTCTGGCGAGTCGCTACCGAAGAGATCAACTACCGGCGGTTTTTCGACATCAATGAGCTGGCCGCAATTCGGGTTGAACTGCCTGAAGTGTTGCAGGCGACCCACGATCTGATCTTGCGCTTGCTGGCAGAAGGGATTGCTACCGGCGCGCGCATCGATCATCCTGATGGCCTGTGGCATCCGGCAGCCTACTTTCGTCAGTTGCAAGAGAGCTATCTGCGCTATGTCGCGGCATTTCGCTTTGGCGGCAGCGCGCCGCCTGATCTTGATGAACAGATTCAGCAACGATTGGCTGCGGCAGAACAGAAGCGGCAGCCCTGGCCGCTGTACGTTGTGGCCGAGAAGATTCTGAGTCATGGCGAATCGTTGCCTCATGACTGGGCAGTGGCCGGCACGACCGGGTACGATTTTCTGAACCAGATCGGCGGTGTGCTGATCGATCGCAGCAATCAGCGCGCGCTCAATCATCTCTATACCCAGTTTACCGGCCCCCAACTTGCCTTCCCCAATCTGGTCAACAGCAAGAAGAAAGAGATCATGCTGGTGGCGCTGGCCAGCGAAGTGAATACGCTTAGCCATCTGCTTGACCGGCTGGCGGAACGCAGTCGGCGTTACCGCGACTTCACCCTGAACAGCCTCACCTTCGCCATCCGCGAAGTGATTGCCGGCATGCCGGTGTATCGCACCTACATTAGCCAGAACGGTGACATCAGTGAACGGGATGCGCAGGCGATTCGCCACGCCGCGCGGGAAGCGAAGCGGCGTAACCCGCGCACTGCGGTGCAGATCTTCGACTTTCTCGAAGACACGTTGCTTCTGCGCAATCTCGATCACTTTGCGCCAGAAGTGCGCGATGAGGTGGTGCGCTTCGTTATGAAGTTCCAGCAGTTGAGCGGGCCGGTAATGGCGAAAGGAGTGGAAGACACCGCATTTTATGTCTACAATCGACTGGTGGCATTGAATGAGGTCGGTGGGCATCCTGAGCTGTTCGGCGGCACGGTCGATGAATTGCACGAGGCCGCGCGCGAACGTCTGCAACACTGGCCGCACAGCATGGTGACAACCTCCACGCACGATACCAAACGCAGCGAGGATGTGCGCGCCCGCATCAGCGTGCTGAGCGAGCTGCCTGATGAGTGGCGGCAGCGCGTGGTGCGCTGGAGTCGGTTGAATGCGGCCAAGCGTAGCCGCAGTGAAGGCGGAATGGCGCCCAGTCGCAACGACGAATACCTGCTCTACCAGACGCTGGTCGGCGCCTGGGAAGGCATGGAGCATCTACCTGATTTCACCCAGCGCATCGCCGCGTATATGGAAAAGGCCACCCGCGAAGCAAAGGTCAACACGAGCTGGATCAATCCCAACGCCGAGTATGATGTGGCAGTGCAGCGGTTTGTCACCGGCATCCTCGATCCGCGCCGCTCGCGCCGCTTCCTCGAGAGCCTTGCTGCGTTTGCCAGCCGGGTCGCCTTCTTTGGCCGGTTTAACAGCCTCACCCAGACTCTGGTGCGCCTCACTACGCCAGGCGTCCCCGATCTGTATCAGGGTTGCGAGCTATGGGATTTCAGCCTGGTTGATCCCGATAACCGCCGCCCGGTTGATTTTCAGCGCCGCTCAGCTTTGCTGGCAGAGCTGCGCGCCCAACGAGCTGCGCGCGGCGCAATGGCACTGGCGACAGAGCTGCTGCAAACCGCCGCTGATGGCCGAATCAAGCTCTATACCATCTTCACTGCGCTGGAGCTGCGCCGGGCGCGGCCAGAACTCTTCAGCGCCGGCGAGTATCTGGCGCTTGCGCCGGTGGGCAAGGCTGCCGGACACGTGATTGCCTTCGCGCGTCGCCACCCGCAGGCTGGCGAGGCGGTGACGGTTGCGCCCCGGCTGACAGCCCGGCTCAGCGGTGGACGCGAGATTCCGCCTCTCGGCGCGTTGTGGGATGACACCTGGCTCCCGCTGCCTGGCGTCGCGCCGGGGACACGCTACCATCATCTATTCACCGGGGCATGCCTGACGGTGACCGAGCATCACGCCGGCGCTGGCCTGGCGCTGGCTGAGCTATTGCGCGACTGGCCGCTGGCCTTGCTGGTGCGCGTCGAACACAGTTGATCGGCGATTGCAGCGCGCCGCCGCTGAAGCGCATCGCTCTCCGCCGCGAAGGCGCTTCCATCATGACAGCAGGCCAATTCCCGCGACCTGCCGCGCGTAACACCCGGAGAGACGAACAATGGTTCGCTGCTCCGCTCACTGATCACTGCGCGATCAATGAGCAGCCTCAACTGCCCGGACGGGCCGTTCTGCGTTCAGCCCCACGACGATCAGCCCCTGGCCGATCAGATAGGTCAGCCAGATGACATCGCCGATGTGCGGGAAGTGGAGATCGCGGAAGAGTTCGCCTGCCAGGATCAGGTCAGACAGGAAGAAGAGCGCGCCACCCAGCGCGAGCGACCGATAACGCTCATCCTGCGCGGCCAGCGCTGCGCCCAGTCCGCTCATCGAAGCCAGCGCGAGCGCATACGCCAGTGCGGCATAGTTCACAATCGCTGGCTGCTCAGGGTTGCGAACCATAACCAGCCAGCCGAGCGCGCCGGCAATCCAGCTTACCAGCAGCGCAATCGGTGTCTTCTGCAGCGCGCCGCGCTGCCGCAGCGCTTCCACCGTTGCGCTGATATAGCATCCATGCCCGATGCCAAACGCCCCCATACCGAACAAGACGTGTTCAGGCAGCGGAATGACGCGGGCCATGATCAGATCGCCCAGCAACCCGCATCCCATGCCTGCTGCCGTGAGCGTCGCCCGCCGTTGCATGGCCGGCGCGGCGCTCCGCCACCAGATCAGCGCTGCCAACCATACCAGGAGCGATGAAAGCATCCGCAGCGGCAACGGAATGCGGTTGCGCGTATCGCCGCGATTTCCGATCGCCAGACCCGCCAGCAGCGCCAGCGCTGCCAGCGCCAGCAGCATAGATGCCAGATTGTGCGCATGAAGTTTGCGCATCGATTGCCTCCCCTGTAGCTCAGAAAACGAAGCAGCGCTGAGCAGCGCGTCACCTGACAGGATACCACCGCATTCGCCAGTGTAACCGATCAGGTGTCATCATACCTCTTCTGTCATGCGCAAACATCGGGTACAATACGTGATACCGATACGCATCTATGTGTCTGCTATACATTCCTGCTTCAGGCGACCGGCCTGCGCGAGGCTTGCTGGCATGCGACCGCTACTCAGGGTTCGCGATCTGAATCTAATCTTCGCCACGAAGCCCATCTTGAGCGGCATCACGTTCGATCTCTGGCCAGGCGAGATCCTGGGGGTGGTTGGCTTGCGGAGCGCCGGTAAATCGGCGCTCTTGCAGACGCTGGCTGGCTTCTATCCCCCAACAAGCGGGACGATCGAGCTGGCTGAAATCGAACGCCCGAAACAGCGCGCGCAACCGCGCCCGATCGAGTTCGTTGCCCAGTCACCGCCGCTGGTCGAGCTGATGACGGCGCTCGATAACATCTTTCTCGGTCGCGAACACGGGCGACGACGCCTTGATCCGGCGAAGATGGCAGCGATTGCTTACCAGTGGCTTGATCGCTTCAAATTACCGCGGAGCCTTGCGCACCAGCGTGCCGGTGATCTGACCGACGAAGAGCGGCAGCTTATTGCGCTGATCCGGGCATTTGTGCGTCCACCTCGTCTGCTTATGCTCGACGAGGCGCTCTCGATGTTGCGGTTTCAACACCAGCAAGCGGTATTGCAACACCTGCGCGAGCTGGCCGCCAATCGCACCGGCATCATTCTGAGCAGTGACGATCTCAACCTCATCTTCGCCATCACCCAGCGCGTGCTGGTGCTCTATCAGGGTCGGCAGGCCGCGCTGCGCCCAACGGCCAGCACCACGCCTCGCGAGATCGTTGAACTGATGGTGGGTTCCGTACAACAAGAGCGGGTGACGCCGTTGATCTGGGCCTTTGAGAACTACTATCAGGCGCAGCAACAGGCTGAAGCGCTGCGCCAGCAGCAGCAACAACTGCAAGACAACCTCGCCGAACAAGATACGCTCAATCGTGAACTGGTGCGCCGGCTCCAGCACCAGATGCATGCCCTCGATCAACTGAATCAGGCGCTGCAAGAGGCCTCACACCGCCTGATCGTCGAACGTGAAGCGGAACGCAAGGCGCTGGCGCGCGAATTGCACGATCAAGTCATCCAGGATCTACTCAGTTTCAACTATCAGCTCGAGCACGTCGAAGAGGAGATCGATCACGGTGAAGCATTGACCGAACTGCAACGCATTCGGCACGGCATCCGTGATGTGGTGGCGATGCTGCGCCAGATCTGTAGCGATCTGCGACCGCCAACCCTCGACAGTCATGGTCTGGCGGCAGCGCTTCGCTCGTTGGTCAGTCAGTGGAGCGAACAGACCGGTATTCAGGTTGAACTAACCCTGGCCGAACCGCTTGAACGCTGGTCAGAAACGATTGAACTCTCTGTCTTCCGCATTGTGCAAGAGGGTCTCAACAACATTCGCAAACATGCCCGCGCCAGCCGGGTCATCCTTGAAGTGCGCCGAACGGCGTCTGCGGGCGTGATGGTGCGGCTGGCCGACAATGGTCGCGGCATGGAGACGCCCCCTGACCTGATCAGTCTATCTGAGCAGAAACATTTTGGCCTGGTCAGCATCAGCGAGCGGGTCTCGCTTCTGCGGGGAACGTTGCATATCGGGCCGTCATCGTGGGGTGGGCTGGAACTGCGGATCGAGATCCCCAATCCGGCGCCGTTCCCCGCTACCGAGGGGATCGGTACGACGTGAGGCTCAGCGCTTGCGGCGGAGCGCATCTTCAACCACCTGCCGCACCGTGGCGGCGTCGAGGTCTTTCTTGTCGAGAAAGGCCAGCGCGCCCGCTTCCAGCCCCAGCCGGCGAAACTCGCGATCAGGGTAGGCGCTGATCAGGATCGCGCGCGCTTCGGGCAGGGCGCGTTTCATCTGGCGCAAACACTGGATGCCATCACCATCGTTCAAAATCACGTCGATAAAGATCAGATCAAACCTGACCTGCCCGGCAATGCGGGTGGCCTGATGGCAATCTTCGGCCTCGTGGATGTGCGCCTCCGGGCACGCTTTGCCAATCATCCGCTTGAGCTGCGCGCGGTAGCGCTCATTATCATCAAGGATCAACACAACCAGCGGCGGCACGCTCCCCGTGGCAGCGTCATGACCCTGCGCCGCTTCAAAACCAGTCTCGGCCAGCAGCTCAGGATGGTGGAGCGCGAACTGGTACGCTTCTAGCCGACTGCTCACCCGCAATGCGCGGTAGAGCGCAGTCAGGTGGTTTTCAATCGTCTTCACGCTGAGATCCATCTCGTGCGCCATGCGCCGGTTGTCATAGCCCTGGGCAATCAAACGCAACAGTTCACGCTGTCGCCGACTAAGCGAGACTGGCGCAGGCCGACTCAGGGTAGGCGCGGCCTGGATCAGGCGGCTAAGCAGCGGCCCAGAGACCCAGTTACCGCCATCCATAATCCGTTGCACAGCCAGTTGCAGATCGCTGAGCGGTTGATCCTTCAGGTGATATCCATGCACGCCCGCAGCGAGCAAGCCAACCACATACGATTGATCATCATACGCGCTTACCACCAGAATCTTCAGGTTGGGGTACTGGGTACGGATCTGGCGCACTGCCGTGATCGGATCAAACTCGGGCATTGCCACATCAACGACGAGCAGATCGGGCTGATGCTGAGCCAGCGCCGCAAAAAGTTGCGATCCGCTGGCCGCTTCGCCAACCACGTCGCATTCGGGCAGGCCAGTAAGCGCACTGCGCAATCCTGCGCGCACCACCGCGTGATCATCAGCCAGCACAACGCGAAACGTCCCCATAGCGCGATCCTCCGCGGAGCTGCTGGTTGCTCCAGACCAATCCCGGCCATCAGCGCACCGATCAAGCAACGACAAAGCGCAGGACACACCCTCGCCGTCACGTTGCAGCGACTCGCCGCAATGCAGCGGCGACCCGATCGAGCGCCTCATCGAGTTGAGCGCGCGGACAACCGAAGTTGATGCGCACAAAGCCATCGCCGCCCGGCCCGAACGCGCTGCCATCCGAAAAAGCCACCTTTGCTTCATCAAGGAAGAAGCGGTACGGACTGGTGGGCAACGGAACATCACGGCAATCGATCCAGCCCAGGTACGTCGCCTGCGGCACCGTGCAGCGAAGGGGCGCCAGCTCGCCGGTGATCCGCTGCACGTAATGGTCGCGATTTGCCGTAAGGTAGCTGAGCGCCGCGCGCAGCCATGGTTCGCCATGCTCGTAGGCAGCCAGCGCGCCGGCAAAGCCGAACACATTCACGTGGGGCACGATGCCGGCAGCCGCGCGACTGACCTGCGCGCGCAGGTTGGGGTCGGGAATTATTGCCATACTGCACCCAAGGCCGGGCAGATTGAACGTCTTGCTCGGCGCCATCAGCGTAATTGTGCGCGCGGCAATGGCCGGATCGAGCGCCGCCAGCGGCGTATGGCGCGTATCACCGAGCAGCAGATCGCAGTGGATTTCATCAGAGCAGATGATCACATTCCGCTCAAGACAGATCTCGGCAAGTCGCCGCAAGGTTGGCGGGTTATATGCCAGGCCAACCGGATTGTGCGGGTGGCTGAGCAAGAGCAGGCGTGTGCGCTCGTGGATTGCAGCGGTAAAGGCATCAAAATCGATTGCGTAGGAAAGCACTGATCCATTGATCGTGAGCGAGAGCTGACACGTATCACTCCGCCGCTGCTGGTTGCGCGGCGCGCTGAGGAAAGGCGGATAGGCCGGGGTGAGAGTCAGCACGCTATCGCCGGGTTCGCCGAAGGCGCGACAGAGCACATTGATCGCTGACACCAGCCCGGGCAGGAAGAGGATGTGTTCTGGTTGTACCGACCAACCGTACAGCCGCTCCAGACGAGCGCAGAAGACTTCGGCAAGACGGTCAGGATGGCCAGGATAGCCGAACACGGCATGAGCAGCGCGTTCCTGAAGCGCGGCCACGACTGCTGGCGGCGCAGCGAAATCCATATCGGCCACCCACATCGGAATCACATCGGCAGGATACTGTTCCCACTTGATGCTGCCGGTGCCCCGTCGGGGAATGATCTGGTCAAAATCAAAAGTATGCATCAATCTACTCTCGCTCCAACACGATGCGCGTGGCGCATCATGGCCACGCGCAACAGAGACAATGCCAGCATTGGTCTACAGGCGATGGAAAAAGCTCATCTGCTGTTCCTGATACTGGCCGATCGAGCGATACTTCTGGTAGCGTTCGCGCAGGAGTGTCGCCAGATCGCGCTGTTGCAAATCGGCCAGGTGAGAACGCAGTCGTTCTCCTACCATCGAGATAGCGGCCAACCGATCGGTATGAGCGCCGCCCGGCGGTTCCGAGATGACTTCATCGATAATGCGTAACTCAAAGAGATCAGCAGCGGTCAACTTCAGCGCGCGGGCGGCTTCGGGCGCTTTGGCTGCATCGCGCCACAGAATGGAAGCCGCAGCCTCTGGCGGCGCTACCGAATAGATCGCGTTTTCCTGCATCAAGATCCGGTCGGCAACGCTGATCGCCAGCGCGCCGCCGCTGCCGCCCTCGCCGATCACGACAGCGATGCTGGGCACGCGCAGCGTCGTCATCAGCATGATGCTTTCAGCAATCGCATTAGCCTGCCCGCGCTCCTCGGAACTCTTGGTGGGATCAGCCGCCGGCGTATCGACAAAGCAGATCACCGGCAGACCAAACTTTTCGGCGTGACGCATCAGCCGTTGCGCCTTCCGGTAACCTTCGGGGTGTGGCATCCCGAAGTTACGCCGCATATTCTCGCGAGTATCGTTACCCTTCTGGTGCCCGATCACCATCACCGTCTGGCCGGCAAACGTAGCCATCCCGCCGACCATCGCCGGATCATCGCCAAAACGGCGGTCGCCGTGCAGCTCAACAAAATCTTCACAGAGCGCAGCGATATAATCAAGCGTGTGCGGACGCTGCGGATGGCGCGCCAACTGCACGCGATCCCAGGGGCTTAGTGGTTCAGCAGCCGGCATCTCTTCCATACAAAACCTCGCGTGCCATCACATGATCGGTTGCGGCAATGTTGCCCGACGGGCAGCCAGATCGGTCGCGGGCGCCGACATAGCGCGCTGGTTGTACAACCGCAAGATGCGCGCCAGCACATCACGCATTTCACTGCGTGGCACCACCAGATCGATCATTCCATGCTCGAGCATAAACTCGGCCGTCTGAAACCCTGCCGGGAGTTTCTGCCGCATGATCTGCTCGATCAGCCGTTTGCCGGCAAACCCGATATTCGCGCCTGGTTCAGCGATGATAATATCAGCCACCGATGGATACGAAGCCGTCACGCCACCGTAGCACGGATCAACCAGCAGGGCAATGTGCGGTTGGCCCGCCGCTGCCAGTTTGGTCAGCGCCATCGTGACTTTGGCCATTTGCATCAAGCCAATCACGCCCTCTTGCTGACGCGCCCCGCCAGAGGTATTGATGGTGATGAGCGGAACGCCCAATTCGGCAGCGCGTTCAGCGGCGCGCGCCATCTTTTCACCGTAGACGCTCCCCATCGATGCGCCCATGAACGAGAAATCAGCGACCGCGATGCAGAGCTGATGACCGGCGATCGCGCCGATCCCGGAAATAACTGCATCGGCCAGACCGGTGCGCTGCTGGGCTTTGGACAGCTTGCTTGCATAGCTCTCTTCATCGGTAACAAAACCGAGCGGATCGACCGGGAGCAGGTTGGCATCCATCTCACGGAATGAACCAACATCAAGCAAGCCAAGCCACTCATGGGCGCTCAAGCGCATGTGATGACCGCATTTGGGGCAGACTTTGAGGTTGTCGTTAAGCTGCTTCTTGTAGATGAGTTCGCGGCATGCACTGCACTTCACCCACAGGTCGTCTGGGATCTGGGCGCTTTCCTGGTCGTCGCGCCCGGTGAATCCTTTTCGGCTGAGGCGGAAGAACTCTTTCACTGTTCCCTACGCTTTCACTTGGCGTATGTCACGCGCGTCTGTTGGTGATTTTATTCACAGCAGCATCTACAATCTGTATTATAGCATGAGCAGTGACGGGGCGTTGATCCACCATTCCCCCTAAGAGATTGCGATGCAGCATCGTGAGACGATGAAGCGCCGTGGCGAGATCGTCGTGCCGCACTCGCAGTTTTTTCTCCGCAATTTCGTGCTGTTTCAGAGGGTGACGCAGCGAAGGTTTTTCAGTTATTCCGCATCCAGAAGCGACAGATCGCCGTTCAGGCTGCCCGCTTGACAACTTCGCCCAGACCTGCTATACTCCCCCTCGTCAGTCGCCC
>FWWL01003594.1_pt1 | contig 27908 bp, 26 predicted proteins | sample 2228331 | NCBI WGS metagenome assembly FWWL01 (sample SAMEA103939775, study PRJEB20133) | metagenome
CGAATATCCTCGTTGTCGTCGAGCATGCTGTCGAACGGCAGCGCCACGCCGGAGACCGTCTTCACCGTCTGCCCGATCTCCTTCAGCGTGCGATCAATCCCGCTCACCAGCGACTGCATCACCGCCGCCAGTTCCTCCCGCTCCTGCACCGTCAGATTGGCGAACCCGACCAGCGCCTTCTCCTGCGCCCGCAGCAGCGTCGCCCGCAGAATCGCAATGTCCGCCTGCGTCTGCAACTCATAGCGCTTCACCAGATGCGCCTGCCGCACCTGCTCCACCAGTTCGTCCGAACTGACCGGCGTCCACAATAGCGCCGGAATGATGATGAAGCCGATCATCCCGATCAGCACCTGCTGATAGACCAGATTGGTCTCGGCGACGACCGGTTGCGCCGCCCACCAGGCCCACTGCAGTTGAAAGGCGTAGTAGAGGAGGTAGAGGGCGCAGCCGATGATGACGGGAAACGCCCACGTGCGCGCGTTGACCTTCTGGAGCAGCATCCCGGCGGGAGACCAGGGAATGAGGAACGAGACGAGGCTGGGCGGCGCGAGGACCAGGATGGCGGTGAAGGCGATGGCGACGACGCGGTTGTCGGTGAGTTGCGACTGCACCCCCCACCAGTAGACGGCGGATCCCGCCATCGCGACGAACGCCAGGATTGCCAGCAGCGTGCGCGCAGTGAACTCAAGACCGGTGGAACGGCGGCGCTGTTGCCGGATCATATTGAGATAGTGTGACATTGTGTCTCTTTCCTCTGGTGCGACGTACCTGTGAAACGAACGGCAGACACGCAGTCGGCATAGTATTTGTACCATACAGGACAGCCATGACAGAGAGCGCTCTGGTTGCGAAATGTGATCGATGTTGTTACTCTACGATTGCCTTTCGTAGTTTGCAGTGCGTCTGCTGATCCGGTATAATCGAGGGTAAGAGATGCCCCCGTAGCTCAGTGGATAGAGCAGCGGTTTCCTAAACCGCGTGTCAGCCGTTCGAGTCGGCTCGGGGGCGCCAGGATACGTCTAGATTTTTGATTTTAGATTTTTGATTTTGGAATACTACGCCTGGCATCACAGAGCCTGAAACCGCATATGATTATGCGGCATTATCAACGCTAACTGGCATAAGGCAGCGTGGCATTCTGCAATCATCGCTGACCATCCACACCCTGACCTTCGGAAACTCGACACACGCCGCCTGCCCCTGTCTGGACGCAAGACGGTGATGCGCATGGCGCACAACGCCACGATGAACACAAGCCTGAGGATGCGGGCGAGACGCCTCCTGCCGTCAGGCTCAAGCCTGTCGGATCTGTACTACCGCCTTCCGGCGGGAGCCGACCGGCGCAAGTCGATAGAACCCGTACCACCGCCTTCCGGCGGGAGCCGACCGGCGCAAGTCGATAGAACCCGTACCACCGCCTTCCGGCGGTCCCGTGACAGGCTCAAGCCTATCGTACCACCCCGTACCGCCGCCTTCCGGCGGTCCCGTGACAGGCTCAAGCCTATCGTACCACCCCGTACCGCCGCCTTCCGGCGGGAGCCGACCGCTCAAGCCGGTCGTACCCGTACCACCGCCTTCAGGCGGGAGCCGACCGCTCAAGCCGGTCGTACTCGACCACTGCCTTCCGGCGGGAGCCGACCGGCTCAAGCCGGTCGTACTCGACCACCGTCTTCCGGCAGGAGCCGACCGGCTGAAGCCGGTCGTACCCGTACCGCCGCCTTCCGGAGGTCAAGCGATATGCGCCGTGCGCTGCTCAGGATGCGGTTTTTCGGATAGGCGCTGAAGCCCGCGGCTACCGGGGCTCGCCGGCGCAGGCTGCAGGGGATTGTGTACTGGACAACCATCATTTAGCGCCGCCTGAGCGAGGAGCACGGCTGAAGATCTTCCTGCCGCGTTTCGCACGTCACAAGGATGTTTCCCATGCCCGAAAAAACCTGGGTCGAGACCCTGCCCTACCCCAAAGGTCTCATGAAACTCCTGTTCAAAACGCCCATCCTGCTCTATCGGCTGGGAATGGGCGTTTTCATTGGACGTTTGTTCATGATCCTGACTACCACCGGACGCAAGAGCGGACAGCCGCGCCGTACCGCCATCGAGTTCCACGAGTTCGAAGGCAGGCCGACCGTGATGAGTGGTTGGGGAACGAAAACCGACTGGTATCGCAACCTGCAGGCCGACCCGCGCGCCACCGTGCAGACCTGGCGCGGGGCGCAATCAGTGCGGGCGCGGCGGATTGATTCCGAAGAAGAGCTGCGGCGCGCCTTCGCCTGGGCGCAATCCAACCCTACCATGCGAACCATGATGAAACTGGCAGGGTTGGAGATGACGCCGGAGCGGTTCATTGCCGAAAAAGAGCGTTTCACCCTGGTCACCTTCGAGCCAACAGATGAACCAACGCCCCCACCGCTCAAGGCGGATTTGGTCTGGGTGTGGGCGATCGCACTGCCTGTTTGCCTGTGGCTTGTACGGCGGATGATGAGGACGGTGAAAAATATCAGATGGCTAAATCCATTTTGCTCACCAGCGCATTTTTCGCGCTCTGGCATGTGCCAGTAAGGACATATGCGCTCATCATGGGTGAAATGAGCCTGCTCCTGGTACTCATCAGCCTGATAGCCTTGTTTGTCATAGGGACTGGCTTTGCCTGGCTTTTCGTTCGTACCCAAAATATTCTGGCGGCGGGCCTGGTTTATGGCGCAGTGAACTACCCTCTGCTTGGGGCAGAAACGCAGCTATCGTTTATCATTCTGGCGATGGCGATTGTCTTCGGCGAAATGAGACGCTGGATGACTACCAGAACAATGACCGACCCGGAGCAGAAACAATGAAGAAGATGTTCCTCTGCCTGGTGGTCGCCAGCCTTTTGGCCGCTTGCGTCCGCCCGCAATCGAACAGTCTGCCTCCTGGCAATCACAACCTTTCACTGGAAGTAGACGGTCTGAACCGCACGTTCATCCTGCATGTTCCGCCTGCCGTGCGAGAAGGTCAGCCGCTCCCCCTGCTCATCGTCCTGCATGGCGGGGGCGGGACAGGTCAGAAAATGCAGCGCTTTTTGGGGTTCGATTCTTACGCTGATGAGCGCGGCTTCTACGTTGCCTATCCTGATTCTTCCCAACCACCCGGTGAACGGGGAACTTTTCACTGGAACGATGGACGCGGCACGGAAAGGACATCCGACATTGACGATGTGAAGTTCCTGCTGGAAATGATCGCGGAGATTGGCCGCCGCGTGCCGCTGGATGCGAGCCGCGTGTACGCAACCGGTGCCTCCAACGGCGGAATGATGACTTACCGCATGGGCTGCGAGACCGAGGGTGTCTTCGCCGGAATCGCCCCGGTGATTGCCAACATCCCTGAACCGATTTTCGACTCGTGCCATCCATCTGCTCCGCTCAATGTTCTCGCCGTCAACGGCAGCGCCGACCCGCTCATTCCGCTGGAGGGCGGCGCGGTGTGCGAAGGAATCCGGGTGGGCTGCGCGGGCGGAAGGGTCGTCTCGCAGGCCGAATCGGTGGGGCGGTTTGCCGCTGCAAACGGCTGCGACCCTGAGCCGCAATCGGTCACTCTGCCGGTTGAGGTAGAAGACGGCACGTTTGTTGAACAGCAGACCTACGTCAACTGCGCGGGCAGGGCACAGGTCGTGGCGTACATCGTCCACAACGGCGGACATACCTGGCCGCCGCGCCCCGGTCAACTGCCCGCTGCCGGCGCGCAAAGCCGCAACCTGGACGCCACCCGCCTGATTGTTGATTTTTTCTTCCCGTAGAAAGCGAGCAGACCCAGTCCCCATCTTCCGTTCCTGTCATGGCTGAATGGACGACAGCACACCCCCATGCACAATATTGAAACCACGAACCGCATGCCCGTTTTTGCCCTCGCCGCGCCTGTTCTCCTGCTCGCCAGCCAGTCGCTCGTTTTCTGGCTCTCTGCCCGCTGGCGGGGATAGAAGATCGACCATATAAACCAGATATACCATGTCAGGCGGTTGATGGTCTGACATCATCTCTTCTCGCCTGTGCAGGCGGACGTTGTCCGGTTGAGCACGGCGGCGGCGCGCCCCAACGGGACGCACCCCCGGCGCTCGCGGACGCGCCATGGGCACGTCCCGTCATGCCCGACGACATCAGGCGTACTTAAAAAATCTTCAACCATCAGCCGGGGGTTGCAGCCGAGGCGGTTGTACTGGTTACGCTGTCACAGGCGACACATCTGTAGACAACCAGCACCGATGTCTACGATCATTGCAACTGGAGTCAGACGCAGCGATCGGCACGCGGTTCATCGCACAGCCCGCAACCAGCATCGTACTATTGCAGATTGCCGCACGGGGCGTCAGGGTGCGTCTGAGAGCCTATCCAAAAAACCACCCCTTCGATACGCGCTGCGCGCTGCTCAGGAAGCGGTTTTTCGGATAGGCTCCTAATGCAGCGCTGCCTGCAGAATGGTCGCGAGAAACTGGTGTCTGACTATTGACATTTATTGCATCTCTATGTTAGAGTATACCTCATCCAATTGTCTGAGATTGTCTGATAAATATCAGACAATTGTCCCAATTCTCTGCACCGCTCGACTGCACGGATTGACCCTCGGCGTTGACCATGCACGAGACCGGCGTGTACACCTGGCCAACGGCGACGATTCTCAGCTTGAAGGATTATGGGGTGAACATTTATGGATGACAGACACTCTGATCACACAGGACCGACCGCACACCGGCTGAATCGACGCGCGTTTCTCCGCCTGGTTGCGGCAGGCGGGGGCGCCCTGGCGTTGCAGGCCTGTGGCGGGGCCGCTACCCCGGCTGCACCGACCGCCGCGCCAGCGGCGCCAACAACGGCGCCAGCTGCACCGACCGCCGCGCCAGCGGCGCCAACAACGGCGCCAGCTGCACCGACCGCCGCGCCAGCGGCGCCGACCGCTCCTGGCGGCAGCGTCACCTGGGCGATGACTGGCGATCCGGTATCGCTCGAACCATACGGGATCAACATCACAGGACAGTTCAATTATGAAGCGCGTGAACCGGCGTATGACTCACTGCTCGTATGGGATCGCGATCTGAGGGTGCAGCCATCGCTGGCAGAGTCATTCGAGACACCCGACGACACGACGTATCTGTTCAAACTGCGTCCGGGCGTGAAATTCCACAATGGCAAAGAACTTACCGCCGAGGATGTCAAGTTTTCGCTCGACACAATCATCAACCCGCCTGACGGTCGCAATCCGGGCGCGGCATTCTTCGCCAACTTCGACACGGTCGAGGTCGTCGATCCGTTGACCATTCGCATCAATCTGACAAAACTCGACCCGACCATCCCAGGGCTGTTTGCCTGGTCGCGCTATACAAACGTGTTTCCTGTCGATATGCCACAGCAGATCAATCCGGTGACCCAGGCGATCGGCACCGGACCCTTCCGCGTGGTGAGTTATACGCCCAACGCCGAAATCGTCTATGAGCGCTTTCCCGACCATTGGAATCCGGATCAGCCGAAGATCGATCAACTGGTTTATCGTATCATTCCCGAGGAAGATGCTCGCATCGCAGCGTTGCGCTCCGGTGATATCGACGGAACGGACGTCTCGCCGCTCGGTGCGCGGCGCCTTCAGAACGATGCCGACATTACCGTTCTGAGGGGTCTCTACTCGCAACCCAAGGTGCTCCAGTTCACGTTGAAGGGCGGAAAACCATGGGATATCAAAGAAGTGCGCCAGGCGATCAGCCTGACTATCGACCGCCAGGAACTGATCGACAAGGTCATGGAGGGTGAAGCGGTTCTGACCGGACCGGTCGTGCCCGGTTATGGCGACTGGCCCCTCAGTGAGGAGGAATTGCGCGCTGCGTATCAGGTCGATGTTGAGAGGGCGCGCCAGTTGATGGCGCAGGCCGGTTACGCCGACGGCTTCAAGGTGACGGCGATGACCTTTACGGGCTATACCAATGACAATGCGATTATCGTGCAGGAGCAACTGCGCCAGTTGAACATCGATATGCAGATCGAGCAGATCGAGTTCGGCACCTTTGCGCAGCGCGTGACCAATGGCGAGTTCGAGTGGTGTTTTACGGCGCGCGGCATGCGCGCCGATGTGAGCGGCTACCTGAATGATTTTCGTCGCTTGGGCATCGCCGAGAAAAACTGGTTCCCCGCCTGGGAGAATGCAGAACTCAATGAAGCGTATGATGCGGCCATGGCAACGCTCGATCAGGCAAAGCGGCGTGAGTTGATGCAAACGGTGCAACGTATCGTCCTTGACGAAGCGCCACACCTCTATCTCTACCAGGACTACCGTTTTTCGGCAGTCCGAAAGCGGGTGCAGAATTACTATGTCGCCTTCACGACATTCCGCCCGGCGCTGCGCGAAATCTTCGTGACTGCGTGAACCTGGTCAAGGTCAGTCGATGAACCGCTATCTGCTTCAACGGCTTGTGCTGGTCATCCCGACGCTGGCAGGGGTGTCGCTCATCATTTTTACGTTGATGCGGCTGCTGCCTGGGGATGTGGTCGATATTCTCTTCGGCGGCGATACGCAGGCCGATCAGCGGACGCTCGATCAGATTCGTGAGAATCTGGGGCTCAATCGCCCGCTGCCGGTGCAGTATCTGGAGTGGATTGGCGGGTTTCTGAGCGGCAATTTTGGTGTCTCGATGCGTACCGGCATCCCTGTGGCGGAAAGCATCGCCCAGGGGATGCCGGTCACGTTGCAACTGGCGGTGATGGCGATCCTTTTTGCGTGCCTGTTTGCCATTCCGCTGGGGATCATCGCTGCGGTGCGCCGCAACGGGGTCACCGATATGCTGACGCGCATCGTCGGGTTGATCGGGCTCTCGTTCCCGGCGTTCTGGCTGGCAACCATGTTTCTGCTCATCAGTTCGACCATGTTCCGCTGGACGCCGCCGCTGGGCTGGGTGTCGCCGTTTGTTGATTTTGGGCGCAATATGCAGATCATGCTGGCGCCTGCGATCCTGCTAGCGCTTCAACCGATGGCGATCATTATGCGCATGACCCGCGCCTCGCTGCTGGAAGTGCTGCGCCAGGATTATATTCGAACCGCATACGCGAAAGGACTGCGCGATCGCGTAGTGTTGCTGCGCCATGCGCTGCAAAATGCGTTCATTCCCGTCCTGACCGTCATTGGCGTCCAGTTTGGCGTATTGATGGGCGGTTCGGTCATTATCGAGCAGATCTTTTCGCTGCCCGGCATTGCGTTTCTGCTGATCAACGGAATTTACAATCGCGATTATCCGGTTGTGCAGAGTACGGTGCTGCTCCTTTCGTTAATCTTCGTTCTGGTCAATCTGGCGGTTGATCTCCTTTACAGCGCCGTTGATCCACGGATTCGTTATGACTAGTCCATCAGCCATCACCGACGCGCGCGCCGGCAATCCGCCGCTCGTGCGTCGCCGTACCCGGCCGCTTATTGCGGCACTGCAGCGGAATGTGCCCGGTCTGGTCGGCATGGCGATCGTTGCGCTGGTCGTTCTGGCTGCACTGCTGGCGCCGGTCATCAGCCCGTACAGCCCAACGGCGCAGGTGTCGCGCCGTCTGCTCGAACCGAGCGCGCAATATCTGCTTGGCACCGACGAGTTTGGCCGCGATATCTTCTCGCGTGTGATCCACGGCTCGCGCATCTCGTTGTACGTCGGGGCCGTATCGGTCAGCCTGGCGCTGTTCTTTGGCGGTATGATGGGGTTGATTGCCGGGTATGTCGGCGGGCGCGTCGATACGCTGCTCATGCGCCTCGTCGATATGCTGTTTGCCATTCCAAGCCTGGTGCTGGCGATAGTCATCGCCGGATTGCTCGGTCCAAGCCTGACGAATGCAATGATTGCGATCGGCATTGTCTATGCGCCGATCTACGCGCGCCTTGTGCGCGGCGAGATGCTGGCAGTGCGCAACTATGCGTATATCGAGGCCGCACACGCGATTGGGGTCCGTCCGGCCGGATTGATCGTCCGCCATTTTCTGCCAAATATCGCTGCGCCGCTGATTGTTCAGACCTCACTGCTCCTCTCCACCGCCATTCTGGCAGAGGCGGCGCTCAGTTTCCTGGGGCTTGGGGCGCAGCCGCCTGATCCGTCGTGGGGGGCGATGCTTGGCAGCGGACGCCGCTTCATGGAACTGACGCCCTGGGTCGCAATCGCTCCTGGTATTGCGATTGTGATTACGGTGCTGGGGTTCAATCTGCTGGGCGACGGACTGCGCGACGCCCTCGATCCGCGCCTGCGCGGCAGTACATAGCGGCGCGCAGCAGCGTTTCGTTCGCCGCTGCGCCGCTCCTGGCTACAGATCAGCAGGCATCGAGCGTAATACCTGCCGGGCGATCTCCAGCGTGCGATCAATATCGGCGCGGGTGTGCGCTGCACTCACATGGTTGCGCTTGAGCGCGGTCGGTATCATGAAAATGCCGTGTTCGCACATCGCTTTGCGGAACCACACGTCGCGCGCTGTGTTGTTGCGGAACAGATCGGTATAGCTCTCGATCGGACCGGGCTCCATAAAGTAGGGAACGAAGACCGATCCGAAGCATGCCACGGTGAGAGGAATGCCCAGTTCTGCCGCGATTTGCGTCAGACCATCGGCGGCGATCTGCGCCAGCTCAAAGCAGTGGGCATGAACAGCGCCGCTTTCCAGTTCCGCAATGGTTGCCAGCGCCGCCGTCACTCCGATACTGTGCCCGTTATAGGTTCCGGCAAACAGAACGCCCCCTCCTGGAGCAAAACGATCCATCAGCGCCGCACGACCTGCAAGCGCAGCGATCGGGAACCCATTCGCCATGGCTTTGGCAAACGTCGCCAGATCGGGCGTGACGCCGACTATCGACTGATACCCGCCAAGGGCGTGGCGAAAACCGGTAATCACCTCATCGAAGATCAGCACCACACCATACTGGCGCGTCATGTCGCGCAGCGCTCGAAGAAACTCGGGCCGCGGCAACACGCATCCAATGTTGTGCGGGATCACCTCCACAATGATCGCAGCGATTTCCTCACCCTGGCGTTGCAGCGTGTCGGCCACCGCCTCGGTATCGTTGAACGGCAGCACGATCGTATGCCGGACGACGTCGGGGAGCATGCCAAGTGAAAGCGGATCGTAGTGACCAATCTTCTCCGGCGGACTGATGACATTCATAAGCACGGCATCGTGCCAGCCGTGGTAGGTTCCCTGAAACTTGATAATCTTGTTGCGCCCGGTGACGGCGCGCGCCAGGCGGAGCGCGGCATACGTCGCTTCCGAACCGGAGTTCGTCAGGAGCACGCGCTCGGCGCACGGAATATGGCGGTTGAGCCGGTCGGCAAGGTCAACTTCCAGATCGGTTACTCCCGCGCCGATAATGTCGATGCGGTTCATTACGTCGGTGACGGCAGCATTCACCCGCGGATGGTTATGTCCCAAAATGATGGGACCGAAAGCGGCGTGATAATCAAGATAGCGACGCTCATCGGCATCGAGCAGATACGCGCCTTCAGCGCGCACAAACGCGATGGGCCAGGGAAGCCCGCGGTTCCCGGAGTTCACGCCGCCCGGAATGACCTGCCGCGCACGCTCGACCAGCGTCACGTTCGTTCGTGTGATTGTCATCTGACTGGCTCCTTTGTCTGCTCATCGAGGGACAGAACATCGTCCCGGTCATCATCGCCGACGAGCGCTGCAAACCGCTCACGCACCGATTGCAGGTGGTATACCGACAGACGCGCGGCAGCATCGGGATCACGCTGAACAATGGCACGATAGATCGCCCGGTGTTCGCGGTTAGAGGTGCGCATCATTTCGACATCGACCGCCTTGCGATACCCCATAAGAAAGAGATCGACACGCTCTTCGTTGCGCTCGACGAACCGCGCCAGCGCCAGATTCCCGGCGGCGCGCCCGACCCCGCCGTGGAAGAGGCGTCCGGCGCGCAAAAACCCGGCGATGTTGTGACACTCCGCACACGCCTCGCCATCGCGGATGACCGACTCGAGTGCGGCAATCTGCTCAGGGCTGGCATAATACGCCGCGCGGCGCGCCAGGAACGGTTCGACCGCTTCATTGGCGGTGAAGAGTTCGATCACCTGATCGCGCGTGAGTTTGCATACAAACAGTCCACGCCGGTAGACCGGCGCGATCAGCCCTTCGTGCTCCAGAATAGCCAGCGCCTCGCGCACCGGCGTGCGACTGATCTGGAGCATATCCGCCAGACGCTCTTCGACCAGCGGTTGCCCCGGCTCTAGTGAACCGTCCAGGATCGCCTGCTTGATCGCATGATACGCCGCTTCGCGGAATGTGGGCGTTTTCTCGAGGGCGCGTTGATCGATGGGTGTGAGCATTATGTATACCGTACAGTAAAAGTACGCCAAATCTCAGTATTATTCGTATGCAATCATACCGCAATCGGGAAGAATGTCAAGACCATGGTCTTCTCTTGAGCGCCTACCCCCAAACCCTGGCTGCGCGGAAGGGCATCTGGAGCACGGAGAACATGGCGTCCATGGCTTGCCGATCCGCCAGGCGCGGGCGTTTCGGAGTCGCGGCAGTATCAACCTCGAGTGATTGCCGTCTTCCCCAGGGTGCGCGGGCGTCTCGCCCGCATCCTCAGGCGTGTGTTCATCGCAGCATTGTGCGCCGTGCGCGTGACCGTCTCATATTGAACGTTCATCAGCCGCACGGAGTCGGATGGAGAGCGGATTCGTTTCTGCATTGGACGTTACACCTGCCCGGCAATCTGCCACGCCGCCTATTGACTTTTTTAAATTTTCTTTTACAATAGGTGTACTGTATACTTGTATACAAGCATACATTGTCGAGGTCTGACCCGGCAGCCGCGTGGCGGCGCGTGTGGTGCATCGGAAGGTCCTGACCGTAACAAGGAGACTGCTATGGCGCTGCAAACTGCATCCACTCGTTCGCGCTGGATGATCATGGTTCTGATGTTCGTATGCTCGCTGATACTCTTTGCGTGCGGCGCTGCTCCTCAACCCAGCGCACCGGCTGCGCCGCAGGCAGGTGGCGCCGCGCCACCACCGACCACCGTTCCGGCGGCGCCGGTCGAGACCAGACCACAAGCCACAAGCCGATCGCGCGTGGTGTTCTTTGGTAATCTCGAACCAGCCAGCATCGACGTTATCACCATGTCCGGCAATGTGAACGAACGTCAGGTTGCTGCACAGATTTTCGAGACACTGGTGTATATGGACCAGAGTCAGCAGATATACCCTGGACTGGCGCGCGAATGGCGCCGTTCGGACGACGCCACGACCTGGACATTCACGCTGGTTTCGGGAGTGAAGTGGCATGATGGCGAACCTTTCACGGCTCAATCGGTAGCGGACTACTTCGAGTATGTGCGCGATAACCCCGTTGGCAGCGGACCGGGCTCGCTCAAAGCCGTCATCGGCAGCGCCAGAGCGCTCGATGAAACCACGGTCGAACTCACGCTCACTGCACCGCGTCCCGACTTGCTGATCGAACTTGCCGATCCAGGGATGGGAATTGGGAATGCCGCTTATGTGAAACGGGTCGGCGCTGACGCCGGTTTCAACCCCATCGGCACCGGTCCATTCAAATTCAAGGAGTGGGTGCGCGGCAGCCAGATCGTCCTGGAACGCAACCCAGAGTGGACATGGGGGTCGCCCATGTTCAATATGGACGGGCCGCCCTTGATCGAAGAAGTGGTTTTTCGTTTCTCTGCCGAAGCCCAGACCCGATTGGCGGCATTGGAAACCGGCGAAGTCGATTTCGTTGATCTTCTGCCGTTCCAGGATGTCGTGCGCGTCCGCACCGATCCGCGCTTCACCGTGACTGGTGTCCTGCTGCCAGGTATGCCGCAAATGAACTACCTCAATACCAGTCTCGCGCCGACCGACGACCTGAATGTGCGTAGAGCGATCATCTACGCTACTGATAAGCAAGGCATTATCGAAAGCGTCTATTTCAACATGGTCGAACCGGCCTACGGTCCGCTGTCGCGTGTCTTCCCCGAGTACGAGCCGGCGCTGGAGCAAATGTATGCGTACAATCCTGAGAAAGCCATACAGTTGCTTGAAGAAGCCGGCTGGCGCCCCGGTCCCGATGGGGTGCGCGTCAAGGATGGTCAGCGGCTCGCAGTGACCATTGTCGAAAACAAGGGCTGGAACGACTGGGTCTATGTATTGCAAGCCAATCTTCAGGCAGTCGGCTTCGATGCACAAGTGATCACAACCCAGGGTCCGTCGAATACCGAGGCGATTGCAAGCGGCAAGCATCACGTTCCGGCTATGGGGGATGTTTTCGCGTCTGCAAGCCAGATGACCCGTGACTGGCACTCAGAGGGGTATGGAACATTTCCTTCTGGGCATTTCCTGCAGGGCGAGGAAGGCGCCAGATTGGATGCGATGCTTAAGGATGCGGAAACGGAAATTGATCCGGAGCGGCGCAAGGAAAAGTATCGTGAGATTCAGCGGTTCATCATGGAGAATGCGCTGATGGTTCCGATCTTCGAACTCTACTTCTACGTCGCGCACGCGAACAATCTGAAGGGGTTCATCGTCGATGGCACCGGCTTTTACAAGTACTTTGCGCCAGCATACTTCGAGTAACGTGCTGCGAACGAACGAATGAGCGCTTACCTGGTACAGCGTATACTGTTGACGATTCCGATCCTGCTCGGAATCGTCATCCTCACGTTTTTTCTGGTGCACCTGATCCCTGGAGATGCGGTGTCCGCCATGCAGGGTCAGTTGAAGATGAGCGCCCAGCAGATGGAACAAATGCGCGAAGCGCTTGGATTGAATGACCCATTCCATGTTCAACTGGGGCGATACCTCACGAGACTGGCGCAGGGCGATCTGGGTCGGTCGCTCTTCGGCGGACAACCGGTTGCGGTGTTGATTGCCTCCAATATCGGTGCGACTATTCAGTTGACCGTTGCAGCCATGGTTGTTGCAGTCGTCATTGGCGTGCCGCTCGGCATTCTGGCAGCTGTCAAACGCGGGACATTCTGGGATGTGACGGCAGTCGTTATTGCGATGCTTGGCGTTTCCATCCCTTCATTCTGGCTTGGTCTGATGATGATCCAGATCTTCGCCGTCTCGTTGGGGTGGCTGCCCATTATTGATCGCAGCCCACGCGGATTGATCATGCCGGCCGCTGCGCTGGGTCTGGCGGAAGCGGCGATTATTGTACGCCTGACCCGGGCGACCATGGTCGAGATCCTGAATGCTGACTATGTGCGCACTGCACGCGCCAAAGGATTACTCGATCAAGTGGTGTTGTGGCGCCATGCGCTGCGTAATAGTCTTCTTCCGCTCATCACGATGATCGGCATGCAGTTTGGAACCTTGCTGGGGGGCGCTGTGGTCATCGAAAATGTGTTTGCCAGACAGGGTCTGGGCACCCTGGTCACGCAGGCGGTCATCAACCGCGATTTTCCAGTCGTGCAGGGATGTATTCTGGTGGCTGCGACTCTGTATGTACTGGTGAATCTGGTGGTCGACGTCCTCTACACCGTAGTCGATCCGCGGATCCGCTACTCGTGAGGGACGCCCTATGAGCCAGGCCGTTCAACATCCCCTGCGCACCGGCGATACACCCGCTTCTCTCTCGTTGCGCGCGCGGCGATGGCAGCGCATCTTCCGGCGCCATCGATCACTGCTGGTCGGATCGGCGCTCCTCGCTGCGATTCTTTTCGGCGTTGCGTTTCCTTCCCTGTTTACCGGTCGCAGTCCAGTTGTGATGAATATCCAGGATCGACTACAGCCACCCAATCTGACGTATCCCTTTGGCACCGATCAGTATGGTCGCGACATGCTGGCGCGCGTCCTGTACGGTGGGCGCACCTCGCTGGTGATGGGTGTCACGCCCATCCTGATTGCTGCCGGCGTCGGCGCTGTGTTGGGGCTCGTCGCCGGTTACTATGGACGCTGGCTGGATGCGATCATGATGCGCATCATGGATGTCTGGATCGCTTTGCCAATCATTCTGCTGGCGCTGGCGATTGTCACCGCGCTCGGACCCGGACTGGTCAACATCATGATTGCCATCGGCATCGCATGGGTTCCGTACTATGCCCGAATGATCCGTGGCATTGTGCTGTCGCTACGGGAGCATAGTTTCGTCGAAGCGGCGCGTGTGCTCGGATTGAGCGACCTGCGCATCCTGGCGCGGCATATTCTGCCGAATACCATCGCACCGCTGATTGTGATGTCCTCGATGGGGATTGCCGGAGCGATACTCACCGGCGCCTCTCTGAGTTTTATCGGCATGGGACCGCAGGCGCCCACCCCGGAATGGGGTTTGATCCTTGCCGACGGTCGGCAATTTATTCGTCTTGCCTGGTGGATCGGCTTCTTTCCCGGCGTGGCAATCGCGCTCACCGTCCTGGGCGCGAATCTGCTCGGCGATGGATTGCGCGACTGGCTCGATCCCCGCATGAAGATCTGATCGCACTGTCGCATGCGACAGCATTGACAACGCTCGATGGAGTACCTTCATGAAAATCACCCACGTCTCGACACTCGTTGTGCATGCGCGGATGCGCAACTGGGTCTTTGTAAAGGTCGAAACCGATCAGGATGGTCTCTACGGCTGGGGGGAAGCCACACTCGAATGGAAGACGAAAGGCGTCGTCGGCGCCGTCGAAGATGTCAGTCGCCTGATCATCGGCGAGGATCCACGACGCATCGAACATTTGTACCAGATCATGACCCGCCAGTATTTCTGGCGCGCGGGCATCGAGGGGATGACGGCCATCAGCGGCATTGAGCAGGCGCTTTGGGACATCAAAGGCAAATGGTTGAACGTTCCGGTCTATGAATTGCTCGGCGGCCGGGTGCGCAATCGGATCCGGGTGTACAACCATCTTGGCGGAGGCAAGATGGAACAGATGTATGAGACGACCGATCCCCAGTTGTTTGCCGAACGCGCGCTGGCAGTCAAAGAGCAGGGATATACGGCGCTCAAGTTCATGGCCGTGCCGCGAACCGAACCGATTGAGGGCATGCGCCCGGTGCGATACGCCGAAAGTCTGGTTCGCGCCGTGCGCGATGCGGTCGGCGAGAGCGTCGATCTGATGGTTGATCTGCACGCGCGGTGCGCTTCTCCGGCGATGGCGCTGCGCTACTGTCACGCATTCGAGCCGTATGGTTTACTCTTCTTCGAGGAACCGTGCCCCACCGAAGACCTCGAAGCCACTGCTCAGGTCACCCGCGCATCGAACATTCCCATCGCCACCGGTGAACGTCTGGTGGGGCGGCATCAGTTCCGCGAAGTGTTTGAACGTCGCGCATGCCACATTATCCAGCCCGACCTTTCGCACTGCGGCGGTCTGTGGGAAGCGCGCAAGATCGCCGCCATCGCCGAAGCGCACTCGATAGCGGTGGCGCCGCACAATCCGAACGGACCGATTGCAACGGCGGCAGCCGTTCATTTTGCCGCTGCCACGCCAAACTGGGTGATTCAGGAGGCGATCAGCAATGATGTGCCCTGGCGGTACGATGTGGTCGACTCGGAGCATCAGGTCAGGGATGGCTATATCGCCATCCCTTCACGTCCCGGACTGGGCATCGATGTGAATGAGCGCGAGGCGGCGCGTCACCCGTGGCAACCGGAACTGGTGCAACGCTATTTCCATGCCGATGGTTCTGTGGCTGACTGGTAGGCGCGACGCGCGCTGTTAAGAGCGGAGGATGCCATGTACGATATCTACGCCGGCTACCGGCTTGACGGCAGGTTCGATGTAGCCCAGACAGCCCGTCTGGTGGCGCGTTATCACTATGTCGAGGCGCAGTTGATGCGCATTGCAGCCGGGAAAATGGCCGAACTGCCGGAGTGGGAGTTGAAATGCCTGCTGGGACGGCATCTCTGGCAGGATTCGCTGCATGCCGACGCATGGCTGTCGCGCCTGATCGATCTGCGCTGGCCGCGTCGCGCGCCCCTCAACCCCGGCGAAGCGACCTGCCAGTTGCTGCGGTTGCTTGATGATGCCCCCGGCAGCGCCGCATTCGTTGCCGCAGTCTATCGTCAGGTGAAGCCGCGCCTTGCAGCGGCATACGCGGCGCATCGCGCGGCATGCGCCCCTCTGGCTGATGAACCGACCTGGGATCTGCTTGGGCGGATTTATGCCGACGAGCAGGAGCAGATTCGCCAGGGGATGGCGCTGCTTGAGACGTTTTCGTCTGAGATGCCTGTCGCTGCGCAAAACTACGAAACCGCCATTGCTGCGGCATGCGATGCGATCGGCAGTTTTGCGGCGCCGGACACGGCGGCTGAGCGTGAAGCCGGCGGTTCCTTCGAGGGGCAGTCGATACGACCGGCGCCACCGATCGCTGCCCGCGACGGACGATTCCGTTTCGGTGAGCGGGCCGCCGATCATCCGCCTGCAAATGACCACGAAATGGCGCTCATGATGGCTCATCGCGACGCCGATAATGAGATGCACGCCGCCGAACTGCTTGGACGCAACCTCTATGAGCATCCAGAGATGCCCTGGGAATATCACGTCGATACGGCGCGCCAGCTATGGGACGAGGTGCGCCACGCCGTGCTCTACCAGCGCTACCTGGAGCATCTGGGCGGCAAACTGGGCGACTTTCCGGTTATCGCCGGCAACTATGCCTACCGGATTGGTCTCGATTTTCCGCATCGACTCTATGATCTGCATCTGCGCGGTGAAAAACTGGGCATGCCCGATCTGATCCGCTATCGCGAAACCGCCCGCGCGCGTGGCGATACCCCGTATGCCATGCTCAACGATTTCGTCCATGCCGATGAAGTGCCGCACGTGAAGAACGGGCGCTGGTTGCACTGGCTGCTCAACAACGATGAAGCGGCATTCCGCACAATCGAGCGCGAGACGATGCGGCTGCGCGCCGCCTATGAGCAGGCGCACGCCGATGACCCGATCGTCATGGCATATACCGGGCTTGTACCGGCGCTCTTACGGCACGAGGAATAACCATGGCGCGACAACTGTACGCCGGAGTCGCTCGCACGGACATCACACCGCCACCCGGAATCGCCCATGCCGGATGGGGCGCACAAACCCATCAGCGCGCCGCCGGCGTTGATCTGCCGCTCTGGGCGACGGCGCTGGCGCTCTCCGATGGGGTTGAGACGGTTGTGATCATCGATATCGATCTCATCTACATCTGGGATGCGGAAGCGCCCGGCGTGATGCGGTCCGTGGAGCAGGCTACCGGTCTACCCGCTTCGCATATCCGCCTCGCCTACACCCATACCCACTCCGGGCCGATTAACGGCGCCGCCTGGAGTTCGTGGGTCAAGGAGGGCGCTGAGATGACGCCCGCGTATGATGCGATTCTGGAACATCATATCGCCGGCGTCGCCCGCCAGGCGCTGCAGCGCATGCACCCGGTGCGCATCGCCGCCGGCTCCGGCGAAGCCCGGATTAATGTCAACCGACGCTTTCAACGTCCCGAAGATGGTGCGGTGGTCTGTGGACGCAATTGGGCTGGACCCGTTGATCACCAGGTGCAGGTGGTGCGGCTCGACGACCTGGATGGCGCGCCACTGGCGGTGATTGTGAACTATGCCTGTCACCCGATCACGGTCGGTCCTGATTGTGACCTGATTACACCCGACTATCCAGGGGTGATGAAGCGAGTGGTCGAGCAGTCCACCGGCGCCGTCTGTCTGTTCCTCCAGGGTGCGGCCGGCGATCTCGGACCGATCCAGGGCGTCGCTCGCGGCGGACTGGCTGAATACCGGCGCCTGGGCAGCATTCTCGGTCACGAAGTGAGCCGGATCTGGTGGGAGCTCGAACCGCGACGACGACGTGATCGTTATGCCGGCACGCTGGAGTCTGGCTCGCCGCTGGCGATCTATGAAGATGAGCCCCTGCCCGACCTGGATGCAACGCTGCGGGTGGGCGTGCGCGAGGTGCAATTGCCGTTGAAGCAGTTTGCCCCGGCTGCTGAGCTGGGCGCAGCAGCCGCGCGCCATATCGAGCGGCTCAACCGTCTGCGCGTCGAAGGCGGCGATCTCGAGGCAATCCGCACCGAGACCATGCTGGCCAAACGCGCCGGCATGCGCGCCGAGCTCGCCCGTCGCAATGAGGGTCACACGCATCGCAGCGTGATAGTGCAGACCTTTACAATCGGCGACCAGATCGCCCTGCCGGCCGTGCCGGGCGAGCCGTTCTGCGAGATTGGTCGGCGCGTAAAGGCCGGATCACCCTTTCCGTACACGCTCTTCGCCGGCTATGCGAATATTGGTTGGGCGTACATTCCCACCGCCGACGCCTATCCATCAGGCGGCTACGAAATCGAGATCACGCCATTTGCGCCCGAAGCTGCCGATAGACTGGTCGATGCAGTCCTGGCGCTGTTACACGAGCAAGCATCGGAGCTGCACCGATGAGCGCGCGCGAGATCATGCCTGGCATTACTGCGATAGAGACGACCATTTATGAGCGATACGAAAACTGTGCGCGCATTTCTCGATGCAAGCGCGCAATTTGTCGCCGATCTCGATGAGATTGTGCTGGAAGTGGTGCGATCGGCTGGCACGCCGCAAACGCTGGGCGCGGTGTGTGCAACCGTCGATAAACGTCTGGGACCAAGCAGCACGCCGATTCAGTGGATTCCGCCGGTGCGGGCGCATCTCGAACGGCATGCAGCCGCCGGGCGTTTATATGAAGACCATGCTGCGATCGCGCGCACCTGGTCGGCGTAAGAGAACCAGTCTGCACAACGGTCAATGACAAACCAGCCGCTTCGCGGTTGCCGAAAGGCGCTTCCAGCAGGCGCCGGAACAGTCACACAACGAGGAAATATATGCGACTACGCGACAAAGTGGCGCTCATTACCGGCGGTGCAACCGGAATCGGGGCAGCCTGCGCGCGGCGCTTCGCGGGTGAAGGCGCCCATGTGATGATAGCCGACATTAATGAGCAGGGGGGGCGCCACACGGCGGAGGTCTGCGGCGGACGCTTCGTCACAACCGATACCGGGCATGCCGAACAGTGTCGCCGGGCGGTTGCGGAAACCGTCGCCTGCTATGGACGCCTCGACATTTTGATCAATGCCGCCGCACATCTGGGCGGCTACCACGATGCAGCGACAATGTCGCCTGAAGAATGGCGCACCGTGCTTGCCGTGACCCTCGACGGCGTTTTTTACTGCTCGAAGTATGCAGTCCAGGAGATGCTCAAAACCGGCGGCGGCGCAATTGTCAATATCGCATCAGTCGAAGGCATGCTCGGCGTTGCCGGTCACGCCGCCTACGTCGCCGGCAAAAGCGCGTTGTTCGGACTGACGCGCTCGATGGCAATCGACTTCGGCAAAAACGGCATTCGCGTCAATGCAATCAGCCCTGGCATCATCGACTCTGGACGTCCCGACATTGAGAGTCTGAAACACGATCCGGACATGATGCGCTTCTGGCGCGATATGACGGTACTCGATCGCCTGGGACGCCCCGACGAAGTCGCAGCCGCAGCGCTCTTCCTGGCTTCCGATGAGGCATCATACATTACCGGGCAGAATCTGGCGGTGGACGGCGGCTGGACAATTGGACACCCGCCGCTGCCGCGATCGCTCAGATAACCGACGCATATCCTGCAGAAAATGGGGCAATATTCCCGATGAATGAGCACCTTCCCTCAGCCCCGCTCTTCCACGAACTGACGCGCGATGATGTGCGCGCCGCCGGCGCGGATGCGCTGCTGCTCCTCCCTGTGGCTGCAGTGGAGCAGCACGGTCCTCATCTGCCTGCCGGCACAGACTGGATCATCGTGGAATATGTGGCACGTGCTGCAGCTGCTGCAGCTGCGCAGCACATGCCCATCGTTGTCGCGCCGACCCTGCCGTTTGGCTCGTCGGATCATCATCTGCCCTTTGGCGGCACGATTTCATTCAACACAACGGTCTACTATCAGGTGCTCATTGACATTGTCACCTCACTGCACCGTGCCGGCTTTAGGCGCATGTTCATGTTGAACGGTCATGGCGGCAACCACGACATTATGCAACTGGTGGCGCGTGATATGGCGCTCCGGCATCCGCTGCAGATCGGCGCTGCCAGCTACTGGAACATCGCCTGGGATCGACTGATCGCCCTGAACGCTCATCACGGTCAACGTCTTCCCGGACATGCCGGCGGCTTCGAGACCGCGCTGATGCTTGCACTGCGCCCCGACCTTGTGCGTCTGCCGCTGCCATCCCGCGCCCAAGCGCAGGAGGACAATTCATCGGAGGCGGCAGCGCCGTTTCGCCTGGAAACGCACGGGTTCTGGCAGGCGATCGATGGGTACAGCGATAACCCGGCACAGGGCACGGCAGAACGCGGGCGCGTCTACCTTGCAGCCATCGTTGATGCGGTCACTCACGTTTTTCTGGAGTTCGATAAGGTGACCAGATGAAGATTTCGCACATCGAAACGATCCCGGTGCGTGTACCGATCAACCAGCAACGGGCAATCCACGGCGGTCGCGGCAGCCATGTCGAGTCCCCCTTTGTGCTGATCAAGGTGCACACCGATGAAGGGTTGATCGGGTTGGGCGAGGTGTCGTGTACGCCGATCTGGAGCGGGGAAGACCAGACAACCGCCGTTCACTGCATTAACACCTACCTGGCGCCGCTCCTGATCGGCGAAGATCCGACGGCAATCGAACGCCTTACGCTTCGTATGCACCGCGGGATAGCCGGTCATCCCTTCACAAAAGCCGGTATCGAGATCGCGCTGTGGGATGTGCTGGGCAAGATCGCCCATGTGCCGCTCTACCGACTGTTTGGCGGTCCGGTGCGCGACGCTGTTCCGACGATCGGACATTCGGCTGGCGATCGATGCCAATGGCGGATGGTCGCCGCGCACGGCGATTCACGCCATCCAGCGCCTCGCCGATTGCGACCTGATCTTCGCCGAACAACCCGTAGCGCCACTCGATGTGACATGGATGGCCGAGGTTCGGCGGCAGACAACCATTCCGATTATGGCGGACGAGAGTGTTGCCACGCTCCAGGACGCGATGGCGATTGCGCGAGCATCGGCTGCTGATATCCTGTCGGTCTACGTCGGCAAGGGCGGGTTGGGCATGGCACGGAAGATCGCCGCGGTAGCCGAAGCAGCGGGGATGGTCTGTACGGTCGGCAGCAACCTGGAACTTGGCATCGCCAGCGCCGCCATGATCCATCTCGCCATGGCGACTGCAGCCATCGATGCCGAGACGTTTCCCTGCGACATCATCGGACCCTTCTTCTACGAGTCCGACATCCTGGCTGAACCGCTGCCCATTCAGGCAGGTATTGCCAGAGCGCCGTCAGGATCGGGGTTGGGCGTGGCATTGGACGAGCGCAAGGTCGCACAATATCGCGTGCACTGAGCATGGTACAGGCATTGGAACATTGACGTTATCCGGTCTTTCCTTCGATCCCACAGTTTCTGCAGGAGGCAGTCCCATGCTATGCGGCTACGTGAGCGATGAGCGGTATATGGCGCTGTGCGACGTCGCTGTGGAATTCACAACGAACGGACAGACAGTCGCCGTCGTGCGATCCACGCCAGGCGGAGCAGTGTATGCCGACATCGCTCCTGGCGCGTATCAGGCAACCCTGTACAAGGCGGGGTATGGCGCCAAACGGGTGAACATTACCGTATCCGCCGAACATCCATACCATTTTCGCCTGCTTTCTGACCGTCTGCTCGGCTACATGTGGCCGAAATGGGTACGTTCAGGCGAACGCAGCGAATTCCGCGTCCACTCGACAACCCCATATCGCCTGAGTCTCTGGCGCTACGGATGGGAAAACGTCTTCATCCGCTCGCTTGGCTGGTTCGACGAACATGGTCCGCGCGCAGTGATGCAGGTGACGCCCGACGGTGATTACACCCAAACCGGGGTGCGCTGGAACTCGCAGGGATACGGCAGTTTGCACCATACCCAATTCGTTGCCGGACCTGATCGATCAGGGTTGTACTATCTGCATGCCGAGAACGAAGCCGGCGAATTCTTTGCGTTTCCGTGGGTCGTTGCTCCGGCGCAACCGACGCATCCGATCGCCGTGCTTGCATCAACCAATACCTGGAACGCCTACAACAACTTTGGCGGGCGCAGCAATTACATCAATGCGACCGGTCTTCCACCGACCCCCACAGTGAACGCACGCCTCGATCTGCCGCGCTATGCCGGAAGCGGATTTTCGGAATGGCACGCGCCAAACGATGCGTATGCACCGTTATCGTTCGATCGACCCGAAGTGGACAACACGATACCCAGGCATGCCTATGTGCTCGATCCGGCGCCCGGACGCCTGGCCAGCAGCCTGGCGCCGGCGGAGTGGCGCCTGCTCGGATGGCTCGAGCGCGAAGGGTTCGCCTATGACCTGTACGCCGACGCCCAGCTCCACGATGGCACGCTCGACCTCAACGCCTACGCCATCCTGATCATCAGTGTCCATCCAGAGTACTGGTCGCGCACCATGTTCGAGCGGGTGAAGGAATGGGTGGATCGACGCGGCGGCAAACTGATGTACCTGGGCGGCAATGGGCTGAACTGCGAAGTCGAGTTCCTCGACAACACGACCATGCGCTGCAAAACCCAACTGCTCAGCAGTGACGGCAGCCTGGGCATGCGCGACCCGCAGAATCCAGACGCCTGGTTCGAGAGCAGATTCCATGCCACTGTTGCGCCGGAAGCCAGCCTGCTCGGCGTCGTGACGACGGAAACCGGAATCATGACCGCCGCACCCTACCGGGTGATACACGCGGATCACTGGATCTTCGAAGGCACGGGGCTGCAAAACGGCGATTGTTTTGGCACGGAGAGTCTGCACGAGCGCTGCCCTGGAGGCGCCTCCGGACACGAAACGGACAAGATGAGCCCATCGTCGCCAGAGGGAACGGTTCTGCTTGCGAAAGGGCTGAATCCTGATAATGGCGGCGCCGAGATGGTGTACTACACGACCAGGAGCGGCGGCGCTGTGTTCTCCGTCGGATCAATCATCTGGCCGCTGGCGTTGCCTGTCGATCAGCACGTATCGAGAATCACCTCAAATGTCATCCACCGCTTTCTGAGACGTCAATAGCCGATAGTCCCCCACATTCCGCGGTGACGGGGTCTTCCCCTGAACTCCTGATCGTGAGCAGTTCACTGTCTGAACATGCTTGACTTTTTGCCCCGATTCTGCTATGTTCTTAGGGGCGCATCGCCATTCTTGTATGCAGTGTGTCCTCTAATGTCTTAATTGTGTCTGAAAGATCCTCGTTGAGCGCTTGTAAACGCATGCATGGAAGACGCAATGACCACGATCGACCCTGATGTGCACAACAGAACCACGCAACGCTCGTTGCGCGCGAGTGATATTGTGCATCTTCTGGAGCAACAGATCCGATCCGGCGAGTATCGCGTCGGCATGCGCCTGCCAACCGTGCGTGAACTTGCCGACCGATACCACGTGAATAAGAATACAGCTGCACGCGCCTACCAGACACTGGAGCAACGCGGTCTGATTGAGGTATCACGCGGTCGCGGCGCATTTGTATGCGCCGAATTGGCGTATGAGCAACCGACGGTGCAGCCTGAGCAACTGACCGTGCCGCAACAGATCGAACGCCTGGTGCAGACAGCGCGACAGACCGGGTTGAGTCGCAGCCAGCTGCTCGACATGATCAACAGCGCTGTGCATCAGTCATATGGCACTGAAGCGCCACGGGTATTGTTTGTCGAATGCAACCGGCGCGATGCAGAAACGCTTGGGGACGAGCTTGAACTGATTGCCGATGTGCCAATGGATCGGGCGCTGCTCGATGATGTCCTGCGCGATCCGGTCACCTTCGCTCAGCGCTACGATCTGATCGTCACCACATTTCAGCACCTGGGGCAGATCCGTCAGGCGACGCCGGCTCCGGCGCGTCAGCGCGTGATCGGCGTCCTGGCGACGCCATCGCACGAATCGTTGCTTGCGCTGGCGCGTCTGCACGTTCCCACTTTCGGTCTGGTGTGCGACTCGCCGGGAACGATTGAGAGTCTGAGCCATATCATTCGCACCTATCACCCCGCCTCTGTCGTCGTCCCTGCATTGATTGATGATCGAACCCGTCTCCACGAGATGCTCGAGCAGGTGGACGCACTGGTGGTGACGCGCTCATGCCGTGAACGCCTGCTTACGTTGAATCCGGTGCTGCCCATGATCACGGTGGTCTTTACCATCGATCAGCAGTCGATCGATTTCTTGCGTCAGCGCCTCGAGGAGACGACGCGGATCAACGCTCTGCAGGCGCCGATATAGAAATACTGAAGCCGACGTTCATCAAAAGTGAGGCAACGAATGGAGCTGACACGGACTCACGGTTTCACCCATTGCGCCGTCGGCGTCGCGCGCCGGGACGTAACGCCGCCCGATGGCATCTATGCGCGATCCTGGGCGGCGTCACGCCACGACATTGCAGCGGGGGTGCATCGACCACTGACAGCGACAGCGCTGGTGATGCGCCATCGTTTCGCGGATGATCCGGTGCTGGCGCTTGTATCGCTCGATGTGGGCTGGTTCCCATATCTTCCTGACGAACGTCGCATCCGACACGCCATCTTGCGCGAAACCGGGCTGGACGAAGATGCGTTGCTGATCAATTTCTCGCACACCCACGCCGCTCCGCACATCAACAGTCAGATTACCGATAAACCCGGCGCGCATCTGATCGAACCGTATATCGACCATCTGACCGATGCGCTTGGTGCAGCGATTGTCGAAGCAAGAGGCGCCATGCGTCCGGCATGGATCACCTATGGGTACGGGCGCTGCGCGATGGCTGCGAATCGCGATTTCTGGGCGCCGGATATCGGGAGGTATGCCTGCGGGTATAACCCTGCAACGCCCGCCGATGACACGGTGCTGGTCGCGCGCGTGACCGGAGAGGATGGCGCAATCATCGCCACACTGGTCAACTATGCCTGTCACCCAACGACCCTTGCCTGGCAAAATCGACTGATCTCGCCGGACTATGTCGGCGCCATGCGCGAGACGCTCGAGTCGATCTATGGCGCGCCCTGCCTGTTTCTCTACGGCGCCGCCGGCGATCTCGGCCCGCGCGAGGGTTTTGTGGGCGATCCGGCGATTGCCGATCGGAACGGACGGCAACTGGCATATGCCGCTGCAGCGGCCCTCGAAGCGTTGCCGCCGCCTGCCTCGCATTTCGTCTATACCGGCGTTGTGGCATCGGGCGCTAACCTGGCGACCTGGGAATACCGGTCGCTCGACGACTCCGCCCGGGCGCGCTGCGCGACTCTGCGCTATCACAGCACGATCGTGCCGTTGCAACGTAAGCCAACCCTCGAGCCAATCGATCCGCCAGGGACTGACCGCAGCGATGCAATCGCCGAAGCGGAAAAAGCGCTGCGGCGGCGCCTGCTCCAGGCATCCCTCGGCGATGAACCGGTCTACCCTATGAAGCTCTGGTTCTGGCGGCTGGGGGATGCGCTCCTGGTTGCCTGCCCGAACGAAGCTTACGCTCAGATGCAGGTCGAACTCCGGGCCCGCTTTCACCGCCAACCCGTGTTGACGCTTGGATGCACCAATGGCACGCTTGGCTACCTTCCGCCGCGCGATGCTTATGGCAGTGGTCTGTATCAGGAACAACAATCGCCGTTCCTTCCCGGTTGCCTGGAGCAAACGATTGCAGCCGCCATCAACGGACTGGAGCATCTATGAGCGCCACACAGATCGTGACTTTGATTGATTTTGAGCAGCCCGGCAAACAGCTGGGCCACCTGGCCATTCCACAATCGACCAATACATCGGGATGGGCGACCGAATATCTGCCGATTGCCGTGATCAACGGCGCACCTGGACCGACGGCGCTCATCATTGGCGGCAACCACGGCGATGAGTACGAGGGACCGGTGACTCTGCTGAATCTGGCGCGATCCCTCGAACCAGAGAGTATTCGTGGGCGTATCATCATGCTCCCGATGCTGAACCGCCCGGCCATTGCCGCAGGCGCCCGGTTGTCGCCGCTCGATGGCAAGAATATGAATCGGGTGTTCCCCGGGCGCGCCGACGGGACGATTACCGAGATGATTGCGCATTACGTGACGACGATACTCTTTCCGCTGGCCGATCTGGTGATTGATATCCACTCTGGAGGACGTTCGGCGCATTTTTTGCCGCTGGTCAGCATGCACCACATTCCCAATCGCGAACAGTTGCGATCCATGATCGATCTGGCGCAGGCGTGGGGAGCGCCGTACATTCTGCTCTATCGTGATGTAGGCGGTACAGGGCTCCTGCCCGGCGAAGCTGAGCGCCTGGGAAAACTCACGCTTGGCACAGAAATGGGCAGCGCCGCGCAGTTTGGCGTCGAGATGCTCAACCTGACCGAACAGGGCGTATGCAACACGCTTCGTCACGCAGGCATTCTGACTGATCGCGCGCCTGACTCAACGACGCCTGCACAGGTTATGGCAGCCGATCAGTACGACGATTACATCATGGCGCCGGTGAGCGGCATCTTTGAGCCATTCGTTGAGATGGGCGCATGGATGGTTGCAGGTCAGACGATCGGGCAGATCCATTCCATCGAACGTCCCTTTGAGTCGCCCCTGCTGGTATCAGCCAAAACGAACGGACTGCTGATCAGCCGGCGCGCATTTCCCCTCGTTCGGCAAGGCGACTGCCTCGCAACGCTGGCACGACCGTTTCGTCTGCCGTAGTAGAAGGAGAAGTTTGTGAAAATCACCGATGTCGAAGCTATCTGGTTGCAACTCCCGGCTGTGGATGATCGCGCTGACGGCACCCAGGACACGCTGGTCGTCAAAGTCCACACCGACGAAGGGATCGTTGGCGTCGGCGAGGTCGATTCGTCGCCGATGGCGGCCAAGGCGATCATCGAGGCGCCAATGTCTCACAAGATTGCGCGTGGTCTGCGACTCTGCGTGCTCGGTGAGAATCCGCTCGATATTGCGCGCCTGTGGCATGCCATGTACGAGGGATCGATCTTCTTCGGGCGCGGCGGCGCAGTGCAGCAGGCAATCAGCGGCATCGACATCGCCCTGTGGGACATCGCCGGCAAGGTGATGGAGCAGCCGGTCTACCGGCTGCTCGGCGGCGGCTTCCGCGACCACCTGCGCGCTTATGCATCGATCCTGTTCCAGGAGACGCCCGACGCGACCTATGACCTGGCCCGTCGCCTCGTCGATCAGGGGTTCACCGCGGTTAAGTTTGGTTGGGGACCGATCGGCAAGAGTGAGGCGACCGACCTTGCGCTGGTGCGGATGGCGCGGCGCGGGCTGGGGGATGACATTGACCTGATGATCGACGCCGGAATCTGCTACGATACGACGACCGCAATCCGGCGCGCGCATCAGTTCGCCGAATACAATCCTTACTGGCTCGAAGAGCCGCTGCACCCTGACAATCTTGAGGGATATGCGCGTCTGGCTGCAGCCTCACCCATTCGCATCGCCGCCGGGGAACAGGAGACCACGCTTGCCGGGTTTCAGGCGCTGCTGGATGCCGGTCTGTCCGTGGTGCAGCCAGATGTGGCGCGAGTCGGGGGGTTATCCCAGACGATCCAGATCGGGCGGATGGCGGCGCAGCGTCATCGTCTGTGCGTCAACCACTCGTACAAAACCGGCATCAGCATCGCGGCCTCGCTGCATTTCCTGGCAGCGCTCCCAAACGCCTCGCTGCTGGAATACTGCGTCGAGCAGGGTCCGCTGCGGCAAACGCTGACCCGTGAAACGTTTCCGGTGGTGGATGGGCTCGTAGCAGTGCCACAAGAACCAGGACTGGGCATCACGCTCGATGAAGAGGTGATCGCCCGCTATCGCGTGGCGTGAAGATCGATAAGCGTGGCCTTTGTGGTCTTCGTGTCTTTGTGGTGCGATCATCACGCGATGTCTCGTTGGAGTGTCATACCATTTTAGATTTTAGATTTTGGATTGGAGATTATCGCGCAGGGCGTTCTGATGCGATTTGACGGAACTCCGTTTGCGGAGTATTC
>FWWL01003595.1_pt1 | contig 27899 bp, 20 predicted proteins | sample 2228331 | NCBI WGS metagenome assembly FWWL01 (sample SAMEA103939775, study PRJEB20133) | metagenome
GTTCGTGGGCGTGTTGGGGGGTGCCCCGGACGCTGGTTTTTCGGCGTCGGGGTTGCTTTTGGGTCGGTGCTGGGACCGCCGTCCTTGCCATTATGAATGGAGTATACCCAAAGACGCTTACGGATTTGCAAGTGGGCACTCAGGGCAGACACTGGGGTACAATAAAATCTATAGGGGGCGGTTCAGGCGATGGTCTATTCGGCAAAGTTCTCGGTGCAGACGCAGGGCAACGATGATATGCTCGACATCACGGGACAGGTGGAGCAGGCGATTTTGCAGAGCGGCTTGCTGAACGGCATCGCGACGGTATTCGTAGTTGGCTCAACGGCTGCCGTGACGACCATCGAGTACGAGCCGGGCTTACAGCAGGATATGGCGCGCGTGATGGAGCGCATCGCACCGCGCGATGAGTTCTATGCCCACGAAGCCCGCTGGAAAGATGATAATGGACACTCGCACATCCGCGCCTCCATCTTGGGACCGTCGCTCACCGTGCCCTTTGTGAACGGGCAACTGGTGATTGGCACATGGCAACAGATTGTGCTGGTCGATTTCGACACGCGCCCCCGCACCCGCACCGTGCATGTGCAGATTATCGGGGAGTAGCCATGCGAAGTTGCAAATTCTTGCTGAAATGCAACGATGGGCACAGGTAATTCATCTTGCCACAGGGCGCACGCCCAAAGGCGTGTGGGAGTTGAAGGAGAACGGTGATGAATCCGTACCTTCGCAGGGAATACAACCAGGTGCCGCTGTTAGAGAGCGAAATCGATCCAGACCCGATTCGCCAGCTACAGCGCTGGCTCCAGGAGGCTATTGAAGCGCAGATAGTGGAGCCGTACGCGATGTGCCTCGCGACGGTGGACGCGCATGGGTGTCCCGACGCGCGGTTCGTGCTCTTGCGCGGGCTGGACGAACGGGGCTTGGTGTTCTATACGAGCGCCAACAGTGCCAAAGGGCGTCAACTCGGGGCAAATCCCTATGCGACCGCCGTTTTCTGGTGGGATGCGCTGGGGCGGCAGGTGCGTGTGCAGGGCGCGGTTGAACAGGTGAGCGATGAGGAGGCGGACGCCTACTTCGCCACGCGCCCGCGCGGGCATCAGCTCGCCGCTTGGGCATCCCCACAAAGTGAGGTCATCCCGAACCGTCAGGTGCTGGAGGAGCGCATGGCGGAACTGGAACAGCAATATGAGGGACGCCCTGTGCCAAGACCGCCCTACTGGCTTGGCTATCGCATCCTCCCGCATATTATCGAGTTCTGGCAGGGTCGCCCCAATCGCCTGCACGACCGCCTGCGCTACACTCGTCAGCCCGACGGCTCATGGAAGATTGAGCGCCTCGCACCCTAATCCCCATCGGGTACAATCTCCCACAGGGAGGCAAAATGGCAACGATCACGCGCGAACAGGTGCTGGACGCGCTACGCAACATCGTGGACCCTGACCTACACCGAGATATTGTGTCGCTGGGGTTCGTGAAGGATGTGGTCATCTGTGATGGGGCGGTCAAGGTCGTGATTGAGCTGACCACGCCTGCGTGCCCCGTGCGCGACCAGATGAAGGCGCAGGCAGAATCACTCCTGCGCACGCTGCCGGGCGTGTCGGCGGTGAATGTGGAGATGACGGCACAGGTGCGTCAGCGGGCGCTGGCACCCGAAGACATTCTGCCCAATGTAAAGCATATCGTGGCGATTGCCAGTGGCAAGGGCGGTGTGGGCAAATCCACCGTCGCGGTCAATCTGGCGGTCGCGCTGGCAGAGACGGGCGCGAAGGTGGGCTTGCTCGACGCCGATGTGTACGGTCCCAGCATCCCCAAGATGCTCGGTTGTCAGCATGAGAAGCCCCTCGTCGACGCCCAGCAGATTATTCCCATCCGCCGGTATGGGCTTTCGATTATGTCGCTCGGCTTCCTGCTGGAGGAGGAGCAGGCGGCGATGTGGCGCGGTCCGATTGTGGCGGGCACAGTGCGCCAGCTCTTCGTGGATGTACGCTGGGGCGAGCTGGATTACTTAATTGTTGATCTCCCGCCGGGCACAGGCGACGCCCCGATGACCACCGCGCAATTGGTGCCGTTGACAGGGGTGGTGATAGTGATGACGCCGCAGGAGGTCGCAGCGAGCATCGCGGGCAAGTCGGTCGCGCTCTTCCGCCGACTGAACGCGCCCATTTTGGGTGTAATTGAGAATATGGGCGAGTTCGTCTGCCCGCACTGTGGCGAGCGCACACTCATCTTTCCAGGACCGGGCGCACGACGGTTCGCGGAACGGCTCGGCGTGCCCTTCCTGGGCACCATTCCGCTGGACCCTGTGGTTAGCCTGTCCAGCGATCAAGGCACACCCGCCCTCCTCGCGGCGCCCGATTCCGCCCAGGCGCAGGCGTTCCGCCAGATTGCGGGCAGGCTGGCCGCCGAAATCAGCATTGCCAGCATGGCAAGTGCGTAGGCGACTGTCTGCCCTCCCCTCTTAGCGCCACAGGTCGCGCTCGATATCGGCACGGAAGCGACGGAAACTCTCCGCCTCCATCCGCTCCCACTGCTGACGCACATTGTAAAGCCCCTGCATGCACACCTCGAAATGCTCTGAGAGCTTGCGGAACAGCGGCGCCTCTTCACGCCATTCACCGATATCGAACAGCGACACAATATAATACGATTGTTTGCCCTGCTTCACATAGTCGATCAGGTGATCCTTGCGCGAATGGGCGCGTAGGCGAGGGAGTGCTTCCGGATAGACGCCTGTCCAGAACAGGGTGTAGTCGCCGATGTGGCGGTGCACCTCACGCTCCTGATAGAACGATTGCGCACCCAGCCGCACATCGGCATAGTAGAGCATATCGGCGACCTCTTCCAGCGGGCGTCCGCGCAGGTCGCGCAGCTTATACAGCTCGCGCATATGCACAAACTTCAGCAGTAGATTGCTCAGATAGTCCACCACCTGCGGGTCGTCCCACCGCAACGAGAGGACGAACGCCCGCTCCACCAGATTCCGAAACAGTTGTGCCAGCGGATGTTCTTTCGGTACCATCCCCTTCGACCTCACTTCTTTGGACGCCTCTGCCCACGCAGGGTTCCATTAAGATATATATTCCACACTCCCTGCCGATTTCTCCGCATCCTCTTTGTGCCCTCGCTTGCAAGTCCTCTTCAACAGGGCGGGGGAGGGGACAAAGACTGGATAAGGCACTCCGCTATCTCACAGGAGCGGGGAGGCGACGCAGGTATTCATCGGGGGCGCGTGCCAACTGACGCAGAATGCGCTCACTGCGCGTGGAATAGAAGGGCAGCCCTGCCAATAGCAGGGGGGCAAACATACAGGTCAGCACCGTACAGCCACTGTAGAGCAAAGAGAGCAGGGTCGCTCGCACCATCGAGGGTCGCTCCCGACGGCTCAGCGCGGTCAGCGTGTCCTGAATCGCCACCGGTGCCGCCAGAAAGAGCTGCGAGCAGAGCAGAATGAGTATTGTGGTGACCGTGAGCGTTGCCAGCCCGCCTGCAAACACCACCGTCAGCGGCACCGTAGGTGAGGGCGCGCCCCGAAATGCCTCATAAAGCGCCCGCCCCCATGTTGCCAACGCTCCACTGCCATAGAGCGCAATCAGCAGGCGCATCTGCCAGACCCAGACGCTCAGCACCAGCCCCCAGTAGATGGTGAATGGCGCCAGTCCCGTCAGGAACCACTGGCGCAACTCGCCCGTCTCCACCAGCCGCTGGACACGCTGACTCGCCAGCCGATAGCCCGCCAGCCAGAGCGCAATCAGCACCAATATTGTAATGAAAAGCGCTTGAACAAACACCATAGCGGGCGGCAACGCCAGCCCGATCAGCCAGCCCAGCCCTGACAACAACGGCGCCACATCAAAGCGGCGTTCCGCTACAAAAAATCGCGTCACCGGGTTGGTGGTCAAACGCCCATGCATCCAGTCAAACAGCGGATAGACCAGCAGAGGCGCCAACAGCCGTTGCACGCGCGTCCAGACCGCCCGTGTTGTTGCCCAAGTCTCGCTCTCCATATGCACCCACAGCCATGCAATCGCCAGCATCAGCCCGCGCCAGAGTAACGGCATCGCGACGAGCATCGGGAATTCAGGCGGCGGCAGGCGAACCACCGACGCCCAGATGGGCGTCGATGCAGAGAGCGCGACCAGCGGACTTAGGATGCCCAGCCCCGCATAGCGATCGGGCGCCAAGAGAAACCACAGGATGGGTATCAACTCCAGCAAGGCAAGTCGCCCTAAAGGCACGCGCATGCACCACGCCCGCTGGAGCAACCCCCGATACAGCGCACCGAACGGCACATCGGCAAGCGTCAATATCAGCCAGAGCGCCCAGAACGCGCTTCCCATAAGCCCGATGCCCTGCCAGAACGCCCAGCCAAACAGCACGGCGACGCTCAGCCCACGCACAAGGGCGACCTCCTGCAGATGCACCCCCCAGTGCTGTTGGACGGGGTCACGTCCACGAAGCGTCGTCAACAGCAGCAGATTCAGCCAGCCTGCCATCAGAAAGATGAGCACCGCGGACGCCTGCAACCGCTGAGCATCGTTCCACAGGGGCGTCCACTCCCATACCAGCGCAAAGACCAGCAGGAGCATGCCTGTCGCGGGCAGAAGCCAGGCATATCGCCACAGCCCCGACGGCATGTTCAGCCAGCGGGCGCGCCGCTCCCAGCGAAGCCCCTCCGTCATCAGCCATACCAGCGCAAAGCGTCCCGTGTCGGGCAGAGTATACATCCATGCGAGCGGCATCAGCAGGCGCAACAGAATGGGCAAGCCGATAAGCAACGCGAACAGCCATCCGCTCAGAGCACCGAACCGCGCCCTATCGATTTCGCGCAATGAGCCGTATCCGAACACGAGCAGAATAAGCGTGAGCGGCTCCCAAAAGCCCACAAAGGAGAGCATCAAGTAAAAGCTCAGCAGGATTAGCACCAGCGGGTCAGCAAAGGCGAACAGGAGCCACAGCAGAGCGCTCTCCCACGCAGGCACGCCCACCCACGCGCCCCACGCCACATACAGCGGTAGCCACAGGATATGCCCCTGCAACCGATAGAACAACGCAGGCAGACCGCGTTGCAACAGAAGCGCGTGGGGCGCAAGATCCAGCATGCGGAACTGGTCCAGATTGCCCGTTTGGAGGTCGCGCAGGAACGACGGGTTCGGCAGGCGACGCTCCAGCTGACCCCGCGCCATCAGGTGCGCCACCACCAGCGCTGTAAGCGAGAGATAGGGCGAGGCGAACCCACGCTTGAACGCCAATCCGAAAAGTGCCGCCAGCCCAAACGCCAACGCGCCCAACAGCGCATAGCCCCACATGGAGCGAATCAGCGACTCCCCCTTGACACGCCGATACTCCAACCGCCAAAACGGCAGCTCCCGCCAGCGAACCTCCATCGAACGCCCCGCTTAGTGTACCCCAAGCGCTAAGAGGTACACTTCGATTGTGAGTGTCTCGCCAGCGACGGAGGCGCGACTGTCGGAACTGTTCAGCGCGATGTTGGACACAGACGCCGACGGAACCGTCTCTGTGGAGGAGGTTCTCGCGCGGGCAGGGGATCGGAGCTATGGCATCATACTCTTGCTACTGGCAATCCCCTGCTTTATTCCTGTGCTACCTCCAGGCACATCGGGTGTGGTGGGCGCGCTAATGATACTGGTCGCGCTCCAGTTGCTGCTGGGCAGACGCCAATTATGGCTACCCGCTCGCTGGCGGCGGAAGCGGCTCGCGTCTGCTACTGTCAACGCCGTTCAGACGAAGGGTGTTGCGTTGCTCCAACGGTTCGAGCGGTTCTCCTACCCGCGCGGACGATGGCTGGCACGCAACGGGCTAATCTTGCGTCTCACCGCCCTGATTGTCATCCTGCTGAGCATAGTGCTCTCCTCGCCGATGCCATTTATGAACACGCTACCCGCGCTCGCCATCGCGCTTATCGCGGTCGGTCTGATGAACCATGATGGGTATCTTTTGCTCGTCGGTAATCTGCTGGGACTTGCTGTGCTGCTTATTGTGGGTCTCGGACTGGAGGCACTCCTGCATGCATGGCGATGGCTTCGAACGAGTCTGGGAATTTGAGCGGTAGGTATCCTACTTCTATGCATGCCTGGCATCTGGAACCGCTTGCGAATGTGCTGTCCCGTTTGGGGACGAATCCCCAGCGCGGTCTCACCGCAAATGAGGTACGCGACCGTCAGAGTCAGTTCGGTGCTAACCTGCTGAAGGAGGGAACGAAGCGCGGTGCGCTTGCCATTCTAAAAGCGCAGTTCGCCAGTCCGATGGTGCTGATTTTGGTTGGGGCGGCACTTGTCTCGATAGGGTTGCGTGAATGGCTGGATGTCGCGGCGATAGGGGCGATTATTCTGCTCAATGCGGGTCTGGGCTTCTATCAGGAGTATCGGGCAGAGCGCGCGATGGCGGCGCTTCGGCAGCTGACCGTGCCCGAGGTTCGCGTGCGACGCGACGGCGAGATTCGCGTCATCCCCGCGACCGAGTTGGTGCCTGGCGACATCGTGCTGTTGGAGGCAGGCAACCTCGTGCCCGCGGATGGACGGCTCATCCACTCCAGTGCCCTGCGGGTTCAGGAGGCAGTGCTCACAGGCGAATCGGAGCCAGTGGATAAAGAAGCCGTCGATCTCTCCCCCGGCGATTATCCACTCGCCGAGCGGCGCAATATGGTCTACAAGGGCACGATGGTAGTGTATGGGCGCGCGGAGGTCGTCGTGACGGCGATCGGCATGCAGACCGAGCTGGGCAAGGTGGCGCACTTGCTCAGCCATGTAGAGAGCGAGCCGACACCACTCCAGCGGAAACTGGCACATCTGGGCAGATGGCTGGCAGTTCTTGCGTTGCTCTTGGTCATCGTCGTGTTCGTATTGGGGCTTGTCCAGGGGTACCACTGGCAGGTTATGCTCTTGACCGCACTGAGCCTCGCGGTGGCTATCGTGCCAGAGGGCTTGCCCGCTATCGTGACCATCGCACTGGCGCTAAGTGCACAGCGCATGCTGAAGCGCCGTGCCCTTGTACGGCAACTGCTCGCGGTCGAAACGCTCGGCTCCGTCACCGTTATCTGTACCGATAAAACAGGCACGCTTACAGAGAACCGCATGACGGTGCAAATGATTGACTTGGCGGGGCATCGGCTTACCATCGAATCGGGATTCAGAGGGGAGCTTCTATTAGACGCACCCGACCTTCGGCACACCCATCAGTCGTTGGCGCCTGGTCTGGCGTTAATGTTGGCAGGCATGGCGCTCTGCAGCGATGCCAATGTTCGGGTCTCCGATAAGAGGCTCCATGCGCTTGGTGAGCCGACCGAGGTGGCGCTGGCGGTTGCCGCGGCGCAGTTCGGCTTCTGGAAAGAGCGGCTGGAACGCGCGATGCCGCGCGCGCACGAGATCCCCTTCGACTCCGAACGCAAGCGCATGACAACTGTCCATCCCCTCACCGACGCCTGCCCTTTCCTGTGCGATTGGTACGAAAAGGCACGCTGGATCGCTTTTACCAAAGGAGCCGTCGAGGTGCTTCTGCCGCGTTGTTCCCATGTATGGATGCCGGAAGGAGTGAAACTGTTGAGCGACAACGAGCGCCAGCAGATTATCCGGGCGCATAACGAGCTGGCACAGCAGGGGATGCGCGTGCTCGGACTCGCTTTCCGCCTGATGAATGACGAGGAGTATGCCCACGCGGCAGCGGAAGGCGTGCTGGAAGAGGAGTTAACCTTTGTAGGGTTGATCGGTATGATGGATCCGCCACGCCCTGAGGTGCCAGAGGCGGTACGCACCTGCCACGAGGCGGGCATCCGGGTGGTCATGATTACGGGCGACCATCCGCTCACCGCCCAGCAGATTGCGCGAACGCTGGGCATCGCTCAGAACGGGCGCGTGCTGACCTGGCGCGAGCTGGAGCAGTTTGACGAGGAACAATTGAGTTCTGTCCTGCGCGAAAGCGTGCTGTTTGCCCGCGTCAGCCCGGAGCACAAACTCCGAATCGTGAACGCCTTCAAGCGCAATGGCGAGGTGGTCGCCATGACCGGCGACGGCGTGAACGATGCACCCGCTCTCAAGCGTGCCGATATCGGCGTCGCGATGGGGCAAACGGGCACCGATGTCGCACGCGAGGCTGCCGATATGGTGCTATTGGATGACAACTTCGCGACGATTGTCGCCGCGGTTGAGGAAGGACGCACCCTCTATGACAATGTACGGCGTTTCATTCGCTACCTGCTCACCAGCAATTCAGCCGAGCTGTGGGTGATGCTCCTTGCACTTCTGATGGGATTGCCCATTCCGCTCCTGCCGTTGCAAATCCTATGGATTAATCTTATTACGGACGGTTTACCTGCTCTATCGCTCAGTCTGGAACCGCCAGAGCGCGATGTGATGCGTCGACCACCCCATCACCCACAAGAGAGCGTGTTCAGTCGGGGGTTGGGCTGGCATGTGCTGTTGGTGGGGCTGACCATGGCTGGCATCACGCTGGGGCAAGGCTATTGGCTATGGGCGACAGGCGTAGCGGAGTGGCGCACTGCGCTCTTCACCACTTTAGCTCTTGCCCAAATGTGGCATGTGCTAGCTATCCGTTCCGAGCAGGAATCCCTGCTTACCCGCGGGCTTTTCACGAATCCTGCCCTGCTTGGCGCAGTTGCGCTGACCGTCATTCTGCAAATCGCTGCTGTGTACTGGTCGCCCCTGCAGAAAGTCCTGCGCACAGAGGCACTCGGTCCAGAACTGCTTCTTGGCTCGCTCCTGCTTTCCCATCTGGTGTTCTGGGTCGTGGAAGGTGAGAAGTGGGTGCGCAGACGAATGGCGCTTCGCGATAAGTAGGTGGGTCGCAGGAAAGAGGTAGGCAGGGAGCATAATAGACTTACAGGAGGACGCGCGTTGGAGGTCATCGAAGGGGTTCGGCTCATCGATCTGAGATTTCTGGGCTATCCGCTCGCGATTGGAGCCTATCTGCTGACGGGCGAGGACGACGCGGCGCTGGTCGAGGTGGGTCCAGCCAGCACGGTGGAGACCCTGCTCAGCGAGGTGGCGCGGGCGGGCGTTCCGCTCAGCGCCGTGCGCCACCTTGTCGTGACCCATATCCATCTCGACCATGCGGGCGCACTGGGCGTGCTGATGCAAAGATTGCCCGACGCCCTCTGCTATGTCCATCCGGTGGGCGCGCCGCACTTGGCGGACCCGTCGCGCCTGATTGCGAGCGCATCGCGCCTGTATGGCGAGCTGATGGACATGCTGTGGGGCGCGGTTCTGCCCGTGCCTGCCGAGCGCATTCGCATCATACAAGATGGCGAGCGGCTGAAGGTCGCCGGGCGTACCCTGCTCGCTCTCGACACGCCGGGACACGCCCGCCACCATCACGCCTATCTGGACGAGGCGAGTGGGCTACTCTTCGCGGGCGATATAGCAGGCGTGCGCATGCCGAACACCAGCTATGTGCGCCCACCGACACCGCCACCTGAACTCGATATCTCCGCGTGGCAAGCCAGCCTCGCCAAACTGCGCACGATGCCCATCCGCATGCTCGCGCTGACCCATTTCGGCGTGTTCACCGATGTGGCACGCCATCTCGACGAGCTGGAGAGGCGACTGCTCGACTGGGGCGAATTCACCCGCCAACTGGTCGAACAGGGGCGCACCGACGACGAGATTATCGCCGAGCTTGAACGGTACGGCAACGCCGAGATGCAGGCGATAGGGGCAGACCCCTCCAGCTATGACTTGGGCGCGGGCTACCAACTCATCGCGCTGGGCTACGCACGCTACTGGCGCAAAAAACTCCAGCAGGAGAACACTCCATGAGCGCGTTTGCCGTGCGCTTCGAAAATGTCACCAAACTATTCGGCAACACCGTCGCCCTGAACCGCCTGAACTTGGAGGTTCAGCCGGGCGAGTTCATGGTGCTGGTGGGACCGTCAGGTTGCGGGAAGACGACCGCTCTGCGCCTGCTGGCGGGGCTGGAGGAGCCGAGCGAGGGCAGACTCTATATTGGCGAGCGGTGCGTGAACGAGGTCTCGCCCCGCGAGCGCGATGTGGCGATGGTGTTCCAGAACTATGCGCTTTACCCGCATATGCGCGTCTATGATAATATCGCTTTCGGACTGCGCCTGCGCGAGCTGGGCGGTCTCTGGTGGCAGTTGCTGAACTATCGGCAGGCACGCCAGATTCGTCAGCGCATCGATGAGCGCGTGCGTCAGGTGGCGCAGATGCTGGGCATCGAAGGGTTGTTAAGTCGCCTGCCCGCTGAGCTTTCGGGTGGTCAGCGCCAGCGGGTCGCGCTCGCCCGCGCCATCGTGCGCCAGCCGAAGGTGTTCCTGATGGACGAGCCACTTTCGAATCTGGACGCCCAGCTGCGCGACCAGACCCGCGCCGAACTCAAAAAGCTGCAGGAGCGACTGGGCATCACCACGCTCTATGTGACGCACGACCAGAAGGAGGCGATGACGCTCGGCACGCGCATCGCTATTCTCAAAGAGGGTGTGCTCCAGCAGGTCGGCACACCTGAGCAGGTCTATTCCTGCCCGCACAATGCGTTCGTGGCGACCTTTATCGGCACACCGCCGATGAACCTCCTGCAGGCACGGGTGGTGGAGGAGAACGGCGCGCCCGCGCTGCAAATCGGCGGTGTTCGGCTCCCTCTTCTGCCCGCTCAAGCGCGGCTCTTGAAGACCCGCACCGGGCAGACGGTTCTGATGGGGATTCGCCCGCAGGACATCCACACGGCGTCCACCGCCCCACCCGACGCGATTCTCTCGGAACCACTGCATGGACTTGTTGATGTGGTGGAGCCGCATGGCGACCGCAACGACCTGCATGTGCTGATTAACGGTGAGCGGGTGATTGCCCAGCTAAGTTCCAGAGTGAAGGCGCAGGAGGGCGAACGGCTGGAACTGCACCTCCATCTGGAGCATTTGCACCTGTTCGACCCTGCGACAGGCATGCGCCTGCAGGGCTGAGAGTGGGTCAGTCCTCGTGACTGGCTCCCCCTCCCACTAAGAGAGGGGCAGGGGGTGAGGGCTTGGTTCGGTTCCCCCCCGCTGGCGGGGGGAACCTGCAGGAGGGGCATTGTGTTCAAAAAAACCTTCTCCCCCACCCTCCTCGTCAGCGGGCGAGAGCAGGGAGGTATTCTACAAACCGCCTCTAAACCCGTAGAGATTTACTGCTTTGCGCCCTCTGCACCGAGAATCTGGAGCTGGGTGGAGAGCGTGTAGCTCTGTCCGTCTTGTTCGAACACCAGCTCGGCAAAGCAGGCGGACCAGCCCTCTCTTGGCTTGGGCAACACGCTGCGCCAGCCGTCGCGCGTGCGTTCCATCGGGCGCGACTGCCATTTTGCGTCGCGGAAGTCGTGCACGGGCGTGCTGGCAGTCCAGAGATAAGCTTCTTTCGCGGCGGGTGTGCTTTTGACGGTTAGCTCCAGCCCCTGCTCGGTCTGGCGGAACTGCCACTCCATTTTGGGCAGACTGCGCCCCTGCGCCAGCGCGCGGACAAACGCGGACATCGTGTTATACACGCGCACACGGTCTTCCAGCCCGTGCCCGCTATTGGGCACATAGAGCACCCACTTGGGGTTGGGCAATCCGTCCCAGTAGAAGTTCAGCGCGTCGAGCGCCCAGTAGCGGTCGTTTGTGCCGTTGATGATGAGCTTGGGCATCGTGTAGCGCTCGCGATAGCTGTAGGGATCTTCCAGCTCGATGAGTTTGCGCCCTTCGGGTGTGTTGAGTTTCTCCAGCATGCCTGCCTGCGTGTAGTCGCTGATTTGCTCGCTGGGCACGCCCCGATAGAACTCCAGGTGGTGTGGCACCTGCGCGGGCAGGTTGAGCGTGTCGATGACCATCGGGGCGATGCCTGCCACGCGCTTGTCACGGCTCGCGCCTACCAGCCACGCGGTCCAGCCACGCTTGGAACCGCCTGTGATTAAAAATTTTTGAGGCACAGGCTTGCCCACCTGCTGGAGAAACGCCTGCACCGCGTCCATGCATTTCAGCACCGCCTTCGCCATCGGGAAGTGGAGCGGCCAGGTGGGGTCGCCCGTCTCGATGAACTTCTGCCAGGTGTAGACGATGAGCGCGTCCTCATACAGCCCGCCATACAGGGGCTGTTTCGGGATGCCGTAGAGAATCACGAAGGGTGCACCACTGCGCTGGGCGACCAGCGTACCAATCGCTTCGTTGCCCGCGCTGGGTGTGCCGCCCGTGTTGAGCAGGGTGGCGAAGCGGGGAAATCGCGGCTTATCGGGATAGAAAATCTGCACAAAGTGGTCCCATTCGATGCCCTGCCAGGTCTGAGAAATCATGAGCAGGGTGTAGATGGTGCCGCCAGATACCTTTTTCTCGTCGCGCTTCTCCCATCGATACGCGGGTTCTGCTCGCTTGAAATAGTCATCCAAGGGCTTCTGGGCGGTTGCCACCGCCAGAAGCGCCAGCATCATCGCTACCCATAAAGTTGCTCTTAGTTTCATCGTTGGGCTCCTCCTTGACAGGCTCGGACCTGTCCGACCTGTTGAACAGGTCAGACAATTCGAACGGGGGCTACCCTGTCACCTTACCCAGCCGTTTCATCGCCTCGAAGCAGAGACGGATGGTCTCCAGCGGTGGGTGGGCATAGGTCTCCTGTTCCACGATGTACCACTCGGTGCCGCCGACGGTCTCGCATGCCTCGAAGAAATCGTGCCAGTTGACCTCGCCCGCGCCGATAATCGCGCTGGGGTTCGCACGCGAGAACTCCTTCACATGGACGGTGATGGCACGCCCTGGATATTTGCGCACGAACGGCGCCGCGTGCGCTCCGCCATGCAAGGCGTTGCCCGTGTCGATCTGCATGATGACATCGGGCGAAGTGTGGCTGAAGAAGGTGTCCCACGGCAGTTCGCCCTCCAGCGGTTCGAACTCAATCCAGTGGTTGTGGTAGCCCGTGCGGAAGCCGTAGGGCTTGAGCCGTTCGGCAATCTCGTTGAACAGGTGCGCCGTCTCAATCCATTTCTGGCGGGTGGCGCGGTACTCTTCGGGCAGTCCCGGCACAATCAGGTAGGGGCAACCGAGCATCTGATGGGACTCGAGGGTGCGTTCGAAGTTATCACCCAGCAGCTGATCGATACCGATGTGCGTGCCACAGCAGAGCAGTCCGTTATCGTCGAGCATCTGGCGCAGGGTGCGGGCATCATAGCCGTAGTAGCCGGCGAACTCGACGCCTGCGTAGCCTATCTGCGCGATGGCTGTGAGCGTGCCGGGCAGGTCGCGCTGGCAATCCTGCCGTACCGAATAGAGCTGGACTCCGATTTTGATGCTCATTGCATGGTTCCTCCTTGACCGGGAGCAGACACAGGGTCTGCCTCTCCTTGGCTCCCCCTATGGACGCTGGTCGAGGGGGATAAACGGCAAGTCGTGCGGGCCCGTGTAGTCGCTGCGCGGGCGGATGAGACGGTTGTCGTCGTGTTGCTCGATCACATGCGCCGTCCAGCCAACGATTCGTGCCGCGGCGAAGATGGGCGTGTAGAGCGGGATAGGGATGCCCATCAGGTAGTAGACCAGCGCGGCGGGGAAGTCGACATTCGGGTGCAGGTTCTTCTCACGCAGCATCACGCGCTCCATCGTTTCCTGAATCTGATAGAGGTCGAGCCGCCCTGCCTGCTCGGCGAGTGTGCGCACATACTCTTTCAAGATGACCGCGCGGATGTCGCCCGTTTTGTATTCGCGATGCCCGAAGCCCATAATGCGCTCTTTTTGGGCGAGCTTCTCCATCACCCACGGTTCGGCGCGGTCAGGTGAGCCGATTTCGAGGATACTCTCCATCGCCGCTTCGTTCGCGCCGCCGTGGAGCGGTCCGCGCAGGGCGCCAATCGCACCCACCACCGCGGAGTACATATCCGCCAGCGTGGAGGCAATCACATGGGCAGTGAAGGTGGAGGCGTTGTAGCCATGTTCCGCATAGAGGATGAAGGTGAGGTTCATCACGCGGGCGTGTAGGGGGTCGGGTTCACGCCCGAACAGCATATAGAGGAAGTTGCTCGCGTGGGGGATACCGGGCTTCGGGGGTACGGGCGGCTGTCCCTGCAGGATACGGTAGCCGTTGGCGACGAGGGTCGGCATGCAGGCGGTGAGCCGGATTGCCTTCTGTAGGTTCGCCTCGTGCGTGTTCACATCTGCCTGCGGGTCGATGGAACCCAGCGTGGCAACACCCACCTGGAGCGCTGCCATTAGGTGTGCGCCCCGCGGCATCGCCTGCAACACCCGATAGACCTCTGGGGGCAACTCGCGCGATTGCTCCAGTTGCGCCTTGAACTCCGTCAGCTGCTGACGATTGGGCAGTTTGCCTATCAGAATGAGGTAGGCGACCTCCTCGAATTCGCAATGTTCAGCCAGGTCGCGAATGTCGTACCCGCGATAGATGAGGCGGTTCTCCGCCGCGATGATGTCCGAAATCTGGCTGATGCCCGCCGTTACGCCCTCCAAGCCGGGTCGATACGGAATAATCTCTTTGTCGCTCATCGTCGCCTCCTAAGGTAGGGCAAAACACCTCCCTGTGTCCCCCTGTCGATGGGGGATAGAGAGAGGCATCTTCGCCCCGCTTCCCTTCAAGTGTACCCGATTGACTAACCCGCAGGTCAACAGCCCGTGCCGAAATTGAACAGCACAATCAGCAGGTCACCATCGTCCACAACACCATTCAGGTCCACATCCTCTGGCAGAAATATGCCCATCGTGCCGAAGGCGAACAGCACGGTGAGCAAATCGCTGTCATCGATACAGCCATCGCGGTTCACATCCCCTTGCAGGGGTGGCGACTCGGTGTCAAGCGCGTAGTGAACCCTTATGCCAGTGCCCTGGGAGGAACTGAGCAATGCTCGCCACTGGAACGCGCCCGTGAAATCGCCCTCGAAGGGGAGGGTGCCATCCATCAGGGTGGTGGCTGTTGAATCGGTGAGCCGATTGAGTGTTTGCGGGTAGGGCGTCACCTCCCAGTGAGTAAAGGGCGTGAGAGGAGTGATGTAGCCGTAATGGTTGCCTGCACCAAGCACCCAGATGCGCCCGTTGCGCCACTCGGCTTGATTGGTGAACGCTCCTCCTACATCTAAGTCAAAATAGTGGAACAGGTGGAGTGTGACGGGGCTATTGCGCAGGTTATAAGCCAGCACACTACATGTGAGGGTCGCGCCGCCTGCGGTAAGCGCGTGCAACTCATAGCTAAAGAAAAGCAACAATCCATCTGGCTCTGGATAGACGAGAAACACTCGGTTCGGCTGATCTTGAGCGATCATGTTGAGAGTAGACGGTACATATTCCCGTGTATGGATACCCTCCATGCGATACCACCAGCCCTGCTGGAAAAGGTGGTCGACTCCACCATAGAGCCAGTCGGCGTTGTTTGTCGGCACGCGGTCGCGTGCGCCCATCAGATTACGCAGGCGGAACACCGTGTCAGCGTCCTGCAGAATAATCTGGCTGGGTAGTTCCGCGCCAATCTGCAACTGATAATAGCCACCCCAGGCCCCGAAGGTGCGCACCTCAAGAATATATGTGCCTGCGGGTCCTAAGGGGATATATACTTCGGACGCTGTGCCGTTCAGCGTGTCCCAGTTCGAGTCATCGTTCTCGTAGACATTGCCATCGGGCGTCGTCACGCGCAGAATGGTGTCGACATAGGTCGTGGTGCGAATGCGCAAGCCTGCGATGGACACCGCGCTTTTGAAGGTGTACATATCGATATCGCTACCGCCATAGCTGCTGAACCCGACCTCAGAGACCAGTTCGCCCCCTGTGAACGAGCCAAGAGGGACGGCATCCTCACGACTGTCGTTGGGCTCCGTTGGATCGGAATCGGGCGCTTGCTCACCGGGGAAGAGGCGCAGCGCGTAGCGACAGACACCCTGCCAGAACAGATAGCGTACCTCCGCAAGATATTCGCCCGCGCTCAGGCTCAGGGTCAACCCCGACGCCATGCGATTGGGAATGTCGGGGTTGCCACCATCGTTGTTAGTGGCAATCTGTTCGCCCGCGCTGTTGTACAGCGTCAATATCGTGTCGCGATTGGTGTCCACGCGCAGGGAGTAGATGCCCGATTCGCTGACTCGAAAGCGGTAGTAATCACGGTCGCCCGCCGGATGGATAGTCGCCGGGGTGATGACCACCCCTTGTGAGTGGGTCAGGCTGGTCGCAATCACCTGCGGCGCATCGAACGAGTTGTTCGGCTCCTGCTCCTGCACAATCCTCAACTGAATTTGAGCCTCTGCCATCAAATAGATGCACAGTGTGCCTGCCAGAATCGAGTAGAAACGCATGGCTGATCTCCTTTCGCCCCAGCAAGCGAGATTATACCCGATAAGGTATCCTATTCCCCACTATGGGCGTTCCGCAGATTAAGTTCGGCACGGAAGGCTGGCGTGGTGTGATAGCCGACGATTTCACGGTGGCGAATGTGCGTTTGGTGACGCACGCGATTGCGCGTCATCTTCAGCAGGCACAGCCGCCGGGCGAGGGCATTCTCGTCGCGTATGACTGTCGGGCGCAGTCGGAGGTGTTTGCCGATGCCGCGGCGAAGGTGCTAAGCCATTACGGGTTCCCTGTCTGGATGGTTCCGCATCCCGTTTCGTCGCCCGCAGCGACCCATGCGGTCATCACGCGCAAACTGCAGGGCGCGATTGTTTTCACGGCGAGCCATAATCCGCCTATCTTTCACGGCATCAAGTTTAAGCCTCACTACGGCGGCGCCGCGCTGACCGACATCACCGACAGCATCGAACGCCAGTTGCAAGCGCTCTTGCCCGATTATGAGCGCTATACCGAGCCTGTAGAAGGGAACGACGCCATCCGCATCCTGGACCCCGTGCCCGACTATCTGGAAGGACTGCACCAGTTCATTCAGCTGGATGAGCTGTACGAATCGGGCTATCGCATCGTCACGGACGCAATGCATGGCTCAGGCGCGGGCTATCTCAAAGCAGTGCTGACCCGACTGGGGCTGGAGGTGCATGCACTACGCGAGGAGCGCAACCCCTGGTTCGGTGGGGTGAACCCCGAACCCATCGCGGAGAACCTTCAGCCACTCATTCGTGCCGTGCGCCACCTGAAGGCAGATATCGGCATCGCCATCGACGGCGACGGCGACCGTGTCGGCGCGGTGGACGAGCACGGCAACTTCGTCGACAGCCACCGCATCTTTGCGGTGACTCTGCGCCATCTGATGGAGCGCCGCGGCTGGCGCGGCGAGGTGGTCAAAACCTTCTCGGTCAGCCAGATGATTGATCGGCTCTGCGCTCACTACAACCTACCGCTGACGGTAGTGCCCATCGGCTTCAAGCATATCTGCGAGCGCATGCTGAAAGGCGAGGTATTGATGGGTGGCGAGGAGAGCGGCGGAATCGGCATCACCCGCTATATGCTGGAGCGCGACGGCGTGATGATAGGGCTGATTCTGCTCGAAGCGATGGCGAGTAGCGGGCGCAAACTCTCCCAACTGGTCGAAGAGGTGTTCGAAATCACAGGTGCGTTCTCCTATCACCGCATCGACGCCCACTTCGAGCGCGAGCAGATGCCGGAACTGCGCCAGAAGGTGCGGGAGTTAGCTCTCCAGCAGGTGCTGGACACCCCCGTGGTTCAGCGCGACGACATGGACGGCGTTAAGCATGTTCTGGAGGACGGGTCATGGCTGTTGTTGAGGGCGTCGGGCACGGAGCCGGTGGTGCGCATCTATGCAGAGGCACAGACATCCGAGCGTGCCCGCCACTTGGCAGAGGAAGGACATCACATCCTGAAGCGACTGATAGGCATTTAGGAGTGGGCAGGAATCGCGCTGTACAAGGTGAACCTGTTGCCCTGTATGGCGAGCGAGCATCGGTCGAATGCCTTGCCCCCCGTGCTGAATGTGGGCTTCTATAACTTTGTGCTGACCCACAAGATTGTCGCGCTGGTGCGCTGTGACTCGGCGCCCATCAAGCGACTCATCCAGCAGTTGCGCCACGAGGGCACGCGTCTGATCGACGCGACGCAGGGGCGACGCACGCGCTGTGTTATCTTTCTGGACAGCGGGCAGGTGGTGCTGTCCGCCCTCTCGCAGGAGACGCTCGCCAAACGCCTCCTGCGCGCCGAAATCGCCCTCACCGAGGAGGAACAGGAGCCGAGCGACGAAAAATCGCCCGAATTTCGGGGATTTTCCCCCTCGAAAACCCCAAATCCCCCCAATTTCTCCCCTTAACCCCTTGACAAACGCGCCGGAATGTGCTATAATATAGGCAGACAGGTGCAGGCATGGATGCTGTCTTCGCCCGATATGCCTCGCGCCTGAAACGCAGAAAGGAGGATTCACATGATGGGTCGTACGAAACGCTGGCTTACGGTCATCGCTGCGGCGGCGCTCGCAGCGAGCGCGTTGGCGTCTGGTTGGGATGTTAACATTGTCACTTCAATTGGTATCCTGAACCCTGGTGGGGTAGTGACCACGGTGCCTGCCACCGTCGTCGAAAACCCGCTACCCCAAATTACCTTCAACACCAACCTGTCCAGCCCACCTATCACCGTGGGTGACGGCACCAGCTTCACCAACGCCGCTTTCACGGGCATCTACACCGTGCAGGACACCAGCGGGACGAAGGGTAACCTGAACGGCTTTACCTTCGTGGTGAGCGGCTTCGTTTGGGAGTTCGGTCAAATCATCGGGTTCAAGAAGGTAGTTGACCTGGACACGGGCGAGGTGCTCTTCACGGGTAGCTGGGTCTGGAGTGGTAGTGCCTATGCGGGCGGTTCCGATGGTCCGTTCACCTTCAGCCAGTTCTACACTCTCTCCAGCCCATCGAATAACTTCATGGTGTTCGAGGTGTTCCTACTCCACATCGATGGGGCGCAAGCGCCGGGCACTTCCACGGCGTCGCTGTTGCTGGTGGAGCAGGACTGGGTGCCAGAGCCTGCGAGCCTGCTGGCGTTGGGCGTTGGGCTGGCGGGCTTGATGTTGCGCCGCCGCAAGAGGTAAGCTACGGTTAGCCCTTTCCGGGTGCTAAGTGAGAAGGCTGGGCGAAAGTGCCCAGCCTTCTTCCACTTCTCATTATTTAGGAGAGCACTGCTTCAGTGTGCAATTGCGGGCGCGCTCAGGTCGCTCTCGCCGTCAGGCAACGACGGTTCGCCCTTCACGAACACAATCTCGCCCGCCTCGTTCAGTCGAGCGATAATGGTGTCGCCCTCTTCGAACCGTCCCAGCAGGAGCTGCTCGGAGAGCGGGTCTTCGATCATCTGTTGGACGATGCGTCGCAGGGGGCGCGCCCCGAAGTTCGGGTCGTAGCCCTTCTCGGCAAGCAGCTCCTTCACCGCCGGCTCCAGAATGAGCTGCATGTGGTGCGCCTGCAGCTGTTCCTGGATGCGCCCGACCATCAGGTCGACAATCTGCAGAATCTCGTCGCGCGTGAGCGGATGGAACACAATCACTTCGTCCACACGGTTGAGGAACTCTGGGCGGAAGAGCTTCTTCATTTCGTCCAGCATACGGTTCTTCATCGCCTCGTAGGCGCGCGGGTCTTCAGGTGAGGTGCGGCTCTTGCGGAAGCCGACGCCATCTTCCTCCATGATGGAGCGCACGCCCACATTGCTGGTCATGATGATGATTGTGTTGCGGAAGTCGACGGTGTGCCCCTGCGAGTCGGTCAGGCGTCCGTCCTCCATCACCTGCAGGAGCAGGTTGAACACATCGGGGTGCGCCTTTTCGATCTCGTCGAGCAGCACCACGCTGTAGGGTTGGCGTCGAACCGCCTCGGTGAGCACGCCGCCCTCCTCATAGCCGACATAGCCGGGCGGGGCACCGATGAGGCGCGACACATTGAACCGCTCCATATACTCGCTCATGTCGATGCGGATGAGGTTGTTCTCGTTATCGAACAGGTAGGCGGCGAGCGCGCGTGCCAGCTCGGTCTTGCCGACACCTGTGGGTCCGAGGAAGATGAAGGTGCCCATCGGGCGCTTCGGGTCTTTCAGCCCGGAGCGGGCGCGGCGCAGGGCGCGGGCAACGGCGGAGACCGCCTCGTGCTGACCTATCACGCGCTTGTGCAGTTCCTCTTCGATGCGCAGGAGTTTCTGCGTCTCGCCTTCCACCAGGCGCGAGACAGGAATGCCGGTCCAGCTTTGCACAATCTGCGCCACATCATGCTCGGTCACGAGGGTGGTCATCTCGTGGCGCTGGGCGTCCCACTCTTCCTCCATGCGGTCGATTTCGGCGAGCAGCTCGCGCCGTCGCGCTTCCAGCTCGGCTGCCTGCTCGTACTTGCCCTGCTGTTTGAGGCTTTGGATATCTTTGTCAATCATCTCCAGTTTGCCCTTCGCGCGGCGCAGTTCGAGGGGTGGCAACGATTGTTGGAGTCGTACGCGCGAGGCGGCTTCATCGATGAGGTCAATCGCTTTGTCGGGTAGGAATCGGTCGTTGATGTAGCGCGAGGAGAGACGCACCGCCGCTTCAATTGCGCTGTCGGTGATAATGACGCGATGGTGCGACTCGTAGCGGTCGCGCAGACCTTTGAGAATCTCGATGGCTTCCTCTTGCGAGGGTTCTCGCACCTGCACGGGCTGGAAGCGTCGCTCCAGCGCCGCGTCGCGTTCGATATATTTGCGGTACTCGTCCAGTGTGGTCGCGCCGATGCATTGCAGTTCGCCGCGGGCGAGGGCGGGCTTCATGATGTTGGAGGCATCGATCGCCCCTTCGGCGGCGCCCGCACCGACGAGGGTGTGCAGTTCGTCCACAAAGAGCACCACTTCGCCCTGTGCTTTACGCACCTCTTCCAGCACGCGCTTCATGCGCTCTTCGAACTCACCGCGGTACTTCGTGCCGGCGACCAGTCCAGCGAGGTCGAGCGCGACGATGCGCTTGCCTTTGAGGGCGTCGGGCACATCGCCCTGAATGATGCGCTGTGCCAGCCCTTCGACGATAGCGGTTTTGCCCACACCAGGCGGACCGACGAGAACGGGGTTATTTTTTGTGCGGCGTGCCAAGATTTGCATCACGCGCTCCACCTCGGTATGTCGCCCGATGACGGGGTCAAGTTTGCCTTGTCGGGCGAGTTCGGTCAGGTCGCGCCCGAACTCGTCGAGGGTGGGCGTGCGCGAGCGCTGGGAGCGTGGCGCGGGCGAGGAGTGCCCCTCGTGGTCTTGGAGTTGCATCACCTCGCGTCGTGCCCGATCGAGGTCGACGCCAAGCTTGTGGAGGACGCGGGCGGCGAGTCCTTCACCCTCGCGGATGAGTCCCAGCAACAGATGTTCCGTGCCGATATAGTTATTGTTCAGTTGTCGTGCTTCGTCATATGCCAGGTCGATGACCCGCTTCGCTCGCGCCGTGAGCTGCATCTCTTGTCCTGGACGCGCGTCGCCACGGGGTGCGTAGCGTTCGATCTCGGCGCGAATGCGTTGCAGGCTGACGCCAAGGCGGTCGAGGATGCGGGCGGCGACACTGTCGGTTTCACGAATGAGTCCGAGCAGGAGATGCTCGGTACTCACCTGCGATTCGCCCAGTCGTTGTGCCTCTTCTTGCGCGTAGAAGATGACCTTCCGCGCGCGTTCCGTAAACCGCTGCCACATCATTCTCGACCCTCCATCCCGGCATATTCGCCGTACTGATAAAGTGTTTCCATAGTACCTCCGCTATTTTCAGTGGGGAACGGCTCCCATGTCGGATTATCGGGAAACTGTCCCTCTGGGTTCCTCCCCACCTATATTGTAGCACATGACGACCCCAAAAATCAAGGGTTGCCGAGGGTGTTCGAAAAATCAGGATTCGTAGCACGGGCATCCTGCCCATCAGCCCAACCGTAGCACGGGCGTCCCGCCCGTGTGTTTGCTTGGGCGAGACGCCCAAGCCACCTTTTTTCGTGCTTGCTTGGGCGAGACGCCCAAGCCACTTTTTTTTTTTTTCGAACACCCTCAGGGTTGCCGCCGAGGGCTACAAGCCGGCGGCAGCGCGGCGTAGCATGCGCTTGCTTTCGTAGCAGTAGCGGGTGTCGGGGAACATCTTTTCGGGGTTGAGCGTATCGTGCGGATTGAAAATCGCCTTTACGCGCTTCATGGTGTCCAGGTCGTTTGCGCTGAACATCTGGTTCATGAGGGCACACTTTTCGACGCCGATACCGTGCTCGCCTGTGAGGGAGCCGCCTTCGCGCAAGCACAGTTCAAGGATCGCCTCGCCTGCCTCCACCACGCGCGCCACCTGCTCCGGGTCGGCGTCGTTGAACAGCAGGACGGGATGCAGGTTGCCGTCGCCTGCGTGGAACACATTCGCCAGTTGGAGTTTGTAGCGGTTGGCGATTTGGAACGCCTCGCGCAGGACTTGGGGCAGTTTGGAGCGGGGGATGACGCCGTCTTGGGTGACGCAGGAGGGGGCGAGCCGTCCGAGCGCGCCGATGGCTTTTTTGCGGGCGGACCACAGTTTGGCGCGTTCCAGCGGGGTTTGGGCGCGGCGCACCTCGCGGGCATTGTGGCGGGCACAAATCGCCTCGACGCGCTCCCGCTCCGCGTCCAGCTCCACCTCCAGCCCGTCCAGCTCGATAAGCACTACCGCTTCGGCATCTAAGGGGAACCCATAGCCGAACGCCGATTCCACTGCCTGCAGGGTCAGCGCGTCCATCAGCTCCAGCGCGGCAGGGATGATGCCCGCCGCGATGATGTCCGACACGGTCTGCGTGGCGTCCTCCAGCGTTTCGAACACGGCTAACAGGGTGCGCACGCCTTGCGGGAGCGGGGTGAGGCGGGCGATAATCTCGGTGATAATCGCGAGTGTGCCCTCACTGCCTATGAGTAAGCCGACCCAATCGTAGCCGAACGGTTCATCCTCCACGCCACCCAGCTCCAGCACCTCGCCATCGGGCAAAACCACCTGCAATCCCGTCACATGGTTGACCGTCACGCCATATTTGAGGGTATGGGGTCCGCCGGAGTTCTCGGCGACATTCCCGCCGATGGTGCATGCGCCCTGTGAGGAGGGGTCGGGCGCGAAGTGGAGCCGTGCGTGCTGGACTGCCTTTGTCAGCTGGATGTTGACCACACCCGCTTGCGCTCGCAAGCGTCGGTTGCGCGTGTCCACCCACAGGATGCGCGTCATGCGCGTGGTGGCAATCACGATACCGCCGTTGACGGCGAGCGCGCCGCCCGACAGTCCCGTGCCCGCCCCGCGCGGCACAATAGGCAACCCCACCCGATTCGCGTAGCGCACCACATGCGCCACCTGCTCCGTCGTCTGGGGCAGAACCACCACGGTCGGTAGGGACTTTTCGATGGTGTAGGCGTCGCAGTCGTAGGTCGTTAGTTGCGTCGGGTCGCTGATGACGGCATCCGCGCCAACCATCTGACTGAGGTCGCGCACAAGTGCATCGAGTTGGCTCATCGTGCCCCTCCTGTCCACAGTCCGACGAGCACTGCCAGCCCGACGAGCACGAGTACAATCAGGCTGTAGCGAGCGACGAGCGGGTCGGTCCGCATGGTCAGATATGCCAGATGAGCCAGTGTGAGTAGTGGGGTCAACAGCAGAAGTCCGATGCCCACCGTGATGATGCCATTCCGCGCATCGCGCTGCCACAGATGCCACAGCCAGCCGAGTAGCATGATGGTCGCGCTGAGCAAGGTCAGTCGCCCATAGGTTCCCACCAGACTGTTTTCGATCTCCCGCCTCACGCCCTCGATTTTACCGCAAACTCGGCGCTCAGCGCCTAACGAGAGTTGAAGACAAGTCTTTTGGGCACACTATGCTTTCTCCGCATCGCACGCACCTATCTTATCGACCAGCTCTTCTACACTATCGATCGCGAAGTTCCGATACCCTTCGGGCACTTGGGCTTTCGGGTGATACATATAGAGGTGTACTTCGACGCTGAAGCCGTTGTGAAATAGGACGCGAGGCGTGCCATCTTGGTGGAACACGGCACGATAGCCGTCTATTTTGCGTTGATAGTCCGTATGTTCAGTCCCCTTCGGGTCGACGAACACGATCCAGTAGCGCGCGTCCTTCTTGAACCAAAAGATGAAGTCAGGTTTGAAGCGGGCGATGCGATTGGTTTTGGGGTCGTAGTAGGGAATGTAAACCTCATCCAAGCTCTCATCGATCTTGCTGAAGAACCACCAGTCGAAGCAGGAAATCCCCCCTTTGATTCCCCCCTTACTAAGGGGGGATTGAGGGGGGATCTCACCAAAGGGAGTTTGGATGCCCGTTTGGCTGAGGTACATCTCCAAATCCTTGATAAACTCGACTTCGCTGGGAGTTTTGATAATGTGGCGGATGTAGTCTACCTTCTCATCCTCGCTGAGAATAACGGGTAGGTAGTAGTGTTGAACGATGTGTTTGATGATAATCGTCTTTGAGTCGAGGGTGAATTTCTCTTGCGGTTTCACTCCCTGAAGAGCGTCGTATTTCTCTTTAAACTCCTTGATGGTTATTTTCTTACTTTGAAGGTCTAATGCCAGTTGCTCCTCCTCTCGAGTAGTGTCCCGATAATCTTTAACCTTCATTATTTTGTTTTTCAAATCACTAATATCCTTCAGCGTCACGGTGATGTGCCTGTAGTGCCGAATCTCGTCTTCTATCTTCTTAAGCTGGTCGAACTTTTCAGGGACGACGCTCCAGTGCCTCAAGGTAAACTGGATAGCCCGACGGACAGAACCGTAGTGACGCCCGTTCGTGTGATAATAGATGTTAGGGTTCGCAAGGGTATCACACAGAACTCTTATCTGGAGTGGGTCGGTGTCATAGAGTGCCAGAAGCACGCGCGGGTCGGTCTTCTGCACGAACGCTTGCATCGCATTTAACTCGTCTTGGCTCACCTCGAACTGAACAGGGGCACTCACCTTTGCAAGGGGCACTGAAGCCTGTTTGTACTGCGGGATTAGAAGCACGGCATTCTGCTGGGCTATGAGCGGGTTGATTTCGAAACTATCGAGCAGGCGCTCCTCTTTCTGGACGCGCTCCTTCTCCAGTTCCTGAATCACGGTCGCTAACGCAGTGCGATTCGTGCCAAAGATAAACAAGGTCTCCAACGGCTGGGCTTTGTCTTTGAGTTGGTTGTAAAGTGATGGGTCTACCTCGCCCGCGTTATAGAGGAACTGGAGCCGACGACGCTTGTTTTTGAGAGGCTCGATGCGCACGCCGCGCCCAACCGACTGAAGCACGAACTTGCGCGCCTCGGTACCCGTGCCGATATTGATATAGCAAATCACATTCGGGCGATTCGAATCCCATCCCTCGTAGAAGGAACGGGAACCCATCAGGATATTGATGTCGGAATCGTCCGAGTTTAAGCGGGCGAAGTAGCTCTCGTCTTCGAACCGCTCCATTATCTCGTAGCCAGAAAGCTTTTCCTTGAGCCACCCCGAAATGTCGCCAATCTTGATGAGTGCGAACGACTTATCGCTGGTCTTGAGTTTGAACGCCATCTCCTGCTTGTTGGAGGAACGCACCTGTACCTCTATCGCACCTTTGCCCGAAGCGTTGAACACCTGTTCCAGTAGGTCTTGGAACGAGAGTGTATCCCAAAGGCTTCGTAGGAGTTGAGCCTGCTCCTGTTCGAAAAAGAATGTCGGGGGCTGACACAGCTCTTTTTCGAGTTCACTCTTTGCCTCATCCCAAAGTGTCTGGCTCACGCCCTGACTGGCAATCGTCTCCATCTGGCGGAAGAAAAGCTCCAGGTCGGCGTCCTCAGTGTTGACCGAGTTGACCAGCACCAGCATCATCGGGCGGTGGTACACATCGTTGCGCCTTAGTGACTCATAGACCTTGCGCACATACGCCAGCACCATCAGCGTCTTGAGCACAATCTTCTGCTTCTCTTGGGAGTTATAATCCTCTTTGTCTTTGAAGGCACGCATCTCTTGCTGAAGCACCAGCAGATGCTTGCCGTAGCCCTCGCGAATATATTCGGCAAGGTTGAAATTGAACACGGTAGTAGCGATGTCGCGTGGGTCGGTGAAGGTCGCCGAGAAGTTGAACAGGAAACCGTTGCGCGACAGGATGGAGTAGATGTGCTGGCGTTTCGAGTCTTCACGGTCGCCCTTGTGCGCCTCGTCCAGCAGAATGAACCATCGCCCGTTGTTATCGTAGTTGCGGTAGTCTACAATCTTCTCTTTCTGTTCATCGCTGAGGTTGTCCGAGCGGTAGTAGAAGACCGTTACCTCTTGCTCACGAAAGAGCGAGAGGCTCTCGCGCTTGATACCGTTATACTCTTTCAGTTCGCGCAGGTGGATGTGGAAGTCGCTTCGTGCTTGGTTGAACTCGTCCACATGGCGACGCAGTTGCTCGATAAGGTCGTCGCGGTGGGTTAGGAACAGGATATCGTGCGGGGGCAGTTCGCTTAGTCGAGTGAGCCGAGCGAGCAGTTCGATGAGCTTCACAATCACTAGCGTTTTGCCACTGCCCGTCGCCATCCAGAAGCTCATTCGGCTGATGAACTGCTCGTAGGGTATCGTGCCGTTGAGGGGTTCGTAGTATTCCTCCAACAGCCGAGCAAGGTCGTACTTCTCAGGCACTTTGATATCGGCGTCTTTGCCATAGCCGTTGTCTCGATACCACCCCCATAGTTTCGCCTTGCGTGTTTGGTTTGCCGAATCGTCCTCATTAGGCTGATAGTCTTGGAAATCTTCATAATATTTCCAGAGTGCTTTGAGCGCGTTTTTGAGCGCGTTCTGCTGATAGTCCCAAAGCCGTTTTTGAGCCGAGAACTGGGCGAGATCGAAGTTCACCCAGTTCATCGGGAGCCTATCGTCGGGGATTGCAGAGACCATCGATTGGAGGTAGATTTTCGACATGCTTCTCACCACCAGATGAGGGGCTTGATCAGTTTCCAGTCGGGATTTTTCAGGTTCACCTTCGTGCCGTCCTCGAACTCCACCTCGTCTTGGGTAATACGCCTAATCCACTTGCCCATGAGGCTGGAGAGCGTCTCTGCCAAGTCGATATCGGGGTAGAGTTTGCTGAGGTCGACCTGCACCGTGCCGTTTTCCATGTCCACTTCCAGCGCATCGAGCATCTTCAGGTCGCGCAGGAACAGGTACTGGAGTGGGTCTTCATTCGTGGGCGGGGTAAACAGGTCATCGTCCAGATAGCGTGCTTTGCGCAAAGTGTCCTCGTACTGCTCCAGCTCGTAGTATTTGAAGAAGCCCCCTGCCTTTTGGGCGTTGTACCGCTCTTGCACATCTTTCTCTTTGGAGATACCCGACTTGTCGTAGAAGAGCACGCGCTTCATTCGGGGCAGAACAACGGTGTAAAAATGCTCGCCCATTTCTACGCCAATCCACTTCCTGCCAAGCTTATGCGCTACAGCGGTGGTCGTTCCAGACCCGAGGAAAAAGTCCATCACGAGGTCTCCTTCGAGAGAGTCACTTTCTAAGACCCGTTTGAGGAGTTGTTCTGAGTTTTCGGTTGGAAACCCTGTGTTATGAGTTTCATACCCCTTGATATCAGTCCAATTCGTGTCCAGAAGTAATTCTGGCTCCTTCAAGTACTCTGGCATTCCCTGTACTCTCTTCCCCTGAGTGTCGATGTAAGATCGATTCGGGTTTATTCTAATCCAACCACGCTTCTCATACTCATTTATCTTCTCTTGCGATATCCCCCAGTGCTGACCCTTGGGAGGAAGCCATGGCTTGCCGAAAAAGTATCTGACCTGCAATTCGTATGTCTTTCTCTGACCAGGCATGTCTAGCGAAATCCACTTCCTTTCTTCCTCGCTTATGCGTTTTTTGGAACCGATGAAGCGCATCCTAGCAATATGCTTGGCATAGAACATAACCGAGTCGGTTCCGGTGAGATATTGGTTTGTCAGCCCTTTAGGAACATAACCTCTCCTCACGATGATTTCATTTCTGAAATTTTCTCTCCCAAAAATCCCGTCCATCAAGGGTCTCACAATCCAGTTTCCGTTGTAGTCGCACCGTACGAAGATACTGCCCTGCTCGTTCAGTATCTCCTTCG
>FWWL01003596.1_pt1 | contig 27898 bp, 23 predicted proteins | sample 2228331 | NCBI WGS metagenome assembly FWWL01 (sample SAMEA103939775, study PRJEB20133) | metagenome
TCTTCATAATTTTCGGCAAAAGCTTCGATCAACGTCTGAACGTGTGAATATGTTCGATATGATAAAAACTTCCCGATAATGTCTATAATATCCGTATGTTCAACACAGGAGACGTTTTTATGGGCACGCTTACTGGGCAACCCTTGCACGTTACCATCAAAGACTTAATGCCTGTTCCCATTGCATATACGTCTTGCGAACTACAACAGGCGACAGGCAGTTATAGCGAGCAGATTCAGGATGGCTTTCAACGAATAAAAGATTGGGCGCGACAACACGGTTATGACCTGTCAAAACGAAGAGTAATTGGCATCCCACATACCAGTGACGCTCAATTGGTCGGTTATGAGTGCGCCCTGGAACTTCCTGAAGCCATCTCACCGCCCACAGCAGACATTCAAACAAAACAATTGCCGGGTGGACGCTATGCGATCTTGTCACTCGAGAAGGACTCATCCACGATTGGAGAGACGATAGGGCGTTTTTTTGCCGAGTATGTACCGCAACATCAACTGGTCATCGATCCGCAACGACCGAGCTTTGAAGTCTATTATGAGCGCACCATGGACTTCTGTGTTCCGCTTCAATAGAGTTTTTGGGGGGTGCAACCCCTGGGTCCCGCACACCTCACCCCCCGCCCTTTCTCCTGCCAGGGAAGGGAGTCGGAATCTGGCGTTGCGGCGCGTCAGCAGAACCGGTGTATCGCAGCGTCAGCCACATACCCCCCTCTCCCGCTCAGGGAGAGGGGGGTAGGGGGGTGAGGACCAGCAGCGCATCAGGACGCCATCCGCCAAAAACCCTACACCTGAAAGACCCGCCCTCCCCGATCAGGTCTGGCCTTCCACTGGACGGAAACCAGAGGATACTTTCCGCCGTTGTGCTATACTGACATAGAACATCGGTACGAGAAACGACATGTCCACGGAGTAGTGTATGACCCCCGCCGAGCGCCGTGCCTTCGAGCGACAGTTGCAACAGGAATTCCCTGGTCTCGAACTGCACGCCTGGTATCGGCAGTATCGCAGCCTCAAGGCGGCGTACCCCGATGCCATCCTGCTCTATCGCCTGGGCGATTTCTATGAGACGTTTGATGACGACGCCAAACTGGTCGCCGATCTGCTCGAGGTGACGCTCACCTATAAAGAGTTTGCCAGCCAGAAGGGGCGCGACCAGAAACAGCGCTGCCCCATGGCGGGCATCCCGTACCACGCGGTCGAGGGGTATGTCGCACGGCTCGTCGGCGCCGGTTATCGCGTCGCCATCGCCGAACAGATCACCGAAACCCCTTCCAGCCGCACCGATACGCGCCCGCGCTCGATCTTCGCCGCCGGCATCGAGCAGACGGCAACCACCGGCAGCGCCAAAATGGTCGAGCGCAAGGTTGTGCGCGTCATCACCCCCGGCACAATCATCGAAAGCGGGATGCTGCCTGCCGAACGCAACAACTACCTGGCCGCCCTGATCGCCGACCATCACCGCATCGGGCTGGCATACGCCGACCTGAGCACCGGTGAGTTCGCCGCCGCCGAGTTCAGCGGCGAACGTGCCGCACAGCAGGCGCAGAGCGAACTGGCGCGTCTCGATGCAGCAGAGATCCTGGTTCCAGACCGCGCCGACCTGCGGTTGCCCGGGCTGGAGCCGTCCAGCGCTCGCCTTGAACACGACCTGGAGTTCCTCACCCGCGAGGAGCGCGAACGAGTCCTCCCTGGCGAACGGGTCGCCCGTCGCGTCGAGCGTGAAACCAATGCTCGCTGGGCGCACGGGCGTGTAACCGCGTGGCCTGAACGTCGCTGGGATCTGCGCAATGCGCACGATACGCTGCTGCACCAGTTCGGGGTTCGCTCACTCGCCGGCTTCGGGCTCGCGGATCGCCCGCTGGCAGTTCGCGCTGCCGGCGCGATTGTGCAGTATGCGCGGGAAACGCAGCAGGGAATGGTTGCCAACCTGCGCACCATACGCATCTCCATCCCTGGTGACGCGATGTTCCTCGATCCGCAGACGCAGCGGAACCTGGAACTGCTCGAAGGAAATAGCGGCGCTACCCGCGGTTCGCTGATCGGTGTGCTCGACCAGACACGCACGCCGATGGGGGCGCGCCTGTTGCGCCGCTGGATCTCGCAGCCGCTCTGCGACCTTGCACGGTTGAATGCGCGTCACGATGCGGTGGAACACTTTGTCAACGATGCCATCCTGCGCGCGTCGGTGCGCGAAACGCTGCGGCGCGTCGGCGATATGGAACGGGTGGTCAACCGGATCATCCAGGGAAGCGGCGTGGCGACGCCGCGCGACATGGCGCGGCTGCGCGATGCATTGCGCGCGCTCCCCGACCTGCTTGCCGCGCTGGGCGACTGGACGCCGCCGCTGGAGGATGTCGATCTGAGCAGGGTTCGCGCTCTCCAGGAAACGACAGCCGTCGATGCCGCGCCTTTCGATGACCTGACCCCACCGGAAGATGGGCGCACTGTACAGGAGCCGACGCCGCCGACAACCAGCCTCCGTGCACAGCGCGAAGCGCGGCGGCGAGTATCGGCGCGCCACGCCGGGGATGATCTGTTCGATGAGGAGGAGGAAGCGCTTGCCGACGCCGTTTCGCCGCCAGCGCCCAGGACAGCCGCGCCATCCGTCACACCCGCCGCAGCATCTCCTGTGCCGCCGCCGCTGAATGGGCATGCCGACAGCCCGACGTTCGATGCCTGCACCGACATCCTGGCGTTCCTCGAAATGGCCATCGATGACGATCCTCCTGCACTGCTCGGCGCGTCCAACTACCTCCGGGCTGAACATGGCGAACCGCCGCGTCGTGTCATCCGTCCTGGTTTCGAGCCGGAGATCGATCAGACCGTGGCAGCAAGCCGTGACGCACAGCGCTGGATCAGCGAACTCGAACCGAAAGAGCGTGAGCGCACCGGCATCAAATCACTGCGCGTCGACTACAACCGGGTCTTCGGGTATTACATTGAGGTTCCGAAAACCTATGCCGATCAGGTGCCGAAGCATTACATTCGGAAGCAGACGCTGACGACCGGTGAGCGCTATTTCACCGACGAACTCAAACGCTATGAGGAGATCGTCGAACAGGCACAGCAACGCCTGATCGATCTGGAACGCCGCGCTTTCGCCCGCATTTGCGATGTGGTGTCTGGCGCAGGGGCGCGACTGTTGCGCACGGCGCGGATGATTGCCACGACCGATGTCTTCGCGGCGCTGGCGGAAGCTGCAGTACGCGGGCGTTACGTGCGCCCGCACCTGGACGACAGCACCCGCCTGCGCATCGTCGGCGGACGCCATCCGGTGGTTGAGCAGACTCTCGATGAAACCTTCATTCCTAACGACATCGAGATGGATACGGAGACATGCCAGATCTGCCTGATCACCGGTCCCAATATGAGCGGCAAGAGCACTGTCCTGCGTCAGACGGCGCTGATCGCGCTCATGGCGCAGATCGGCTCATTCGTGCCTGCCGATACCGCCGAGATTGGGCTGGTTGACCGCATCTTCACGCGGATCGGCGCGCAAGACGATATTGCCACCGGGCGCAGCACCTTTATGGTCGAAATGACTGAGACGGCGGCGCTGCTGGCGCAGAGCACGCGCCGCAGCCTGATCATTCTCGACGAAGTCGGGCGTGGCACCAGCACCTATGATGGCATGGCCATCGCACAGGCGGTCATTGAATACATCCACAACGAAGCGCGCTTGGGGTGTCGCACCCTCTTTGCGACCCATTACCACGAACTGACCGATCTGGAGCGCACGCTGCCGCGCCTGAAAAACTACCATATGGCAGCGACTGAGCAGGACGGTCGGGTTGTCTTTCTGCACGAACTGCGGCCCGGCGGCGCTGACCGGTCATACGGCATTCACGTGGCGGAACTGGCAGGCATTCCCCAACCGGTCATCCGCCGCGCTGCGGAGTTGCTGGCGGAACTCGAGCGCCGCGCGCCGCGCGGTACGCCCCAACCGGCGCCTGCACGCACTGATGAACGTCCACCGGCGGGGCGCGCCGCATCGCGCAGCCACAGCGCGGCGCGCGGCGACCAGCTGCACGCGCCGGACGGTCAACTCTCACTCTTTGATCTGACGCCGGGACCGGTGCTGGAAATGCTGCGGCGGATCGATATCAATCAGCTGACGCCGCTGGAGGCGTTGAACAAACTGTACGAACTACAAAAACTGGTGCGGACAGGCGGCGGGTAGCGTTACCAGATGAACGGGATCAGTTTCTTCACGCGCTTCTGGTAGTCGGCGTACTCCGGATAGCGCTCGACGAGCCAGCGCTCTTCGCGACGCGATTTGAAGTGAAAGAAGATTAACAACGCGACGCTCAACAGCAGCGCGATGCTGCTGCCGCGTATCAGCGACCAGCCGAAGGCGCCAACGATGATCCCGCTGTAAATCGGGTGACGCACAATCCTGTAGACACCATGTTGCACAAATGTGCCATTATCGCGCGGTTTGGGGAAAGGGGTCAGATTTGCGCCAAGGTGGAGTAACCCGGCGCCTGCCAGCGCCGCGCCGCACCCTCCCAGGACAAAGCCGGCAATCAGCGCGCCTCGATCCTGCAGAAACGAGAACGCCGGCAGCCACGACAGTTCCGCTGGCGCCAGCACGAGCGCAAAGAGCAGTCCGAACTGTGCGCTCACCCACCATCCGCCGCGTTCGATAAATGCTTGCATCATGCTATTGGTGCTCGCCTGTGCAGCAGCTTGCTCAACAAGAAAGATTGCGCTGCCTTCTCTTCCATGATACCCTGAGGATAGAAATAAAGGAAGCGTTTTGTCATTGTTGCTGCACCACTACTGCCTTCGTTCCTGCCAGCGATCGTTCTGGAGTTGTCTATGTCCGTGCAAGACTCTGGTTACATCAGCGCACTGGAACACGTTGCCATTGCTGACGAACGCGCCGCCGGGCGCATCTTCATGCGTGGACGTGACCGCGCAGCGTTGCTGCACCGTCTTTCGACTAACGATATCGAGCGCCTGAAACCGGGTGAAGGCACACTGACCGTCCTCACCACACCAATTGGACGCATCATCGATCTCCTCACCGTCCACGCACTCGACGATGCACTGCTTATCGTCACAAGTCCCGACCAGGGACCGCCGGTGTTCGGTCATCTGCGCCGCAACATCTTCTTCAACGACCAGGTGACCCTGGAAGCCGCCGGACGCACCCATGCGCAAATCGCAGTGTATGGTCCCCAGGCGGCGCGCACACTCGCAGAACTGACCGGCGCAGAGAGCCATCTGCCGTTGCATGGTATCACAACCGCAACCCTGGCGGGCGCGAGTCTGATGATCGCGCGCCGCAAGCCGATTGGCGGCGACAGTTTCACGCTCTACATCCCGGTTGATCAATACGATGCCGTCCACGCTGCACTGCTCGCCGCCGGCGCAACAACGCTCGCCGCCGAAACGCTCGATGTACTGCGCGTCGAACATGGGTACGGCGCATTCGGACGCGAATTGAGCCAGGAGTACATCCCGCTGGAAACCGGCTTGCTGGATGCAGTCAGTTTCACCAAAGGATGCTACGTCGGGCAGGAGATCATTGCGCGCATGGAAAGTCGCGGTCGGTTGGCGAAGCGTCTCTGTGGTCTCCGTTTGAGCACGTCAGTTGCTGCGCCGGCAAAACTGCTGGTGGACGGCAAAGATGCCGGCGATCTGACCAGCGCTGTTGTGTCGCCACGGTTCGGACCGATTGCACTGGCGTATGTGCGCACGGCACACGCCGAACCGGGCACGATGGTCGACGTGGCAGGAGCTGGCGCGACCGGGAAGATCGTCGAGCTCCCATTCACGGGGTGAACAGCCAGAGCGTCCTAATACGGCCGAGCAGGCCCCACGGGGACGGCGATAGGAAGACCAGCGTGTCTGCAATTGCCATGAGCTGCGAACCTTTGCCCCGCTTGATGGTTCCGACGTAACTGCGCTTTTTTCGCCACCACGAAGGTGCGGTCGATGAAGCATGCCGAAAGGTCAGGCTTCCTGCGTTCCGACCGATCGTCGGCTAAGGCCGTCAGGATGCGCTCGAACGATCCATTCTCGATCCACGCTGGAACCGTCGATGGCAGGTCTGAAACGAAGGATAGCGATCAGGACGATCGGTCCGTGGCGCACCCGTTCGCAAGACCCACAAAAGACCGTTCAGAAGGGGGCGGTCATTATATCGCGGTCACCCTTTCCCGTCCGACGGCGCGGGAGCCGCACGATCACGGGTCGATTACCGCCGATTGTTCGTTCGTCACATCCATGGCTGCCGCCGTCTGCTAGCGCATCAGGACGCAGTATACCATTTTGAGAACGCTTCCTAATCCTTCGGCATCGCTTTGAGCGCCAGATACGCCGGGCGCGGGCTCCAGTCGCCGTTGATGACGCCGTAGCTTGCCTGTTCGTGCAATTCGTTGCCCTGTGCGCGCCAGGGGACGGCAAAGTTGAGCTGCCACAGGAACATACCGGTCATCCAGGGCGCATAGTTGGTGCGCGCCATCTGGTACGCTCGCACGATATACTGCGCCTGCTTCTCGAACGAAATCTGGTTGCCGAAGCCGTATCCTGGCGTGTTGTTGCGCGTTGCCCATCCGAATTCCGTCACCCACATCGGCATATCCCCCAGTCCGGATCGCACCATCAGCGCGCGGACATCCTCGACACGGCGGAAGTAGAATTCGCGGCTGTTAGTCCATCCCGGTCCCGGTCCTGGATTGTCAGGCCAGAAGGTGTCAGGCGGGTTGGCAGCGCCGCCGGGGTGTACGCCGACGATATCGACATGCGCGCGGAAGCGCGAGTCGGCGAACATTTGCTGCAAAAAGACCAGGTCGCTGACGGCGATGGTCGGTGCGTTCGTTTCAGTGCTCGACGGAGCGCCGGATACGATCAGCGCTGCCGGATCGTTCGCCTTGATCGCCTGCGATGCCTGCACCAGCATGTCCATATAGAACGACGCATTCGGTACGCGCCCGCCGTTCTCGACCGCCAGATTCTGTTCGTTCCAGATCTCGTATGCCTGGACCTTGCCACGGTAGCGCTTTGCCATTTCGCCCATGAAATAGGCGAATGTGCCAAAATGTTCACGTGATGGTAAACCATTCCTGCCATTGGGCGTCGCCCACGACGGCGCAGCGACCACGCTCAACAGCACCTTGACCCCTTCCCGATGACAGTCTTCGACGATGTCATCGAGTTCGCCCCAGTAGATCGCGCCAGAACGGTCGTGCAGGTCCATCCAGCGCACCTGCTGGCGCACCCAGCCAAAGCCGCTCTCCTTCACCAGGCGCAGCACACGAGGGCGATCCTGCCACGCGGTCGCCCCCTGACCATACAGAATGACATTGTATCCATAGGCGAAATTGCTTGCGGGCGGTTGCGGCTGATCGGGCGCGGTTGCGCCAGGGATGAATGCAGGATTGCCCTGATGATGCGCGTTGCGGTACTCGTTGCCGAGCAGACCGAGCAGGATGCGGTAGAGCGGGTCGGGTTCATCGGGATGCCATTCCATGCGCTGCCGCTCAAAGTATTGCACCCAGTACACCTTGCCGTCCGCCTGGTTCACTTCCTGGAACTGTTCGGAGAGCGGACGTCCAAAGACCGCCAGGCCGCCGTTGTTGAGCCAGAAACTGCGGAACGGCGCGGGTGAATTGCGCAACGTGTGGCGGGTGAACTCGTCCCATGTGCCGTCGCGTGGGTCGGGGACCGGCTGAAATGGCGCTTCGTTCTCACGTCCCCTGACGATTTCCGTCCCCAGCAGACGCCCGAGAATGTAGTAGGGAGTGCCGTAGTTTTCCGGATGTTCTTCAAGAATAGCGCGCTCGAAGTATTGCACGCGGTAATACTCGCCGGGGTTGGTAAAGCTTTCCTCAATGAACGGCGCCGAGATCGGGTAGCCGAGCACAAAGAGCGCATTCGGCGTTCGTTCCCAGAACGAGAGAAACGAATTGACGGCGGTATGCCCGGTTTCCGGGAAGAGGCGCGCTCGAAACGGCGGCTGCGTCGGCGGCACTTCCTCCGGGCTGCGCGCCGCCGCCTGAGTGAGCATGGGCAGGAACAGCGCCCCTGCCAGCACCACGGCGAGGAAACGTGACAGGTATCTTGAGGCACGCATGGAGTTCTCCTTATCTGTCTCCCCTCTCTCCCGTCCGCCGCACGGGAGAGAGGCAGAGTGTCAAGACTGAAAAGTCTAATCCTTTGGCATTCGTTGCAGCGCCAGATACGCCGGGCGCGGGCTCCAGTCGCCATTGAGGATGCCAAACGACGCCTGCTCGTGGAGCGGGTTCCCCTCGCGCTGCGCCCAGGGCACGGCGAAGTTCAGGTTCCACAGGAACATCGCCCCCATCCATGGCGCGTACTCGCGTCGCCCGATCTGGAAGGCGCGCACAATCCATTCCGCCTGTTGCTCGAACGAGATCTGGTTGCCGAATTCATACCCTGGTGTATTGTTGCGCGTCGCCCAGCCAAACTCGGTAATCCACATCTGCCGGTCGCCAAGCCCGAATTGCAACGCCAGCGCGCGGTAATCCTCGACACGGCGGAAGTAGAACTCGCGGCTGGTCACAAAGTTCGGTCCCGGACCGGGGCGATCCGGCCACATGCTGTCGGGCGGGTTCGATGTGCCGCCGGCGTGGACGCCAATGGCATCGACCACCTCACGGAAGCGCGGGTCGGCGAACATCTGCCGGAAGAACGCCAGATCGCTGATGGCGATGTTGGGGTTGTTCGTCTCAGTTGCAGCCGGCGGACCCGACACCACAATGGCATACGGGTCGTTCGCCTTGATCGCCCGCGCCCCGGCCACCAGCACATCCATGTAGAGCGCCGCCGAGGCGACCCGTCCGCCATTTTCGACGGCCAGGTTCTGTTCATTCCAGATCTGATAGGCGCCGACCCTGCCACGGTAGCGTTTTGCCATTTCGCCCATGAAATAGGCGAACTGACCGATATTGGCGCGGTTGGGCAACCCGTTGCGGCCATTGTCGGTCGCCCAACCCGGGGCGGCGACGACGCTGATGAACAGTTTCACCCCCATCTCGTTGGCATCACGCACGATGTCATCGAGTTCTTCCCAGTAGATTGCGCCAGAACGGTCGTGCAGGTCCATCCAGCGCACCTGCTGCCGCACCCAGCCAAAGCCGCTATTCTTGACCAGTTGCAGGACGCGCCTGCGGTCCTGCCAGGGCTCGCGATCCTGGTAGAGATGCGCGTTGTAACCGTAGATGAATGGACGCGGCAGCGAGCGCGCGTCGTCGCGGGGCGCCGGGGTGAATGCCGGGTTGTTGCGATGGTTGGCGTCGCGGTACTCATTGCCGAGCAAACCAAGCAAAATACGGTAGCGTGGGTCGGGTTCGTCGGGATGCCACTCCATGCGCTGGCGCTCGAAATACTGCACCCAGTAGGTTCTGCCGTCCGCCTTGTTGACCTCCTGGAACTGCTCGGAGATCGGGCGACCAAAGACCGCCAGACCGCCGTTGTTGAGCCAGAATGTGCGGAATGGCGCGGGTGAATTGCGCAGGGTATGGCGCGTGACACTGTCCCACGTGCCGTCGCGCGGGTCGGGAACCGGCTGGAAGGGCGGCTCGTTCTCGCGCCCTTTCGCCAGCTGGGTTCCCAGCAGCCGCCCAAGGATGTAGTAGGGTGTGCCATAATTTTGCGGGTGCTCTTCGAGAATGGCGCGCTCGAAGTATTGCACGCGGTAATACTCACCCGGATTGGTGAAACTTTCCTCGATGAACGGGCGTGAAATCGGGTAGCCGAGCACAAAAAGCGCATTCGGCGTATTGCGCCAGAACAGTTCGAACGAATTGACGGCGGAGTGACCGGTCTGTGGATAGTACTCAGCAAGATACGGCGGATACGTGTCGGGCACCTCGGAGGGACTGCGCGCCGCAGCGCTGCTCTGGCGGGGCCAGGCGACCATTCCAACAACGATGGCGGTCAGGGTCAACAACGATATGAGGCGGATGATGGCGGTCTTCGATTGCTGGAACATACACTCCTCACACTTGTCAGATTACACGATTTCAACCAGTCCCCAGGCACAAGTATAGCCTCAATGACTGATGGGTTCCTGATACGCATCTGATGGGGATGTTACCGATCCATGACTCTTCACCGATCCGCCAGCACATACCGGAACGCGATGGTGAAGCCGTTGCAGGGCAGCAGACGCCCGCGTCGAAACGGGCCGTTACTGCGGCAGTTCTTCGAGTGCGACACGCACAGTCTCCACGCGATTGTCGCGCCAGATCTCGATCTCGACCTCTTCACCAGCCTGATGTCGCGCCAGAATACGCAAAAGCGGGTGTTCCTCATCAATGCGCTGACCGCCGAGCGACAGCAGAATATCGCCTGGACGCACACCTGCCCGCTCCAGACCTGATCCATGTCCAACCGCCCGGATGAAGAGGCCATAATCGACCGGCAGGTTGTACCAGGCTGCCAGACGCGGCGTGATCGGGACAAACTCGATTGGCAGATAGGGACGCGCCACTCTGCCGCGCGAGATCAGTTGATCGGCGACGTAGCGCACCGTGTTGCTCGGAATCGCAAACCCGATCCCCTCTGCCTGCTCCGTGCCGCCGCGAATAATGGCCGTATTGATCCCGATGACCTCGCCATCGAGGTTCACCAGCGGACCGCCGGAGTTCCCGCGGTTGATCGAAGCATCGGTCTGGATCAGGTCATCGAGCACAACATCGCGTGTCTGAAGCGACCGACCAAGCCCGCTGACCACGCCGATGGTCACTGAGTTGCGCAGGTCTCCCAGCGCACTGCCAATCGCGATGACCCATTCTCCCGCTTGCACAGCGTCGGAGTCTCCCAGGCGCGCCGCAGGGTAAGCGTCGCCTTCGATTTTGACCAGCGCCAGGTCGCTGAACGGATAATCGCTCCCGACGAGCTGCGCAGGGCGCTGCCGACCATCGGCGAGAATGACGTACAACTGACGCGCGCCTTCGATGACGTGATGGTTGGTGATGACATACCCGCGCGAGTCGATAATCACGCCAGAGCCGCGGGCAGGCGGCGGCTGAAACGTTCCGAAGAAGCCAACCTGCGACGGCAACTGTGACACCACCGTCACCACCGACGGACCAACCTCGCGCACAACCCGTGCTGGCGCCGTGCGCACTGGATCAGCGGCAACCACAGTCGGCTGAAGCGGAGGAAGGGTCGGCGGCACAGGGGTGGCGGGCAGCGCCACAGACGCCTGATCCGCCAGCGGACGCGCAACGAAGAACCAGATCAGCACACCGCCGATGATGACGCCAATCATGCCGCTCACCAGGCTCAGCGCGCCAGGGAGGGCATACGTCAGACAGGAGGAACGCTTCTCAGCAGTGCGGTTCTCCATAACGCGGCATGGCACTCAACCCGAGGTCGCATATGAGGAGCGACGCTGTCTCATGACGACGGTATTGTAGAGGAGAGCTGTTATTGCGTCAAGCGCGACGATTGCGCACTGCCCGACGCAGCATCGGCAACCGGAGCGGGAACCGCAGTAGAGACTGGTGGGGGCGTTTCGTCTGACGTGGCAGGAAGGACAATCATCGTGCGCCGGGCGCGCTCATAGAAAAACTGCGCAATCGACGCTATCACACCGGCGACCGGTATCCCGAAGAGGACTCCCCACCCGCCGGCAACAGTTCCGCCGAGGAGAAGCGCTGCAAAGACGAGGAGCGGATGCAGACCGATAGCCTGCCCGACCAGGCGCGGCATGATGACATTGAACTGCACCTGCTGCACCGCCAGCAACACCAGCAGCAACCAGCCGACGCGATCCGGCGCAAACAGAATGGCGATGAGCGCAGGAGGGATCAGGGCGAAGAAACCACCAACGAGTGGAATAAACACGAGCAGAGCGGCGATCACACTGGCAAGCGCAATGTCGTTGAGACCGAACAGCGCCATAACAATGCCATTGGCGACTCCATACAACAGCGAGTTGACGAACTGTGCGCGCATAAAGCCGCCGAACACGCGATCAATGACAGCAAACAGGTTATCCACCTCATCATGCCAGGAGCGGGGCAAGAGGGTAATGAAACTCCTCCCGATGCGCGGACCGTCGAGGGTGATGTAGAAACTGAGGATCAGCACCAGAAAGATATTGAACAACACAGTGGCGATACTTCCGGCAATTCCCAGCGATTGCTGCAGCATCGCACTGCCAAAGCCGGTCAGTTGCTGCGTGATGGCTTCTGGTTGTATGATCGCCGTCAAGTCGCCGCGGAAACCAAATCGCTCCAGTCCTGCTTCGAGCTGGCCAATCCAGTAGACGATGGATTCGACCGTTGCCGGCGCCGATCCGGTCAGCGTTGCCAGTTGCTGCGTGATGACCGGCACGAACGACAGAATGACCACCAGGATGACAGCGAACAACGCCAGATAGATCAGCGCCACGGAGAGCATCCGCGAAAGATGGCGCGGCGGCATCGGCACGCTACGCGAGCGGATGGTGATTGCCGGCAGGTCAATTGCTATCAGACGCGCCACCAGCGGCTGCAGCACAACCGCGATCAGCCAGGCGAGCGCGAAGAGGAGGAGCGGCGTGGCAAAAAAACTGACCATCACCACTGCGCGCTCGAACAGAAACACGGCTGCACAGGCGATCAACAGCCAGAGTGCCACGGTTCCAAGTCGTCCGGACAACATGGCGTCATTATACCATCAGCGGCAAGGGGTGGTTGAACGTGGCACATCTACCTCCGAACCCCGAACCCTTACAGATCAACCTCCGCCAGCGCCGTGTAGCGCGGTCCCTCAGGGCGCAGATCGCTGCGGAACAACACCACACGCTGGAGATCCCATACGTGATCGGAAGCGAGTTTCAGGGTGCGCAGTGCGGCGCCAAGGCGCTGCTGCTGCTCCGCCGACGCCTCACGGCGCACCCGCCCCAGGGTCAGGTGCGGTCGAAACGGACGAGGGTCAGGGTGAAATCCGAGCGACGACAGACGACGCGCCAGCGCATCATACCAGGAGCGCAGGTGCGTCTCGCCTTCCGCCAGCCCAACCCAGATGACCTGCGGGCGCTGCAGATTGGGGAAAGCGCCAGGGTCGCCAAGCTGCACGCGCACTGCCTGGCGCCCGGCAAAGGACAACATCATGGCGATCTTCACATGCACCACCTGATCGCCAGGAACATCCCCCAGAAACCAGAGCGTCAGATGCATTGCTTCGGGCTCGACCCAGCGCACCGGCAGCTGATCGCGCTTCAGACGCTGTTGTACCACTGCCAGTTCTTCGCGGAGTGTATCAGGCAGTTCAACAGCAATGAAAAGACGGTACGTCGCTGTATGCATGGTTGCCCACCACGAAAGGGTGGAGACATTGAGGCATTGCACAACAACGGGTGTACTGATTTGGAGCTGCCTCCGTCTCCCTTTCGCCCTTTGCGCCTACCGCGGCGTCATATTGTCGCGGCTGAGAAACATCTGGCTATCGAACGGCTCCTCACCGTCACCCGGACGGGCGCGCACGTATGAGCCATCAGGTATAAGGATGCGCGCCCGCGACGTATCACGCAGGTACACATCGAGCAGATGACGAATTTCCTCTTTTAGACCCGGACTCTCGATTGGGAACAACGTCTCGACGCGGCGATCGAGGTTACGTTCCATCAGATCGGCGCTGCCGAGATAAATATCCGGGTTGCCATTATTCGCGAAATAGTAGATGCGACTATGCTCCAGGAAACGACCAACGATACTGCGCACGGTGATGCGCTCACTCATATCGGGAACACCTGGGCGCAGGCAACAGATGCCGCGCACGATCAACTCAACAATGACGCCTGCCTGGGAAGCGTGGTAGAGCAGATTGATCATTTTTCTATCGACAAGGGAATTGCATTTGAAGATGAGATGACCCGGTCGTCCCGCCTGCGCGTGGGCAATCTCGCGCTCGATCAACTCTTCCAGGCATTCACGCATACTCACGGGCGCAACCAGGAGTTTGCGGTAGCGCCGCTGACGTGAAAAGCCCGTGAGATGGTTGAACAACTCCGAAACATCGGCGGCGATATCGGGGCGCGCCGTCAGCAGACCGAGATCGGTATAGATGCGCGCTGTAGTTGCATTGTAGTTGCCGGTGCCAAGGTGAACATAGCGACGCAACCCATCCTGTTCACGGCGAACGATCAGCGCCAGTTTGGCATGTGTTTTCAGCCCGACCAGACCATAGACGACGTGAACACCGGCGCGCTCGAGTTGTTTCGCCCAGATGATATTGTTTTCCTCATCGAAGCGCGCCTTCAATTCGACCAGCACCGTCACCTGTTTATCCTGCTCGCGCGCATGCATGAGCGCCTTCACGATCGGCGAATTGGATCCAACGCGATAGAGCGTTTGCTTGATCGCCAGCACATTCGGGTCTTCAGCAGCCGCCTGGATGAGCGTCACCAGAGGCTGGAACGAATGGAATGGATGGTGCAGCAAAATATCGTGCTGGCGGATCGCAGCGAACAGTTCCTCACTGCTGCGCGCATGTTGCAATGGCGCCGGTGCAATGGGATAGAACGGCGGGTCTTTCAGATCGGGACGGTCGATCTTCGTCAGCTGCATGAGATCCGACATCCCCAGCGGACCACGCATTTCGTACACATCGTCGGGGGTCAGTTTGAGGTTGGTAAGTAACAGATGACGTACCCGTTCGGGCATATCGTGTTGCACCTGTAAGCGTACCACAGCGCCGAAACGTCGCTGACGCACCCCTTCCTCGATCACGCGCAGGAGATCATCGGCTTCCTCTTCTTCGATCTCCATATCGGCGTTGCGCGTGATGCGGAACAGGTAACACTCGACAATCTCTTCGCCGGGAAAGAGAGACGAGACATTGGCAGTAATAATCTGCTCAAGCCATGTGAAGCAGTGGCGTCGTTCTGGTGGAATGTCTTCCGGCGTATCGCAGTGACCGCCTTCGATCGGGACAAGCCGCGGTAGAACCGCAGGCACCTTGACTCGTGCAAAAAGTTCGCCTTCATCCGGGTCGTTGATAACAACCGCCAGGTTCAGACTCAGGTTCGAGATATGCGGGAATGGATGCGTCGGATCGATTGCCAGCGGCGTCAGAACTGGAAAGACCTCGCGCTCGAAATACTCGGCGCATTTTGCGCGTTGCGCCGGGGTCAGTTCGTGATAATCGAGAACATGGACGCCCTGCTGACACAGTTTTGGTCGAATATCGTCGAGCCAGCAGGCGCGATGTTGTTCCAAAAGCGGAATAACGTTGCGGCGAATGGCAGACAACTGTTCAGCCGGAGTCATCCCGTCCAGCGAACGACTGACGACGCCGGCAGCGACCTGTTGCTTCAAACCCGCCACGCGGATCATGAAGAACTCGTCGAGGTTGGTGCTGAAAATCGACAGAAACTTCACCCGCTCCAGCAGGGGATGGCGTTCATCCAGCGCTTCTTCCAGCACCCGTCGGTTGAATTCGAGCCAGCTGAGTTCTCGGTTGAAATACGGCGAAGCAGTGGCCAGATTCGTCATATCGCTCTCGATTGTTTCAAATTCAACGCCTGTCATCGCAACTTCCTTGTTGCCTCGATCAATCAATCTTCCAGCGCCAGCGCCCTCACGCGATACACATCAAGACCTTGCAACAAACACGTTTTCTGCGCCTCCGTGTTCGTTTCCTCTCCGACCGTTTCGCACCTTTTCCCTTCCAATTGCGTTCAATACGCAACCTGCAACGTTTTCGCATGTCTGCGCACAACGTGCAACGTCCTATCGCTGAACGACAATTAGAGCAGTATGGTCAGTATACCATCGTGAATAGCAAAAGCGCAACCATCAGATTGCAGGCACGATAAGAGCCTATCCGAATAAGGCGGGATACCGAAAACCGCCCCGTCGAGACGCGCTGCCTCCGCACGGAGGCGCTGCGCGCTCCTCAGGATACGGTTTTTCGGACAGGCGCTCACACGAACGCGGCAAGGCTCACGAAGCGCCCGCATTCGCTTATTCGTTCCCCATTCGTTGACAGCGGCGCTGACACCTGACCGGTCCTTGCGGTCGGATGTCCGTGATCGCAGTCCGCGGGGGAAACGGCGCGGGATGGTCGAGCGCACCCACTCCTGGCGGAACCGGGTTCGACAGCTGCGCATCCGCTGAGAGCAGAACATTGAGCACGACTTGGCGGTGCTGCATGTCGCCTGCGCCTGGATGACCTTCCGCGCAGCCAGGGTTTTCGGACAGGCGCTTAGAATGTCACCATACATCCGCAGTTGCGCGAGATGACGATTCGTGGTATAGTAGCAAAGGAATAACCTGACTCTGTAGCTCAGCGGATTAGAGCGCTTCCCTGCGGAGGAAGAGGTCGGGCGTTCGAATCGCCCCAGAGTCGCCAGCACAACAAGGGCGGCTGCCAGCTGGCGAGCCGCCCTTCCTATAGTTCTCGAAATGGGGAGGTGACGGAGCGGTTGAACGTGCTCGTCTCGAAAACGAGTTGGGTCTGAAAGCCCACGTGGGTTCGAATCCCACCCTCCCCGCCACGCCCCCGTCAGGGGCGTTATTTTTTTTCGGCGGCAGAGGTCAGACACGCCACACTCTACGTGTCACGGCAATCTCTAAACCGCCTCCAACCATCCAGCCCGCCACTACCCCTCGACCGCCGTCGTCGGGATGCGCATCGGTCGAGCGCCAGCACGCGGCAACGCCAGCAATGCAATGCTCAACCCGCCGGTCAGCGCCACCGTCAGCCACATGATGAAATCAAACGTCACATGACTCGCCAGCGGCGGGTGATACCCCAACCCATAATCAACGCCGAACGCCAGCGCAAACCAGCCGATCACCGCAACGCGCTGCGGCATGGTTACGTCCCCCATATGGGCGGCAAACAGAATCCCTTCGCACAACAGCCCGATGTGTGTGATGAACAAGACGACCTCGAACGGATCGATGATCCCTGATCCCGTCCACTGCCGCAACCAGAATACCAGCGTCCAGATGCCATAGTGAATACAGGCAAACGCCGTGAGTGCATAGAAGAAGGACCAGCGCCGCCCAGCACGCATCCCGAAGAGCGCAATCGTGCCAAGAAACGCCGCCAGCGGGCAATCGGGAATAAAGGGCCACGCCCAGAGCGGCGATGCCGCCAGCATTGGACCGTACCAGACGGCTGCACCCCATATTGCGCCGATCAGGTTTGCGACAACACACCCCCAGAAAATGACCGGCGTGCGCAGGATGAACTCAAAGAGCCAGTGTAAAAAACGAAGCATGGTTCCAGGTTCCACGTTCAACGTCCGGTGCGCACCATGCGCACCGGCACTCCGCCGACGAACGCACCCGGCGGCACATCGCGGTTGACCAGGCTCATTGCCGACACCGTCGCGCCATCCCCAATGACCGTACCAGGCAGAATCGTCGTGTTGGCGCCAATCGTGACATCATGCCCGATCCACACCGGACCCCGCCGCCATTCACCGCGGGTAAATTCGTGGCAGAGCACTGTCGAATTGTAGCCGATGATGCAATTGTCGCCAAGCGTTATGTCCTGGGGAAAGAAAATATCGAACATAACCATCAGCCCAACCGATGCATACCTGCCGACTCGCACCCCAATCAGGCGATACAGGACGTTTTTGAACGCCAGCGACGGTGTATAACGGGCAAGCTGAATAATGACCGCGTTCCGTGCAACCCGCAGATGTCCTCCGGTGACCTGCGGAAAGTACCAGAGGGCGTTGTGTGGACCAGGCGAGGGATAGATCTGCAACCGTGATTTCCGTGTAGCAGACGTTCCCAACCCATCGGGACCGGGTGCAGCAAGCGGTGGCGCGTTCACCCCGGCAACCGGCGCCAGACGTTGCACCCACGATGATGATGGGTAAGCGACAACCTCGGGCGAGTCGTCCATGCGTCGCTATACAACCTCGATCGTGACGCTCAGAATCTGGTCGCCCTGACGAATAGCATTGACCACGTCCATCCCGCTGACAACCCTGCCAAAAACGGTATGCTTCCCGTCGAGGTGCGGCTGCGGCGAATGGGTAATGAAAAACTGGCTGCCGTTCGTATTCGGTCCTGCATTCGCCATCGACAGCACGCCAGTCTCGTGCTTGAGCGGATTCTTCTTCGGGTCTACCTCGTCCTCGAACTTATAGCCGGGACCGCCGCGCCCGGTGCCGGTCGGGTCGCCGCCTTGAATGACGAAGTTGTTGATCACACGGTGAAAGACGACGCCGTTGTAAAACCCTTCGTTCGCCAGGAAGACAAAATTGTTGACCGTCTTCGGCGCATAGGCAGCGGCGAGGTCAATGACGATCTCACCTTTGGACGTCATCATACGCGCACGATACTGGCGCTGCGGATCGATCTGCATCGGCGGAGGGGATGACCATTGTTTGGGTGGCATACCATATTCCCTGTTCAATCGAACGAGCGGCGGAATATACGCCGCTCTGATATGTGCGAATACACAGCGACGAAAAAAATTATAACACAGAAGGTCTCCCCCGGAGCGCGCGGGCGTCGCCCTGCAAGCCAAGGGCTTCAGCCCCACGGTCCACCGCAGCAGCCGCACCCGCGCAGGCGGGTTGTGCCCGGTTAGGGCACGGCGGCGCCGTGCCCCGACGAAGGTCACGCTCGGCACAACCTCACATTCCTGGCACAGAAACGCGACCACGCACGGCGGCGCCGTGCCCCGACGAAGGTCACGCTCGGCACAACCTCACATTCCTGGTTGTGCCCGGTTAGGGCACGGCGGCGCCGTGCCCCGACATCATCAGACGTATAATACCAATTGGAATTGAACAAGCCGCATGCGCACGCTCATCAGAGCGCATCACAACGCTATCGCAACAATCTCCAATCCAAAATCTACAATCTAAAATGGTATAAAAACCCATACCACGCACAAACGCGAGTTATCATACGTGTGTGTTTCGACGCACCATCCATTCGGGGCGAATCTCGGCTATAATGCAAAGAGCGCCTGCACTGAGCGCTCTCGAATTCGTCACGTCATGCACTAATTTTGAAGATGAGTCACGCATCAATCGGAGAAACAGTGTCGCATACGCTTCGTAACGGCATGCTGGTGTTGTTGCGCGAAGCGCACAGCGCTCCCCTTGCCACGAGCTGGCTCTGGTATCGCGTCGGCGCTCGCAATGAGTCGCCGGGCATCACCGGATCGTCGCACTGGGTGGAGCACATGCTCTTCAAAGGCACGCCACACATTCCAGGGCGCGACCTCGACCGCCTGATCGCGCGCAACGGCGGGACGTTCAACGGCTTTACGGCGCACGATTTCACCGCCTACTTCGAGACATTGCCCGCCGATCGGATCGATCTCGCCCTGCAGATCGAGTCTGACCGCATGATCAATGCGCTGTTCGAGGAAGAGGAAGTCGAACACGAGCGCACGGTCATTCTGGCAGAACGCGAGGGGCACGAAAACGACCCTGAGTGGTGGCTCAATGAGGCGGTCATGACCACTGCATTCCAGGTCCATCCATACCGCAACGAAGTGATCGGTTCGCGCGACGATCTGCTGGCGCTGACCCGCGACCGGCTCGTGTCGCACTACCAGACGTTCTACCGCCCAAATAATGCGGTGCTCGTGCTGGTTGGCGATGTGGACGCGCCGACACTGATGACCCGTATCGAACGCTACTTCGGTGACCTGCCCGCCGGACCGCCGCTGCCGCCGGTGTCCTGGCGTGAACCGGAGCAGCAGGAGGAACGTCGTGTGGTGGTCCGCCGACCAGGACCGGCGCAGTATGTGCAGATCGCTTACCACACGGTCGATTGTCGCAACCCCGATTTCGCACCGCTGCTCGTGCTCGATGCCGTGCTTTCTGGCGCAAAATCGCCTGCGTTCAGCGGCGGCGCGCAGACGAACCGGAGCGCCCGCCTGTACCGCGCACTGGTTGAGACACGCCTGGCTGCATATGCCTCCAGCAGTTTCCGCCCTGCTCGCGATCCGCACCTGTTCGAGTTCCATGCCATAGTGCAGGACGGACATACCGCAGAAGAAGTGGAGCGCGCGCTGCTGGCTGAAGTTGCTGCACTCCAGCAGAACGCTCCTCGACCTGATGAGATGACCAGAGTCCTCAAACAGATGCGCGCACAGATTGCGTATGCTCGCGAGAGCGTCACGAACCAGGCGCTCCTGCTTGGGATGTGGGAAATGCTCGACCGCTACACTCGCGCTGATACGTTGCTCGACGAAATTGCAGCGGTGCAGGCGGACGATGTACGGCGCGTTGCACAGACATATCTGACGGAACGCCGGAGAACGATTGGGCATTTCATACCGTTATAGAATGCCATGTGAATACACGTAACAACGTATGACTCTGTTCCCTTCCCATCGAGCCAGTACAATCGCTACAGCAATTCGCCATGCGCTGCCCAACGGCATGGTAGCGCTGGTGCAGCGCAACCCGACAGCGCCAACGGTCAGCGTCTATGGCGAGGTGCAGATCGGTGCAGTTCATGAACCCGCCGCACAGAATGGCGTGGCGGCGTTCACCGGCGCTGCGTTGATCCGTGGCACACACCGACGCAGTTTTCAGGAGATTGTCGCCGCTACGGAGTCGGTTGGCGCCAGCGTCAATGCTGGCGGCGGCTTGCATTCAACTAAATTTGCCGGACGATCGCTCAGCGAGGATGTTGCGCTGATCCTCGACATTCTGGCGGATATGCTGCGCGCGCCCGCTTTTCCCGACGAAGAAATCGAGCGTCTGCGCGGTCAGTTTTTGATGATGTTGCGCGAGAACGAACAGGACACGTCGGTGCGCGCGTCACGCGCGCTGCGGTCGCTCATGTTTCCGCCAGCGCATCCCTACAGCCGCCTCAGCAGCGGCACGATCGACACGATCTCGGCGCTGACGCGCGATGACCTGGTGCACTTCCATTCACTGTACCATCCGGCAGCTACGACAATCGTTGTGGTTGGCGACATCGAACCCACAGCCGTGCTCGACCTCATCGAGAAGTTCTTCGGCGACTGGCAGACGGCAGGAGTGCCGCCCCAGATGACACTGCCCGACCCGCAGCCACTGCCCGGTCGTCTGCAGGTCCACGTCCCCCTTGAAGGGAAGAGTCAGACGGATATCATCTGGGCAGTGCACGGGCTTGACCGCCGCTCGCCGGATTACTACGCCGCCAGTGTCGCAAATATGATCCTGGGTCGGATCGGCATCGGCGGGCGCCTCGGCGAACGGGTGCGCGAAGAGCAGGGGCTTGCCTACTACTGCGGCAGCAGCCTCGACGCCGACCTCGGCGCAGGTCCGTGGACGGCGATGGCGGGCGTAAACCCGGCACATGTCGCGCGTGCCACCGAGGCGATCATTTGGGAGATCAAGCGTTTCGCTGCTGAAGGACCGACGGAGCAGGAACTTGCCGATGCACACGACTTTATGACCGGCAGCCTGGCGATCAGTCTCGAAACCAATGACAGCATCGCCGGTACGCTGCTTGGAATCGAACGGTATCAACTTGGGCTCGATTATGTCGAGCGCTACCCATCGATTATTCGCACCATCGACCGGGATCAGGTCACAGACGTGGCGCGTCGCTACCTGGCAACCGACGATTATGCCGTGGTGACCGCCGGTCCGCCGGAGCAGGAGGTATAGCGCCATTTTAGATTTTTGATTTTTGATTTTGGAGTGCTGCGCCTGGCATCACAAAGCCTGAAACCGCATATGGCAAGGCGGCATTATCAACGGTAACCGGTATAACGCCTCACGTCCGGGCGAGTGATGAAAAGGACGTTGCTCATCCGCATCCCATTGTGTTGCGTACACACTCAGTGGTTTTGCCCATTCACCTGCAGGCTGCGCCCCGCGCGCGCAAGGAGCCGTCGCTTGTCTGGCAAAGAGTTTACGGTCACCGGCGCCTACACGTATGACCATCGATCGCCGGTGCGCTGGGTATGGTCGCATGTGATGCGCTACCCATGGCTGCCGATCGCTTTCGTTGTAACAGTGATCGGCATGGCGGCGCTGCAAAGCTGGAGCGCCGTCCTGGTCGGAAGCGCCTTCGATGCGGTTGTCGGCGGCATAACGCTCGAACAACTGACAACCCTGGCGCTCGTCATCCTGGGAGTGCGAGTCACCTTCGCGGTCATCGATCTCGCCAACAGTTTTGTGGTGCAACTGCTGGCGCAACTGACCGAACGCAACACCCGCGAGGAACTGTACATCAGTCTGCTCGGCAAAAGCCTGACCTTCCACAATCGTCAGCGCACCGGCGACATCATGGCACGAGCGACGAATGATGTCCAGCAGATCAATTCGATGATCAACCCGGGACTCAGTTTGATCATCGAGTCGCTGGTGAGTTTGACGGCGCCGCTCATTGCCATCAGCACGATTCATCCGCAGTTGCTGCTCGTACCGATGCTTTTTCTGGTCAGTTTTGCGTGGGCGCTGCGGCGCTACAACAACCAGCTCAAGCCGGTCGCAGGAGCGCTGCGCCAGCAGTTCGGCGTGTTGAACGCGGGACTCGCCGAAACCATCAGTGGTATCGAGGTAGTGAAAGGGTACGCGCAGGAGCCGGCAGAGGAGCGGAAATTCTCCACAAATGCACGCCGCTACCGTGATCTGTTCGTGCGTGAAGGAGGCGTTCAGGCGCGGTACCTGCCGTTGCTCCTCTACGGCGTGATGCTCGGTCTCGCTTTCGGTCACGCACTGCTGCTGTGGCGTGCTGGCGAAATTTCGATCGGGCAGATCATCGGATACATGGGACTGCTCGAAGTTCTGCGCTTCCCGACGTTCATTTCGCTCTTTACATTCTCACTGGTGCAACTCGGTATTGCCGGCGCCGAACGGATGCTTGCCACCATCACGACGAAGACCGAGCTCGATGAAAATATTGGCGGGTATAGCGCGCCCATTAAGGGCGAGATCCGCTTCGAGAACGTCAGTTTCGGGTACGACGCAGTGGCGCAGCGCAACTCCAGCAGCGCAAAACTGTCCGCACCGGTGCTGCGCAACATCACCTTCACCGCGCGCCCTAGCGAGACGATAGCGATTGTGGGGCAGACCGGCGCAGGAAAAACGACCCTGACGCGACTGGTCAACCGGATCTACGACGCCACCGAAGGACGTGTATTGATCGATGGGGTCGATGTTCGTGAATGGAACCTCGATGCGTTACGCTCACAGATTTCGACCATCGAGCAGGATATCTTTCTCTTTTCGCGGACGATTGCCGAAAATATAGCATTCGGCGCAGCAGGCAACGCCACGCGCGAGGAGATCGAATGGGCGGCGCGACAGGCGCAGGCGCACGATTTCATCATGTCGTTCCCGGAAGGGTACGATACCATCGTCGGGGAGCGCGGCATGACCCTTTCCGGCGGTCAACGCCAGCGTATCGCCATCGCCCGCGCATTTCTGACGAATCCGCGCATTCTGATCCTCGACGACTCGACCAGCGCGATCGACAGCGCAACGGAAGACCAGATTCAGCGCGCCATGCGACGTATCCTGATGGGACGCACAACGCTGCTGATCACCCATCGTATTTCGCAGATCCGATGGGCGGATCGCATCCTGGTGCTGAAGAATGGTGAACTGGTCGCTCAGGGAACGCACGATGAGTTGATCGAAACGAGCGACGCTTACCGTCGTATTTTTCTGCGCTACGACGCAGGACATACCGCCACAGTCGCTGTTCGCGACCGGCGGCAGGAGGGCGTATGACCCCCGAACAACGCCATATCCGACTGGAAGGTGCGCACAATGTGCGCGATGTTGGCGGATACCCGACCCTGGATGGACGAATGACGCAATGGCGCCGACTGTTGCGCGCCGATAGTCTGCACCGTCTGACCGTCGACGATCAGGAGCGGCTGCGCGCCTGTGGCGTGCGCACGATCATTGATCTGCGGCTGCCGTTCGAGGTAAAGCATAACCCGAATGTGTTCGCCAACGCCCCTGATATTCATTATGTCAATCTTCCGCTGATCACCGAACGGAGTGAGACGAGCATCGAATCGCGTGCGCGTTCGGTTGGCGAATTGTACCGGTTGATGCTTGATGAGTGCCAGGAACCGATTGGTCAGGTGCTGGCGACAATCGCAGAGTCAGACGCGCCGGTGCTGGCACATTGCTTCATTGGGAAAGATCGGACAGGACTGATCACAGCGCTGGCATTGGGCGCGGCTGGCGTGGCGGTCGAAACGATTGCCGACGATTACGCTTTGAGCGAGCCGCTTACCGTATCGCTCATTGCTGAAATTCGTGCAACGCTGCTCCGCCTGGGATACGATGTTGCGCGGTTCGACCGTCTTTCACCCGCACCACGTGAGGCGATGATCGATACAATGATGTACCTGCACGAACGATATGGCGGCGTCGAGGCGTACCTCGCATCCATCGGGCTGACCGCTGCCCAGCGTGATGGTCTGCGGCGACTGTTGTTGGGGTGATTGTTTTGATTGTTTTGATCGTCTGATTTTCAGTTCTCGTTTTCTTATTCTCTATCTTCCGATTTTCAGTTTCTGAATTTTTGATTTTTGACACTTTCAGTCCTTGATTTGTTTGATTTTTCTTTCTGATTTTCTGGTTCCTGCTCTTATGATTTTTATCGACACTGACTTTGGTCGTTTATTTTTTCATTTTCGGATTCTGACTCCTGGTTCTCGATTGTTGGCTTTTGGATTCTCGGTTTCTTGATCTTCTGATTTTCGACTCCCGACTTCTGATTTTTGATTGTTGGGTTCTCGGTTCTGGTTCTTGATTTTCGATGTTGATTTCCGGCTCTCGATGTCCGGTTCCTGATTTTTGATGGTTGGTTCTCGATCTCTGGTTCCTGGTTCTCGACTCTCGGAGTACTGTATGGGTTTCCTTATGGACGGCCTTGCGGCCGAGGCATACGACCGCAGTTACAGCGATCGGGCGCTGATCCGGCGGATCTGGCGCTACTTCCAGCCGCATAGCGGGCGCGTCGCGCTGGTTGCGGGTATGGTCGTGCTGGGGTCACTCGTCGCCACAGTGATTCCAATCACAATTTCACGCAGCATCGAACTGCTGACAGGCGACCCTGCGACGCAGGTGTTGATTGGACTGGCCGCCATCGTTGCAGTGATGGGCGCACTCGGATGGTTCTTCAACTTCGTGCGCCAGACCTTCTCGGCGCGCGCGGTCGGTGATGTAGTGTTGGCGCTGCGCGAGGACGCCTTCCGCGCCGTCCTCCAGCGCGATATGTCGTTCTACGATCAGTATGCCTCAGGGCGCATCGTCAGCCGGGTGACATCAGACACGCAGGATTTTGCAACGGTCGTGACGCTGACGATCGATCTGCTCAGCCAGTTGCTCCTGGTGGCTATCATTGCCGTGGTGATGCTAACCATCAACTGGCAGCTGGCGCTGATCACCCTGGCGACCGGTCCGATTGTAATTGCAGTGGCGCTGACGTTTCGCCATGTGGCCCGTCTGACGACACGTCAGGCGCAGCGCGCACTGGCAAATGTCAACGCCTCGATCCAGGAGACGGTCAGCGGCATTGCCGTCGCCAAAAGTTTTCGCCAGGAAGCGGCAATCTATCAGCAGTTCCGGCAGACGAACGAACTGGCGTTTCAGGTGCGCCTGCGCCAGGGACTGGTCTTCAGCAGCATCTTTCCAATCTTGAATCTGCTCTCCGGTATCGCAATTGCAACGATCGTCTACTTCGGCGGACGGCTGGCTCTCGGTGGGGCAGTATCGGTTGGGGAATGGTACCTGTTCGTGCAGAGTCTGGCAATCTTTTTCTTTCCATTGACCAGTATTGCATCGTTCTGGAGCCAGTTTCAGCAGGGGTTATCCGCCAGCGAGCGCGTTTTCGCGCTGATCGACGCTGAGCCAAAGGTGGTGCAGATTGGCAGGGAGCCTGTGCCGCATCTGACCGGGCACATCGAGTTCCGCAATGTATGGTTCACCTATGACACCGGGCAAAACCGAAGCGCGGAGGCGCCATCGTCCACAAACGTCCAGTGGGTGCTGCCAGGGTTCTCACTCACAATTCCAGGCGGGCAGAAACTGGCGGTCGTGGGACACACGGGGGCCGGCAAGTCGAGCCTGATCAAACTGATCACGCGCTTCTACGAGTTTCAGGATGGTCAGTTGCTCATCGACGGGCGAGATATTCGCACGCTGGACCTGGCGCAGTACCGGCGACAGATCGGTCTGGTGCCGCAGGCGCCATTCCTGTTTTCCGGTACAGTCGCCGACAACATTCGCTACGGTCGTCCAGAGGCGACGATGGCAGACGTGGAAGCGGCAGCGCGTCAGCTGGGGAGTGAGTGGATCGCCGACCTGCCCGACGGACTGGACACGGATGTCGGCGAACGCGGCGCGCGCTTGTCGCTTGGACAGCGACAACTCGTTGTACTGGCGCGGGTTCTGTTGCAGAACCCATCGATCTTCATCCTCGACGAAGCCACGGCAAGCATCGATCCATTCACCGAAACCCAGGTGCAGGAAGGGCTGGACGTTGTAATGGAGGGACGCACGAGCATTATTATTGCGCATCGCCTCTCGACAGTACGCAACGCCGACCGGATTATCGTCCTGAAACACGGGCGCATCATCGAGGAAGGGAATCACGACGACCTGCTGGCGGCAGGCGGGCACTACGCCGAGTTGTACAACACCTATTTTCGTCACCAATCGCTGGATTACAAACCGTGGGAAGAGGAGCAGACCAGAGGTCAGACTTAACGTTGAACGTTCAACGTTGAACTTCTCACGCTCACCCGCCCGCGTCCTGTGCCAGCAAGTCTTCGCGCGGCGGGCTGAAGGTATCGATTGCGTGCGATGCTTCGAGAACGTCGACTGCGTGCGGCACATTCCCCGGTATTGCCACCGTTTCGCCCGGTCCGACCTCGCGCGCCGTTCCATCGATGAAAAAGCGTAATCTTCCTGTGATGAGATAGGTAATCTGTTCGTGGGGATGGCGATGTTCGGGCAGACGCGCCCCCTGGTCAAGTTCGACCAGGATCTGCTGCATTCGTTCTGTCACCGCAATTGTGCACCGACGAATACCTGGCGCCACGTCGAACCAGCGTTCCTTCTGCTGCTGTGTCAAGGTCTGTTCCTCCTGTTCTGCAACGTTTCCGACAGTAACCACGTATCATTAGCAAACAATGCGCAATGGCGTCAATACAACGCAATCGCCCGGTCGCTCGTCACGCACAGGATATGCTCATAAGCGGAACTATATCCATTTCCTGATCGAACAGGCGAGATGAGATAAGTATACCCGGTTCTCTTACGAGTTGGAAGAGGCGCCAATGACAGGTCTGCTCAGCATCTTATCTGCGTTCGGTCTCTCGACGGCTGCAGGTCTCAATGCGTACATCCCATTGCTCACGATCGGGCTCCTGGCGCGCTACACCGAATCTGGTTCGTCTCAACGCGCCCTACGATGTGGTGGCACATCCGGTATTTCTGCTGGTCGTGGCAGTGCTCACCCTGCTTGATCTGATCGGAGATAAGATACCGGCAGTGGATCATGCCCTCCATCTTGCCGGAATGGTCAGATACCCACGTCTGAACGACGTGGGCTTGTCTCTGGCGCGACACCCCCCTAGTCCCCCCCACTCCGTGGGAGGGTTCGGGGGGGCGCCTCCGAGACAATAGGCGGTCTGACGGCAGCCCAGAAGATGGTGCGCGCGGCATTGCAATCAGCATGCGCCGTATACCCGCACACGACACAACAAAACATAGCCTGTCCGGTGCGGTTGCGGCGTTCCGTATGCCCACAGGCGCTGCAGCGCTGACTGGTGTACGCCGGATCGACGACCACAACCGGCACACCCGCCAGCCGCGCCTTGTAGCTGATGAACTGCCGCATCTGCGCAAAGGCCCAATTGCTGTGTCGCGCTCGTTCAGATTTCCGTACCGTCGTCCGCGTGCGGATGTGCGTCAGGTCCTCCAACGCAATCGCCCGCTGCGTGTCTTTGGCTTT
>FWWL01002493.1_pt1 | contig 27888 bp, 23 predicted proteins | sample 2228331 | NCBI WGS metagenome assembly FWWL01 (sample SAMEA103939775, study PRJEB20133) | metagenome
ACTCCATTCCCATGCTATTTTTCCACCTTTCCGCAAATTGAAACTTAGCATATCTCCAGCAATGAAAGACATGGCAATCCGTTGGTGCAAATTATAGGGACACCTCTCTTCGTCGATAAGATAACTCGTCACATTTTGATTACCCATAAAATTATTAAGGTATTCATGGAAAATATAACTATACGCAGGGACGGGATGCCCCATTGCCAGACCCAGGTTAGAACGGTTGTCGTTGAAGAGGAGGTAGGGCAAAAAAGGTTCTGCTGAATTTGCTTCACAACCAATCTGTGTATTTGCACGGTGATGTTGTGTAAGTTCAATAATTCGGCGATATAAATCCTTCATTACCTCTGTTTGCCAGGGTCCCGGTCCCGGCGGATGTCCGTGATGTCTCGCATAGCAACGATAACAGGTCCCGCCCAAATTCTGGTCAAAGTATTGCAAATAGTCAATTTTATAGGGAAGTATTTTTGCGATTTCATTTACAACTGTTTCTTTGACCCATTCATTCGCAGGGCACAGGTCATAGCCAATACGCTGGGCATGGGGTCCGGCACAGACACCATTTTCTGCAGGTTTCCCATCCGGAGCATAGGTTACATACTGCACCACTCGTTTTTCTTCAAATTCTTTTGACATATCATAACTTGGGTCGGTATTACTGCGGATTGTATATGCCACTCCACTTGCATATAAGCCGATTAGATTCCCCGACTTATGCAATTCTTCACAAAAACGAATAAAGTCCTGTAAATCTCCATACGGAGGCCAGACATACGGTGGTGCCCATGGTGCACTCCCTTCCCAGTGCATTAATAACGCGAGAATCGGAGCGGATAATTGCTCCGCATATTCACGAAGTATGGGTAAGGCATTGGTATAAGGATAGTATTCTGGATTTGGGGTCATTTCCACTCCTAAATCACGCTGTCCTCGTATTGGATACATAATTACCACAGGGGACTTAAAGTACCACTCTGGCAGTGCTTTGTTTTCAGCCAACTTTGGTGGTTTGTGCATTTCCGAATTTTCCCACCAGTTCCGATATATCTCTCCTGCATCGTGCCAGTCCCCCTGAAATGTTCCTAACACCATAGGGAAAGGTAAAACATAATCCGGCTCACAAACAGGTCCTGGAAATAGGCGAAAGTCAAGATATATTCCACCGTAAGGATGTTTATGAAATTCAATTCCTTTAGGTGTACCCCTTGGGTCGTGAGCAGAAAAATACAACCCCGCACGAGGTGTGTAGTATGCCATAAATTGCATTTGAACAGGTCCGGGATAACTGCCATTCCAGCCCATTGCTGGATGTTCAATTGGTTGCCAGCGGAACCAGGTTTTCTCCCGCATTTCTATATTCTCAACAACAACCCCTTCACCTCCTGGCCAGAAGATATGTGAATCACCTCCCGCCCCGGCCAAATCGTTCGGCACCACTACCACCGGAAAATCAATATGTTCTAACCACATTCCTGTTTCATTTCTCACCTTCATCGTCCAGTGAGTTAGTGGGGAATCCAGAGGACACTTCACAAAAACAGTTATATTTATTGGTTTCTTATTTAGTTGCAAAAATTCTATTTCCAGTTCTACCAAATCTCCGTCTGCACTTTCTCTCCGCGAAAAGCGAACGGATGATGATTGTAATGAACTGAAATCTTCTGCTTCACCACTGTCCGAACGAAGTCGCAACTTGAACAATTCACGAGGCTGGTCAGAAGAAAAAATAAGTTCCTGCCCGTTACTTTCCATAGATTTTATTTCACCTGTAACCTCGTCCAGCCGCAAAACATAATAATCGGTTTTAATTTCATGAATCATATCCGCAGAAACTCCATTCCATTGAGAGATAAAGAAAACTAATAATGATAAGCGGGGAATATATTTTCTTAAAGGGAATTGTTTTGAATTGAATATCATTGCTATTCTCCTGCTGTTGTTTTTCTGTCGGACCTGTCAGACCTGTCGGACTGGTCGGACTTAAATCTTACAGAAATTTTGCTTTTGTAGGGTCAATCCGCTGAAATAGACTAACACCTACTTTCCGAAGAAGTTTATCCAGTCGCACAATGGGTAATCCTAAGACATTATAATAACACCCATCATAGCGAGATACAAGTAAACTCCCCGGTCCGTCTACTGTATAGGCACCTGCCCGGTCTACAGGATTCACCACGCGAATAAAAGTTTCCATTTCCTCTTCGGTAAGATTTCGGAAGGTAACATCTGTAGTTTCCGAACCTCTGGCTCTGCGTCCATCTGCTGTGTTTGCCACTGCAATCCCTGTTACTACTTGATGCGTGTTTCCGGAGAGCCTCTGTAGCATACTTCGGGCTTCGTCAATATCCTGCGGTTTACTGAGGACTTCCCCATCACAGAACACAAGTGTGTCCGCAGAAATTACCACCGCAGGATATGCCAGTCGGGAAACCACTTCTTCACATTTTGCAACTGCATTTTCTTCCACAATTGCTGTTGGAGAATTCCCCTCATCCCTCTCCTCCGCATAACTGACCACAACTTCAAAATCAATCCCCAAGGAGGATAACAAAAAACGACGACGCGGTGAAGCGGATGCAAGAACAAGTGGAAGTTTACAGTCTTCCATTTGGATTCCTTCTCATCTATTTTTTTATAGTTTCAAGGTCTTTCTCTTCTAATTTCAATTCTTCGGGTAAAATCTTTTCTTTATCTTTTTCTATTTGACCATACTCACCCTCTTTGTTATTCTCTGTTCTCAGCGAAGTATCTAAATATTCTGCTTTTAACTTTGCAGGTTCCGGAATTCGCTTCCCTTCCCCTGAAACAGTCTCTTTAAACTTGTCATTCTCTATTACATTTGTCCCTGCTGGCAAATATATCTGTGTATCTTCAGGTCGGATTTTCTTATTAATATCTATACTCTCAAAATCTACCACCGTTTGCACATTATCTTTATTTACAACTCGCAAGCGATAAGGTAAGAGGGTATTATCCGAAAGGTATAACACAATTTCTTCAAAGGAGACTTCCTCCTCCTTATCTATAAAAGGACGAATAGAAATCCCCTGCTTCCCTCGTTCATCCGACAGACGGATTGGAACAATGTGATACTTTTTTCGCAGTGCATTCAAATCTTCCGCAAAGGCGATGAAAAACAATTCTGTCTCTGCTGAATCCTCTAAATCATAAATAATCACCTGTTTTATCTCAGGCTCATATTCATAAATTCGGCGTTGCTCTATAACGGTATATTTTTGTGGCTCTTCAATAGTAAAGACAATCCTTTCTGGTTTGACGAAAACAAGGGTCCCTTCGGTTGTATAAATCTCGTCGGGATAGATATTCTTCTGGATAAACTTAGCGACAAGGACATCTACTTTTTCCCGAGACGCTTTATATTTTTGAAAAAAAGTATCTACCTCCTGCGTATCTTTCAAATTCTGACTGTATGAAAGACAAATATACACACAGTGTATTAACACAAAGAGGGGGATTAATAAATTCTTATTCATCTTTACCTTTTTCTTCATCTATAGAAATATCCAAACTTAAATCCACTCCAAGGGCATCGTCCAGCGATTTACGAATATTATTCAAAAGTTTTTCCCTATTCTCTGGAGAAATATCTCTTACCCTTGTGGATTCATACTCTGACAACAGGGACTGAAATGATAACAAAACTGTTTTTACTTCCTGGTGAAATCTATCCCGCAGATGTATCAAATGTTGAATTTCCTGCTCTAAACGAAGTGGTATTTGCTGTGCCCGTGCCTGTGCCTCTGATATGATAGATTCCGCCTGTCGTTGAGCACTTTCTATGATGTCCTCGTTCAATTTCTGGGCAGAATTTAAGGCACTCCGCAACACAGATTCTTCCTGTCTGTAAAATTCAATCAACTTTGTTTGCTCATCAATCTTCTCTTTCAACTCTTGAATGCGTTCTATAAGCAACTCCACCGTGTCCGCAACACGATGAAGAAATTCATCTACCGCCTCCGGAGAATACCCCCCTACAATACTCTTCGGAAAACGCTGAGCATAAATTTCACTCGGCGTGAGTATCGTTTCCGCCCCTAACACTTCCGATATAACTTTGTCTTTTCTCATCGCTAAACCTCAAACAATTATTATATGAATTGTATCATTAAAAGATGTCCCAATTCTTATTATCCCCGTATCATTTCCCGAGTTCCTTAGCACGGTTATGAGCCGAACGAATCGCCTCTATCACAATAGATTTAAAGTTATTAGCCTCCATCGTTTTCAGAGCCGACTCTGTCGTTCCCCCCTTAGATGTGACCCTTGCACGAAGTGTTTCTGGCGAATCATTTCCACTTACGAGAAGAGAAGCAGAACCATAAAAAGTCTGCCGAACCAGGGATATAGCAATCTCTTCCGATAGACCCAAATCTTTACCCGCCTCAATCATGCACTCACATAAATAAAAGAAATATGCAGGTCCACTTCCACTCACCGCGGTCACTGCATCAATCTGTTCCTCAGAAACTACAACTGTTTTCCCCACGGATTGAAAAATCTGTAAGGCTATCTTCTTATCCGTCTCTGTGCATTCTTCACTAAAACTTAAAGCAGTGATTCCTTCCCCTACCAGGGCAGGCGTATTAGGCATTGTGCGAACTATCCGCAAAGAAGATTTACCCAAAAGATTTTTATAATAATGAATAGAGACACCCGCCACAATGGAAATCAGCAAAATCTTTTCATTTACCGCCAGTGATAAGGGCTGTAAAGCCATCTGTAACATCTGCGGTTTCACGGCTACCAGAAGTATAGACGCATAATTCATCAATTCCTCTGCACTACTAACCACTTGAAGTCCCCATTTTTCTGCTTCCTGCTGTTTATCCTCCGCAGGGTCAAAAATAAAGACCTGCTCCGGAGACAGAACTCCTTTACTTAACAACCCTTTAACGATAGCCTGACCCATATTCCCAAAACCTAACACAGCCAGATTCATATTCAATCCAGAATTCTCTGTCATATTATTTCTCCTAATTTTATTGAGATTCTTTTTTATCCAGATACAATATCATTGGAATCTCATCGCACGAAATACCGTACTTTGGACAGCGAGCACAATCCTTCCGTATCTTATATGGCAATTGTTCTAATGTAGTTATCCTGAAACCCTGTTTCTCAAAAAATTCAGGGCACCGTGTTAACACATAAACCTTCGGAATCCCTAATTCCCTTGCCTCTTTCAAAACCGCTTCCAGCAACATCTTCCCTATCCCTTTTCGTTGAAGGTCATCTCGAACAATCAAAGTCCGCACCTCCGCCAAATCTTCCATATCTATATGTAACGACACACATCCAGCCAATCCCTTCTCATCCGCATACACATAAAAATCCCGAACATTCTCGTATAACTCTTCCAGACTTCGGGGCAAGACCAATCCCTTCTCAACCGCACTATCTATTAATGCTTTCAATTGCACCACTTCTGTTAACTTTGGTTTCCGAATCCTGTACATATAGTTTCAACACCCTGTCCATAAAATTTTTATGTAGTATACTCCATTACTTGAAACACTTTAAAAACAAAGGTGCAGGAGGTTAATCCTGCACCCATTCGCAATGTTGCGGTATGGTATGATAACGAGCCCGTAGTTTGCTTACGAGACTTTTATCTGGATTCTCTGTGCCTTTGCAGATTCGCTTTTGGGAAGGCGAACCTGTAAGACGCCATTCTTATATTTTGCCTCGGCTTTATCCGCTACGACTTCGCAGGGTAAAGGTATTACTCGGGAGAAGGAACCGTATTGACACTCCGCATAGTAATAGGAGCGGTCCCTCTTCTCTTGCTGGTATTTCTTTTCACCCCGCAGGATTAGTCTTTGCCCTTGAAGTTCTACTTCGAAATCTTTCTCGGATAAGCCGGGCAACTCCGCATTGATGATAATTTCGTTGTCCGTCTCTTCCACATCCACTGCTGGGAATGAGCCTGCACTGAACCAATCAAAGAAAGCAGGTTCATGCGTTAGCCACATGTCGGTCTCTTTACGACCACTTAGTATACGGTCAAACCAGTTGTTTAAGGTTTGCCGTAAATCGTTGATTTTTTCTTTAATTGGGACAGGTACTAATGTGTTCCGCATAAACCTCACCTCCTTTTATTTTTTGTAGGGCAGGTTCGTCAGGAGCGAACCTGCCATTTTATTTCTTAACTAACTGTTACAGAAATTTGTTTCGGTTTGGCTTCTTCCTTCTTCGGCAGATGGATAATCAACACTCCATTTTTCATCTCCGCTTTTACCTTCTCCTGGTCAACCTTATCGCTCAATTGGAATTGACGGAAGTATGGATACAATTCAAATTCACGATAGGTAATATCTGCAGTCAGATTGCTCTTAGGAATCCCTTTGATAGTCAACACATCATTCTCTATCTGTATCTGGACATCTTCTTTCTGGACACCGGGCAAATCCGCAATTACGGTTAAGCCTTCTGATGTCTCAAAGATGTCCACAGGCGGTCTTAGTGTTCTGGAACGCTCCCGAGTATCGGGAACATTTTTATTCTGTGTTTTGACCGGGATTGTTGTTTCTTTCATAGGCAACACCTCCTTTTCTTATAAATTATGTTATTAGTTAACAGACACGGTGATTTGCTTGGGTTTTGCAGATTCTGCTTTTGGCAAAGTTATTGTAAGCACGCCATTTTTATACTCCGCCTTTACTTTATCGGCGTCTACATCCACAGGCAAGGAGATAGTGCGTATAAATTTACCTGCACCACGCTCGTTGCGATGGAATGCCTCCGGCTTCACATCCTTTATCGCAGGTTTTTCGCCTGCAATTCGGATGGTGTTATTCAACACAGAGACCTCCAGGGTCTCCGGATTGATACCTGGTGCCAGTGCCTCTACATACACATTATCCTTATCCTCACCGATATTTACTAACGGATATGTGCGTGCAGAGACATCCGGCAGGAACGAGAAGCGAAACGAAGGGACATCCCAGAAATCCTCATTGAAAGCACGGAACAATTCATCAATTTCGCGTCTGATTTGTTCTAATTCCTGAATTGGGTCCCACCATCTTCTCATAGTTCATACCTCCTTTCGTTTGGTTTTTTGTATTCTTTTGAGTTCTACCCTTTGTATAGCAAGCTGTATGCCAACTTAAAAACATACAAAAATTATAGAAAATATACAGTTTTAACCTTCTCCTTTTCGTTGAATGGAGAAACTGTTTCACAACTCTATTAAAAAATAAAACATTTGTTTCAGTTTTACACAGAAACTTTTAGAAGTCCATACTATCCCCAAACATGCTATAATCAACATAATACTTTCCAGCAAAACACCTGAGATGTATCTGTATGATTTCGTTTAGTAATATTAGAGTAGGGCATATGCACATCGGGAAAACTAAAATTCTTTCGGGAAGATAGGAATGAGCAGTAATAATAGAAAATTGCGAACTGTAGTCATCGGCTATGGTTATTTAGGATTTCACCATACGCGTATTTATTCTAATCTGGATGAAGTGGAATTGGTTGGTGTAGTTGATATATCGCAAGAAAGACGAGAAAAAGCAAGAAATGAGTTTCATGTTCCCGTCTTTACAAGTATTGATGAGATATTAGATGAAGATTTAGACATCGTGTCTGTAGTAACACCTACTTCTACACATAAGGAAGTATCTATTCCTTTTTTGGAGAGAGGTGTGCATGTGCTTGTTGAAAAGCCTATCTCTTCTACTGTTGAAGAAGGCAGGGAAATGGTAGAGACCGCCAGAAAAAAGGGATGTATATTGCAGGTAGGACATGTAGAACGGTTTAATGGTGCAGTCCGGGCTCTTTTTAATTTAATTGAGAGACCTCGCTTTATTGAGTGCCATAGATTAAGTCCATTTCCTGGTAGAGGCACGGATGTCAGTGTTGTTCACGACTTGATGATACATGATATAGATATTATCTTAACGCTCACCAATAGTCCCACAACAAACATTGACGCCGTAGGTGTTGCGGTATTCTCTGAAACAGAGGATATAGCCAATGTTCGCCTCCGTTTCCAATCCGGCTGTATTGCCAACCTGACAGCCAGTCGTGTTTCTATGGACCGGATGCGAAAGATACGAATTTTCTCGGACCGGGAATATGTATCAACGGACTACAGTTCGCAAAGCCTTCTGGTATACCGTAAAAAGGAAGGAAAAATTCCCCCCAATTGTAATCCAATGGAATTTATTGAAATCACCCCAATTCAAATTTCCAATGAGGAACCGTTGTTAGCGGAAATCAAGTCCTTTATTTCTTCGGTGCGTAATGGAACTCCACCTGAGGTCTCCGGAGAAGATGGACTTAAGGCTCTGGAACTATCCTGTAAAATTGTGGAGCAAATTCGGAGTAACCAGTGAAAAATATCTTCTGGATAGTAGGTGACCCATCTGCTGACTTACATTGTGCTAATGTGATACGAGAACTGCATCAATTAGCGCCGGAAGTAAAGCACCTTGGTTTGGGTGGACAAAATATGCAGAAGGAAGGTTTCGTTCTCCTTCACGATTTATGCTCCGAAGCGATTATGGGATTTGTAGAGGTATTAAAACATCTGAGTGATATAAAGAAATTAATGAATAACACAGTAAATTGGATAAAAGAATACAAGCCCGAAGGAATTATTCTCGTTGACTATCCCGGGTTTAATTTACATATTGCTCCGGAGATAAAAAAATTAAACCTTCCGATAATTTATTATATTAGCCCACAGGTATGGGCATGGAAGAAAAATCGGGTCAAAACAATTGCTCAGTATGTAAATAAAGTCCTGGTGATTTTTCCTTTTGAAGTCCCCATTTACAAACAGGCAGGAGTGGATTGCGTTTATGTAGGACACCCCTTATTAGACAGAATCCCCTCTATGCGAACCAAAAGGAATTATACGCCTCCTTTCACCATTGCTTTACTACCTGGTAGCAGGCCTCAAGAAATTAAACGGATTTTCCCGGTGATGTTGCAATCCGCCATACAATTTCAGAAGACTTATCCTGACACGAAATTTGTTGTTCCTGCTTTTAACAAAAATTGTGCAGAACTTATAAAAAATATTTCCGGTAATTTTCTGCTGGAAGTATATGAAGAAGGGATAGAAAAAGTATTGCAGACAGCCCACGCAGGAATTGTAACCTCCGGAACGGCTACTCTGGAATCCGCGTTACATGGTATGCCTTTTATTCTTGTCTACCGAACCCATCCATTGACCTACTTAATAGCCCGACTACTTGTTCATGTCCCTTACATAGGGATTGTGAATATTCTGATGGAGCGACAGGTGGTACCCGAATTGATACAGAACAACGCCACACCATCTAATATACATTCCTGGTTAATTAAACTTATTGAAAATTTGGATTTGAGAGAGAAGATGGTATATGATTTTAAACAGTTAAGGGAAAGATTGGGCTCCCCCGGAGCAGGGAAACAAACTGCAATTGAAATTTTAAGAACTTTGAATATCATAATTTAATAGTGGTCAAATGCTGTCTAAACCCTCATACAATATGTCGTGGATGATTATTTCCCGGTAAATTATAAAAGGTAACTTTATGACGGATTTGGATTTGTTCTCTTATCAACAGGGGCAATCAAAGGAACAAAAAAAATTGTATTTGTTTGATGGGATGAGTTTTCTATTCCGTTCCTTCTTTGCTATAAAAGCCCCGCTGAGGAACAGGGAAGGAAAATTTACAAATGCGGTGTATGGCTTTGCGAGAGCCCTGTTAAAAATTTTAAGGGAACATGAACCTACTTATGTAGCCATTGCATTTGACGCTCCGGGAAAGACCTTTCGTGAAGAACAATTTCCGGAGTATAAAGCCAACCGACCCGAACCGCCACAGGAATTTTTGTATCAGATACCTATGGCAATACATCTGGCAGAGAGTTTGAATATCCCTTTATTATTTGTTGAGGGATTTGAGGCGGATGATGTAATCGCCACACTTACTGAGCAGGCACGGGCAGAAAACTGCGAAGTAGTTATTGTGTCCTCAGACAAAGACCTTATGCAGTTAATAGGACCTACTACAAAAATGTTCGACCCGACACACGGTGAAAAAGGAAAATGGTATACAGAAAAAGAAGTGCAGGAACGATTCGGAACGGAACCAATTTATGTGCCGGATGCCCTTGCACTGATTGGTGATACCGCCGACAATATTCCCGGTGTGCCCGGTATCGGCGATAAAACAGCAAAAAAGTTAATGGAGCAATATCGCTCTCTGGAAAATCTCTATGCAAACATAGAGAAAATATCCGGCAAAATAAAAAATTCATTGGTAGAGAAGAAAGACCAGGTCTTTTCCTGTCGTTCATTGCTAACGCTCCGGAAGGATGTGCCGTTAAATACGACCATAGAAACATTAAAACGGAAACCGTATAATAATGAAGTTCTTCGCAATGAATTACTAAACCTCTCTTTTTTAACTTTGCTTAAAGAACTAAATCTAACTGAAAAAAAGGAAGGAATAAAGTTTTCCTACACCACTGTTGATAGTAAAGAGAAACTAAATCAGGTCTTAGAAAAAATTCGTTCTGCAGGTTGCTTTTCATTTGACCTCGCTACTCTAAATAATGGTATACTAAAAGGACAGTTATTAGGTATTGCTGTTTCCCTCAAAGATAATTACTTTATTCCCTTCAACAAAACAATTGGTGAATTAGATTGTAATGAACTGCACAGGGCAGTCAGGTTAATATTTGAAGATGACAATTTAAGAAAACTGGGGTTTGATTTGAAAAAATCCATCCAAATACTTCATAAGAATAGTATTGACTTTCAAGGGATTGAAATGGACATAATGGTGGCTTCTTATTTAAATGATACTGATTTTGCCAATCGTTCCCTTGAAAAAATTGCAGAAAGATTACTTAATGATTATTCATTGTTTGCAGACAAATCCGACACGATTCCAGATATCCATACTGTGGAAGTTTGTATAAAACAAGCCTGCCAGCAAGCCAATTTAATAAATCGGCTATATCCCATACTTAAAAAAGAATTAAAAAAGCAGGGTTTAGATACCCTCTATTATGAAATTGAGCAACCTTTAATCCCCGTATTAGCCCGAATGGAAGAACGGGGGATTGCCATTAACACAGAAGTATTCAAAGAATTAGAAAAAGAATTACAATCCCGAATTGCCTACTTAGAGCAGGAAATCTACAAGCAGGCAGGAATGGAATTTAACATCAATTCACCAAAACAATTACAAGAGGTATTGTTCGGGAAATTAGGATTACAACCGGTTCGGAAAACGAAAACAGGTGCTTCAACAGATATGGAAGTGCTGGAAGAATTAGCCGTTATTCACCCGTTGCCTGCAATTATTATTGAATACCGCACACTACAAAAGTTATTGAACACATATATTGAAACTTTACCGAAACTTGTAAATCCAGAAACAGGTAGAATCCATACAAGTTTTAATCAGACCGTAGTAGCCACCGGGAGACTTTCCAGCAGTGACCCTAATTTGCAGAACATACCTATTCGCACTGAGTATGGAAAACGGATACGCGAAGGATTCGTGGCAACAGACAAGAACTGGTTGTTTATCTCCGCAGACTATTCCCAGATAGAATTGCGTGTTTTAGCACATCTTTCGGGAGACCCTCTCCTCTGCGAAGCGTTCTATAACGACTTGGATATTCATAGAGAAACTGCCTCCAAAGTATTCGGTATCCCATTTGATAAAGTCACAGAGGAGCAACGGAGGCAGGCAAAAGCCATCAATTTTGGTGTAATATATGGCATGACCCCTTACGGTCTTTCTAAAGCGGTTGGTTTTAGCACTTCCGAAGCAAATGAATTTATTGAGGCATATTTCCGTCGCTTTTCAAAGGTAAAGGAATGGCTTGAGAAAACTATTGAAGAGGCTAAAAATAAAGGTTATACAACCACATTATTCAATCGGCGAAGAAATATATCCGGTCTGGATAGCCCGAATCATAATATCCGAAAATCCGCTGAACGAATGGCTGTAAATACGCCCGTTCAGGGAAGTTCCGCAGACATTATTAAAAAAGCAATGATAGAAGCTGACCGATATTTAAGAGAGGTAGGAGCGTATCTTCTACTTCAGGTACATGATGAATTATTAATAGAGGCACCTAAAAATTCAGCAGAGGAAGTAGCCTGTCAGGTAAAATCTATTATGGAGAAAGTAGTCTCCCTGCGGGTTCCTCTCAAAGTGGATATAGGTATGGGCAACAATTGGGCTGATGCTCATTAATTCTACAGAATAGCAAACAATAGCGGTGATACCGCTATTACAAAATAAGGAAATCTTTATGAACGAGTATCGCACAACTGTTAACAACAAACAACAGGAGCAACGGAAGTATAGAACTATGGGTAACAAAAGAAATTACTCACATCGTTCCAACACCAATCAACAATCCAATCGGAACAACCGAAACAATCGGAACAACCGAAATAATCGGAACAATCATCAAAATCAACCCAAAAAACCTCCTGTGCTGGATGTGGCAGAAGAAGAATATTCTGAAATCACCACCGAGGGTCCTGAAATCGCTATTGCGGACATGAAAAAAATGTCCATCCAGCAGTTAAGTGAATTGGCAAATCATTTGTGCATTGATGACCCCGGTTCCCTTAAAAAACAAGACCTTATCTTCAAAATCCTGCAAAAGAGTTTTGAACATTCCGGTTCCGTTATAGGAGAAGGCACTCTGGAAATATTACCGGATAATTACGGATTTCTTCGTTCTCCGGACGCTTCATATCTTCCAGGACCGGATGATATATATGTTTCTCCATCACAAATTCGCAAGTTTGGATTGCGGACAGGGGATACCATTCGTGGACATGTCCGCCCACCTAAAGAGGGGGAGCGATATTTTGCTTTACTCAAAGTGGAATCCGTAAACGGAGACCCACCCGAAGTGGCTCATCAACGATTACTGTTTGATAGTCTTACTCCCCTTCACCCCAATGAGCGTTTCCGTCTGGAAACAACGCCTGACGAAATCGCTATGCGGATTATGGATTTGATTTCTCCAATTGGGAAAGGACAACGTGGACTAATCGTCGCCGCACCTTTCACAGGGAAGACAGTTTTGCTCCAAAAAATAGCGAATAGCATAACTCAGAATCACCCCGAAGTTACTATCATAGTCTTACTTATTGACGAAAGACCTGAGGAAGTAACGGATATGAGGCGCACTGTAAGCGCAGAAGTTATCGCCTCTACCTTTGATGAACCTCCCGACAGACATGTTCAGGTAGCAGAAATGGTGCTGAACAAGGCAAAACGACTTGTAGAACATAAAAGGGATGTGGTAATTTTGCTGGACTCCATGACGCGACTTGCTCGTGCTTATAATGTGCTTGTTCCTTCCAGCGGGAAAGTGCTCTCCGGCGGTATTGAAGCCAACGCATTACAAAAACCCAAGCGATTCTTCGGCGCCGCACGAAAAGTTGAAGAGGGCGGAAGTTTAACGATTCTTTCCACTGCTTTGATTGATACCGGCAGTCGTATGGATGATGTTATCTTTGAAGAATTCAAAGGCACAGGAAATATGGAAATCCATCTGGACCGCCGTTTGATGGAAAAACGCATATTCCCTGCTATCAATGTAATGCTTTCCCGAACGAGGAAGGAAGAACTACTCCTCCCGAAAGAAGAATTAGAAAAAATCTGGCTATTATTGCGAGTGTTAAGTCCATTGGATACCGTAGAAGCGACAGAATTATTGATAGAAAAATTAAAGAAGACAAAGAGTAACGCCGAATTCCTTAATAGCATGCAAAAGATGTAAACTTCTCTCATCAGCCTCCATTTCTAATAAAAGGTTATTAAATTAAGAGGAGTTTTTGTTTGTTTACCACTATATACTCAAAATATACTATGTTAAAATCTTCCCATAATTTTTATTAATTCAGGATTTCCTTGCTTATGAAGGTACCCATGATAAATTTAAGGGCTCAATACCAACAAATCAAAGAGGAAATCCAGAGAGCGATTGATGAAGTGCTGGAGACTCAACAATTTCGGGGTGGAGATATTGTCAAAAAATTTGAAGAGGAAATAAAAACATTCCTTAACTGTTCTTATGCAATAGGCGTAGGTTCTGGAACAGATGCACTATTTATTGCATTGAAAGCACTCGGTTTACAACCCGGAGATGAGGTAATAACGACTCCTTTCTCATTTATAGCGACGGCAAGTAGTATCGTTCTGGCAGGAGGAGTTCCCGTATTTGCAGATATAGAACCTGAGACTTACCACATATCCCCAAAGGAAGTAGAACGCAAAATTACCGAACGAACAAAGATAATTCTTCCCGTCCACTTATATGGACAATGTGCAGATATGCCTTCTTTTGTATCTCTTGCGGAGAGACATTCCCTGCATATTCTTGAAGACTCCGCACAGGCTATAGGAGCCCATTTGCATGAGAAATATGCAGGCAATTGGGGGGATGCAGGTGCTTTTAGCTTTTATCCCACTAAAAATTTAGGAGCGATGGGAGAAGGGGGGCTAATAACCACCAATGATGAAAAAGTAGCAGAACAGGTATTATTACTCCGATGTCACGGTTCCCGTAAAACTTATGAGCATGAAATCATCGGCTACAACAGTCATTTACACACCTTGCAGGCAAGTATATTAAGTGTAAAACTGAAATACTTAAAAGAATGGAATGAAAAACGCCGACACATCGCACAATACTATACAGAAAAATTAAAAGAAATAGACGAGATAAAATTGCCAGTAGAACGAGCAGGTAGTTATGCAGTTTACCATCAATATGTAATCCGAATCCCCGAACGAGACAGAGCAAAGCAATTCCTTCAAGAACGGGGTATTTCTACCGCTATATTTTATCCTATCCCCATTCATAAGCAACCTTGTTTCCGTCAATTCCCTTCCTCACAAGAAGTCTATCCAGAAGCAGAAAAAGCCTCACAGGAAGTCCTCGCACTGCCAATCTATCCCGAAATGACTACGGAAGAAATCAACTATGTAGTGGAAGGCATAAAATCGTTCTTAGTGGACAGGAGATAAATTTGGTGCAGGTATTAGATTTGCACCCTGCATAGAATGATGAAGCCAAACCATTTTTCCCGCCTCTTCTCTATTAAGGGGGGATTGTCTATTTACCAATCTGGCATATTCTTCTGAGCACAGCCACTCCTCTAATGCTTTCCGAATAATAGGGGCATCCTCTTTCATACAAAGGCTCACAATAACTCCACCTAAGCCTGCTCCCGTCAGACATGAACCCAATGCGCCATTTTGATTGGCAATATCAACCAACTTATCCAATATCGGAGTGCTTGCTCCGAAATCTCCTGTAAGGGAATATGGAGCAATTTGAAGGTCTTCATAAACAAATAACATATCATTCGTTACTTCCCGTCTATATGCATCCCCCGCAGTATCTATAACGCGGTCACCATTATGTCCCAATGTCATCAAATATCCCGCCAGAGAAAAATCCCCTTGTTGCAGGGCTTCAAAGAATTGTTTCGCACGGATGGATTCACAAATACCAAAGATTAATGGTCCGCGTATTGGAACTACTTTCGGATGCTCTTCTTTCGGTAGATGTCCATAATATCGCTCAAATGTTTCACGAAGTGCTGGAATATTAAAATCATTAAACAATACATCTACTGGCAAAACATCCGGTATCATACGAAACAGAGTATATAACTGCTTAACACCTCCTAAATTTTCCGGTGAAAAATCGGCAAGTGTTTGAAAACTTTCTACTACCTTTTCATCAATTCCCTGAGATTTCATTATTTCTCTTAACAGACTCATTGCCACAGAATAGGCAAACCGATTTTTGATATACGAACTTGCATGAGTGGAACTTATATCTCTTTTCGTCCCTGAATTGGCTACCACTATAGATAAATCCTCTGGAAAAGGATGATAGTTCATCTCCAATATCTTTGCAGTCTCCGGATGAAGGCGGATACCCAATAAAGTATCCTTTTTCCCCAACAACTCCGCTGTCTGGTCGCTTAATCCACTTCTTGCACCCGTAAACCATTCTGCATCCTGAACCATCTTCAATTGCGTTGTAATTTCAAAATCAAAATGATTCTGATACATTAAAGCATGGAGCAAAGTAAGACATAATGCATGCGAAGAACTCAGTGCGGAACCTTCTGGAATATCACCTCCGACAACTGCATCCAACCCCATCGTGAGAGGTTTATTTATTTGTTTTGCGAAGCGGAGTATAACTCCCGAAATATATTTATGCCAATGTCGGGAATCGTCAAAATGATTTTTTCCAAAATTGCAAATATCTTTCCATGAAGCATCCAGAGGATATTTATCGTGCAACTCACGAAAGGAAGCGAGAAACGGTTTGTGTTCGGGTTCTATATTATGAATGTGATACTTATCGTCTTCACGGATATGTCCTACGAGAATGACCTCTTGCTGTATGGTCATGAGATTTAAAAAGCCACCATGCGTATCTACATGCATCCCTCGCAGATTAATTCTCCCCGGACATCTCGTAATAAACACATACTTATCCCCAAACACATCTATAAATTTCCGTAGAATCTGGGTGATTAACTTTATCCGTTCCCCTCCTGCTTTACTATATGTCTCACTTAAAAATCTTTCTCGCTCCGCAGATGGAGAAAGGAAGAATTCAATCCATTTACTTGCAAGTATCATCATGGCGTATAAGTTGTCCTGACCTTATATTTATCTTTGAGTTCTTGTAATAACTGGATAAATTCTGGTTTTTCACCTTCACGAACAATTCTACTTATTATATAAAAAGCCTTATGAAAAGCCCACCTTTGGGCTACCTCAAAATCACCGGTGTTGGAATGAGTTAAATCGGCACGATAAATGACTTCCTTCCTTTTACCAGCAGAATTTCCTTGAAGGCGGAAAACGAAATCCTTGTGTTTTTCTGAGTCAAATTTACCATAAATAGTCACCGGCAAATCTTGATAAAAACTCGGGAAAACAAAAGGATACATTTCATCACGAGGGATAGAACCAAAATCCATAGTTACATCCATAAGTATCGGATTTTGTATCCTTCTAAATTCTTGTGGTATAGCAGAAGAAATCTGGTCTATGCTACCTTTAATTACGCAAAATCCCCGATTAAGATATGCGAGAAAATCAAGCAATAATCTATCTACCGTATTCCCACCACCTATAGTAAAAATTTCATACCTGCCCTGATTCTCTAAAGTTAAATTAGCAATAATTGCACGCGTATCTCTGAGCCCAATTGTTGGTTTTCCATCCGAACATAACCATAATATATTTGGCATTCCGGATGTAGGCGGAATTTGAATCACCTGCCGAACTGAATTGAAAACATCGGTTTGTCCTGTGGAAGATATCCCTTGCAAAAATTTTAATGCAGATTGTTTATTCTCCCGTGTTGCTTTTATATATCCTTCCGAAAAAAAGGTCGCCCTTTCCCGAAATAGAATTATGTTAAACAAATCCTCATCGCGAAGTTGTTGTAACGCTTCCCGCACACCTTTAACCGTCTGGTCTAACTTCCTCTGTCCAATACTTGCGGAACTGTCAATGATAAATGCAACCTGTTTCGGGAGAGGATTTATCTTTGCATCTTTTTTAGGTAATATTGTTAATTCAAAAAAGCCCTGTTTCTTATCTTTCTCTATGTATGTTCTCAATCTTATTTCAAACAGGTCATCCCAGAACTCATAAGGGCGACTCTCCTTTTCCTTTTTTGCTTCCTCAATAATAGGCTGTTCCACAATTTCTTGTTCTAATATCTGCTCCAGAGATATAGGAGGTTCTATAGGCTCTAACTCTGGGACCATAACAACTGGTGGTGTTCCCGTTTCTGCACTTTCTACACCTTCTGCCTGTTCAGGGAAAGGAGTAGTACCAATTATACGGGGAATAGAAGATGATGTTATATTCGTATCTTTTGGAGTAAGTATTGAGTCATCCACAGTAAAAGTAGGGGACGCATCCTTCTTCATTATATCTTCTTCCGCAGGAGGTAATACTCTTCGTGCCACCTCTAACATCTCTCTATCGGATTCTTTTTCTATCATTAAGATTCGTTCTTCCACCTCCTGAATAATCTCTTCCGGTGATAAAGGTTCTGTCTCCCTTGCTACAGGCTCCGTAACAGCCTCTCGTGCGATTTCCTCTTTTTGCAGGGAAGGAGAAGGTGTCTCTGGAATTTCAGGTGCAGGCAATATTTCATCTATAAATTTCTGAAAAGAAATAGGTTTTGTAGATATAGATGTGCTGATGGGCTCTTCAATTTGCTGTGAAACAGCAATAGTCTCATCCACTAATTTCACGCGGACAGGGAAAGGCATTCTCTCGGGACCTGTTACAAACAAGGGAACATATTGCGAACTGTAAATGATTAAAAAATAGACCACCACACTAATGACAAGGCTAATTATAAAACGAACCCTCTTACTCCGCCATAATTCCCGTATCCCTGAGGAAATAGAATGACTATATGCGGTGTTCGTTCGGGACATATATCTACCTCGGGTTCGTTGATAACTCTGGTGTATTCACATTTTCAGTTATTAAACCCTTTGCCTTCTCTGAAAGCGGATGAGATGGAAAATCATCTATCAACTCCTTAAAGGCACGCTTTGCATTTTCAATCTGATTTATTTTCAAATAACAATTTCCAGAATGCCATAGAGCTTCGGGCGATAGTTCCGGATGAAGGTATAAAATAGCCACTTTCAAATAATTCTTCCCTGCCTTCTCAAACTCCCCCTGATTCTCATAGATTTCTGATAATCGGAATTGAGCGCGAGCACTCGTTTCACTTCCGCCATTGTTGGCACATTTTTCATAAAATTCCAGCGCCTCCGAGAATTGGTTTCTTTGCTCATAAATCTGTGCTATCCGAAATAACGCCTCCGTAGCCGAAGTAGAAGAAGGGGACATCTCCACGACTTTCTGATACTCCTGGATAGCCTCCTCTATTTTTCCCAAATTCTGCACACACTCCGCATAACGGAATTGCAAGCGGAACGGTGCCGGATAATCTTTCAATACTTCTAACATACGCTTCAACACTTTACCTGCCTGCTCCCATTTCTGTCCATCCAAGTAGTGCTGTGCTAACCATGCAAACTGTTCTTCTCCTACCGATACCTGCGGATATTCTATTATAGTTTTATAAAGTGCCTCCGCAGACTTCTCATAATCTTTCACCTCAAAATATGCTATGCTAATTGCCAACCATGCCTGTCCGGCTATATTTGCGGATGGATTTTGTGCCAATAAACTCTGTAGAACCTCTATAGACTTTATTGGGTCTTTCTTCTGTTTCAGGTAGTATGCCCCCAATTTTAATTTTATTTCCGGAGCACTTTCGGATTGTGGGAACTTATCAATAAACTCCTGATAAGTTTGAAAGACCTCATCCCCTTTATTCAACCGTTCATAACAAACTGCCAATCGTAGCATTACCTGTTCAAGAAGAGGATTTTCCTGCGATAATTCTCGTGCTTTGAGATAGGACTTTAAGGCTTCATCCCATTTCCCATCTTTTCCTTGCAAATCCCCATATCTCAGGTATGCCGATATGATTAAAGAATGCTGTGGGTAAGTTTGAATAAAACGATTATACAATTGCATCGCAGGTTGTGTTATGCCCAATAACTCCGAACACTCTGCTGATTTATACAAGGCTTCCGGTGCAAACCGTGAATTAGGATACTTCTCATACACCAGTTGAAACTCTTCCATCGCATCTTCAAAGTTTCCCTCGGATGTATACAATGAACCCAGCAGAAAATAAGCATCCGGTCTAAGAGGCGACTCACCCCCTTTATCCAGAAACTCTATAACCTTCGCCTTTGCTGTGGCAAAATCATTTTTCAAATACTGTATCCACGCAACTTTATACAATGCCTCTATCGCATGACTCGTGTCCGGAAATTGTTTCTGTAAGGAGTCGTAAAATGACAACGCCTCATCTAAAAAATTCTGTTCCAGCAATGAATTAGCAACTATATACATCGCAAAAGGTTTTTTCTCCGATTGAGGGTAATTTTGTAGAAATGCTTTCCCTTCATTGACCGCCTCTGAAAATTTCTTTGCCTGATACAATGTCCACAGCAGTCCAAAATCCGACTTTTCTTTGTAAGGTCCCTCTTTGAACTGATTCCGTATCGTCTGATAAGCATTGATAGCCCCTTCATACCAGCCCAATTGCGAATATATCTCCGCAACACGGAAACTGCATTCCATCCGTAATTGTGAATCTATTTTTTCATTAGACGCCACCTCGGAAAGGACAGAAACCGCATTCTCCAATTGATTCATCTTCACATAAATATTCCCTAATACATACTTCGCAAATGGAGTCAATGAATACTCCGGATAATCTTTTATCAAACTTTGGAGAACAGGCACCGCACTTTCATAATTTTGCGTCTGGACGAGAGCCCTGGCATAAAAATACATCGCACGCGGACGGAACTCTACAGGCGTATTCTCATCAACCATTCCCTTTAATGTTTCAACACACTCTGCCCAGCGTCTTAAGTAATAAAAACATTCCCCTTTTCTTAATATCGCTTCCATCCGCATCTGAGTGTCGGGTGATTTAGAAATAACTTGGTCAAAGGCACCTATTGCTGTTTCGTATTGCTTCTCCATCAAGGCAGACTTCCCTAATCGAAGATATGCATCCACTATTTTGGGAGAGTCTGGATATTTTGCGATAAACTTCTTATACTCCTCCATTGCCTCCTTGAAAAACTGACGACTATAAAGCCCATTTGCAAAATCCAGTTGAGCACTCTCCTCTGAAGAACTACCCGATTCCTGTGCCTCTACCAAAACACAGAACAAAACAAAAATGAAAATAAAGGATAATTTATAAATCTGCCTTGTTATGCTCATCTTTCCTTCCCGTTTACGGATTGGGATTTTCATTCGTTGAAGGGCTTTCATCAGCAGAAACGCCTGACGATTGCGACTGCTTCTCATTAATAGCAGAGAACGCCACATTCTGAATCTTCGCTTTCCGACAACAATCCAGAACTCGTATCGCATTACCTAACATCGCATTCTGGTCGCCACGAATAATCACAGAACTGCCAGGAAAAAATTGCGAGATTTTATTTAATATTTCCTGCAATTCATCTAAAGATACGGTCCGATTATTCACTACAATAGACCCATCTGCTTTTAAGTTAATATAAATCTCCCCTTGAGTGCGTGTCGTCTGGACAGAAGTTTCTGCAGTGGGTAATGTAATATCAATCTCCGACTCTAACACACCGTAAACCGTTGTTGCCATGAAAAACACCAGTGTTAAAAAAACAATATCAATCAAAGGAGCCATTTGTATGGGTTCCGGTTCCTGCTCAAAATTTCGACGAATTCTCATACGCGTGTCCCTCTCAAAATGAGTTCCACCATTTCACTGGCTACCGCTTCTACTTCCGCTATCAATCGGTTTACTCTACCCCGTAGATAGAAGTAAATCGCCATCGCAGGGATAGCAACTACGAGGCCTCCTGCTGTCGTTACCATTGCTGTGGCTACACTATATGCCATCGTAAGTGATTTCACCTGTGCTTCATTAAACGCAATTGCACCGAACGCCTGCATCATTCCCCACACCGTTCCTAACAATCCCAATAAGGGTGCCAATACCGCAATATTATTCAAATAGGATATGCGTTGCCATAAAACACTGGCTCCACGCTCTCCTTCACTTTCCATCGCATCCTGTATCACATATCGGTCATGTCCAACGAGTTTAACCCCTGCATAAACCATTTTAGTAATTAATTCGTCTCGCCCCTCACAGAGTTCCATTACCCCTTTGTAATCACCAGCCTGCAATAGATGGAATAAACGGCGGATAAGTGTTGCAGGCAACTCTCTCCGTGGCGTTAATGTCAACAAAAGGTATAAAGCCCAGACCAATCCTATAAAGCCCAGACCTCCGATTATCCATAGTATTACTCCCCCTGCCTTTATCATATCCCACAATGTAAGATTCTGCTGAACAGGAGGAACATTTATTCCATCCAGATTCTCCTGAGCATACGAAAATGAGGTTAGAAACAGCATCCCAATAAAACACAAAAAGAACCAACGAGTTTTAGACATATACCCACTTCCTTTTTTAATCTAACTACTTACCTTCAATTGTATAATTAATATTATCCTTTTGTAAATAAATAAGTTGCTAAAAATTAATTATACTTTTTTATTTATATTCTTCACCATTTGACAATTTATGCTTGTTATATCCCCAAATAAAACCATTTTGTACTTTTTCTTCTCTCACTCTATTTTCAACCTATGTGTTTTTTAATTGAGAATCTCAATAGTAAAACTATGAGGATTCTTTATATCTCAAATATCCTCATATTCATAGTTAATCTTAAATTGGACATCCCATTCCATAAAGATAATTATGCACATTAATATATGACTGGGTTAAATTCAATAGATTTCCCACAATTAATAGCAAATTCGAAATAAAGAATGGGCAGCGAAATCTGTTTTTGATTATAATTTTTAAAAGCAGTGAATACCGAATTTCGTCGGTGACTTTGTTTAAGTGGTGGAGCAACAATTACAGGTTGGATATTCCATCTATATGCACCTTCTAAATGCCTTCCGCAGTTTTGACTACCCCAATTTACATAATATTCTATCTGGTCTACTATCTCTGGTTTGACAGGTTCATCTTTTAATTCAATTATTCTATATTCATATACATTGTTATTACTATTCTGGCAAATAGTTAGGATGTCTATCTTTTGCATTCCAACCCCACATGCTACTTCGTTCCCGAACCAGAGAACATTTTGCCCAACAATAGGGTCTAAGTTTCTGTTAAAACCTATGCTTTCTGTAAAATATAATTGAAGATAAGCCTCATAGGCTTTTCCTAATTTCTGTAAATCACATATTGATTTAAGTGTGTTAAAAGTAAATCCCCTTTGATATGGATAGTTTTGTCGATTAGGGGTAGTTAGTATCTTGCTATTATGTTGTTGCCAACAAAACCCACCTTTAAACTGATTATCTGCTATAGGTTTCCCTTTGTTTTTGTCTCTTATCATTTCTATCAGTTTTTGTGCTTCCCACGGAAGTAAAGGAGTACAACCTCTTTTACCTTTTAGTTTTCTATATATTAGGCTCCATTGAATTTCTGTCGAATAGACAGGGAGTTTATCCAATGCTTCCCATTCCGGCACACCTTCTGAATACACCTCATAAGGCTCTATCAGGGTTCGGTATATAAGTTTTTTCCCCAAATCGGGCTCGTATCCATTTTGACCAGGAACATGAAATACCACTGGATTTTGATTAACTATCTTAAAGACACCATAAAAACCACCTTTTGTTTTTGTTGTAGTTTCCATATAAAAAAGTACAAAATCTCCGGACCTAACCCTTTTTATATCAGATAACAAACTTATATTTTCATCTTTATCTTTCGCCCCTGTCCCCGCAAATAGATAATTTAAATGTTTCTCAAAAGTATGGTCGTTCACAATAAAAACATGTGTTCGCATATATTTACCTTTTCTTTTGGAACAACATTATATATTCGTGTTTAAAAACATAAAACCCCCCAACTAATGCTCTATACCTCCACAGTTCTTTCTGATTCCTTTTTGCCCTTGTTTCCTCAAAATTTTTTACAATTATACTTTTCAATAAATATCCTCTTTTCAAAACTTCTTCCATACAATAAAACCCTAAAGGTATCCATTCACCTTTGGAGTACTTATCCCCGATAACCAGAACAAAAAAACGCCCTTTTTCTAAATATGGAGTTGCATTCTCAACAACCATACCAAACATCTTTAGAAATTCCGTAACATCTTTCGCATTGGAAATGTCCCCCTCATTGTTAGAAAATTTTATAATATCATAATACGGGGGATGCATAATTAGGAGTTGAACCTGTTTTTTACCATATTTATTAAGAACCTTTTTAAAATCTATTGTTCTGCTATCTGCAATGACTACTTCACTTATTACTCCATCCTCATTTTGTTCTTTTTCAATTAATTCCTTTGCTTTTTCTGCCACTTCAGAATTCAATTCTATTCCAATACCATTTCTACCTAATCTTCGGCACTCTATTAATGTTGTTCCACTTCCGACAAAAGTATCTAACACCCAGTCGCCTTTCTTTGTGTATCTTAACATCATCTGCCGGGGTATTTGTGGAATAAAGTTGCCCCAATACCATCCCAAGTGAGTACCTGAAGCATCCCTTTTATCAAAAAGCCATAAACTATCAGTTATTATCTCGTCGTATTCTTTCCATCGGTGAAGATTTATATCGTTAATTTTGTTGGTTTTGACATTTTTGAGACCGTTTTCTAATCTGTTAATATAGTACTTTGCCCTTTCAATCGTTTGAGATTCTAGTACTTGGTTTAATTCAGAAAGTAAGATATCTCTCCTAAAAGAAATTGTATCCCCGTTAGTATCAATATTTAATATGCCATATTTATCATTTCTACGACTTTCTATAATGCTCTTTAATAAAATGATTTTGTTTTTAAGAGCAGGTAATTCCTGTAAAACTTTTATCTCACTTAAGATTTGGATTAACATCTCCTTGTTTAAAATTATCGTTTTATGATTTATCGGACTTATATCTAAATCCTCGAAAAGTACCTGTTGATTAAAAAAATTATTCATTGTTTTAACTTTCTCCTCTTTTAGTGGAACAAATTAAAAATAAGTTAAAATGTAAATCAAAACATTTATTTTCTTTTTCATAAATGATTCGTCCATAAAAATTGAGAGATATTTATATTTTATCTTTTTAATTATACTATACTTCTTTTTTACTTATACTTTTCTTGGTTTTATTTATAAGACTATGGTGTAATTCCTCTTATTTCTAACGATGAAATCGGACATAAGAATAAACAACCTCCCCTCCTTTTTCCGTTTTTATAGGAAAAGACCTATGCCTTTTTTGCGCCTTGGATAAACAAATCTATTCTGCGGGATAATTCCTTTAAATGATTCTCATCTCCTGCGGGAAACTCTTCCGTTACCCACCCTGTATAACCTACTTCGTGCAGGGCTAATCGCACTTCTGCAAAATCTACATCACCTTCATAAGGTAAATTACACCATTGATAGCCATTCCGCTTAAAATCCTTGATATGCAATTTTACAATTCTGTTCCCCAAGGTGCGTATCCAATCCTGCGGATAGCCAAATATCACCACATTCGCCATATCAAAATATGCCCGAACAAAAGGACTGTTAATCTCATCAATATATTGGCGAAATTCCAGAGGACTTAATAAAAATTTGTTCCATACATTTTCTACCGCAATAATCACCTGATTTTGTTCTGCAGAAGGGATAAGTTCGCGAATGTGCTGTTGAGAGCGTTCCCACGCCTCCTGATAACGAACCTGTTCATTTACCACCGCTGGAACCAGTAGAACTGTTTCCGCACCGACACGCTTTCCCAATTCTAACGCCTTGATAATTCTCTGTTTCCCTTCTTCCGCGACCGACGGATTGGGATGGGATAATGGTTTATCCCATCCACCATAAATAATAGAATGGATTTGTAATTGATTCTTCTGAGCCGATTCCATAACCTTATTGATTTCATTCTCATCTGTTAATGGTGGTATCTCTATTCCATCAAAACCACAATCCTTTGCCAACTTGCCACGGTCTATTTCTGATAAATTTTTAGGAAGATTTGTCCACTGCACCGCTTTCTTCAAACGAGCATAATTCTCTGCATTCCCCTGAGCAAAAACACCTTTCTGTAGCAGTGCAGAACCCAAAACGAACGAACCACTGGCATACAAAAAACGCCTGCGAGACAAATCATCACTTGTCATCATTTTTTCATTCCCTTTCTCATTAAGTTTGTTTTCAAAAACTATTTGTTAGATTTTAAACAATTTTCAAGAGCAATTCAAAAATTATCTTCTTGTTTTCCCAATATCTTAATTCTTATTATTCTTTGTTGTGTTGACAGGCAGACCGAAACTAATGGAAAAACCCTCTAAAACAGCAGTAAGAGTTGTTTTGGGATTAAAGAATTCTATTAGTGGGATATTGGTATAAGGTCTTTGCTCTTTGATGGTCACATAACACAGCACGGAAGAAAGAAGACATAATACCCCGCTGACGATAAAACAAATCTGGAACCCTGTCCAGTCATAATAACGAATTATCTTCCCTGCGACAATAGGAGTTATCCCCAATGCTAATCCTGAGGTTACCGTCCAGAGGTTTGTATAGGGAATGCGCTGGTCCTCAGGAACCATATTCAACATAGCCCGATGAATAGATGTCCAGAACGCCGCAGAAAAAATGGTAATTAAAACGATAAGGGGCGGAACCAAATAGTATACCCATGGATAGCGAGGAATGAATTCTATGAATGGAAAAACTAAAAGAGCGTGACATAGCAAAGCACGGAGGATAGCAGGGGAACTGCCAAATTGGTCGGAATACCGTCCCCAAGCAGGTGCTGTTAACATAATAAAAAGACTTCCCATAGAACTTATGGTAAGGATATTCTTCTCAGAAAGTTTTAGTATATCCCTTAAGTAAAGAACATAAACCGAGCCGAACCAGTTTGTTGCACTTAAAGAAAGAAACGCGGGGATGAGAAAAAGCAAAAAATTCTTATCGCTTAATACGGAAGAATAGGGTTTATAAAAATCTTCAAAACGAAAAGGTATTTTTTTGCCTTTTCCACCAGGGACACGAGCCATCCAGAATAAACTTAACACACCACCTAATATTCCTACTGCATAGATTATTAGGAACTGTCCAATCTTCGGATTTTTCCCTAAGAAGAAACCCTGCGAAAGCAATATTGCCACATTCACCAATTGCACGGTTCCTGCCTCTGCACTGAAATACAGCCCTCGTTGTTCATAAGGAACAACCTCGTGGAGCCAGGGTAACCACCCCCCAGCACCGACCGCACGAGCCAGACAAAATCCCAATGTGAGTCCAATTAGCAATGCCCAGCCTGCCTTCTCTCCATACCTTGTTATAACAAACGGCATAGCAAAAATAGGAATCATAATGATATTCCGAATGAGCCATGTATATAACATTAGATTCTTGGGACCAATCCTTGTAACGAACGGTACCATAAAAACTGCAAGAAGAGTTGTAAACGGTAGTAAAGAAATGAGAACCCCTACCCGGTCTGCAGGCATACCTATCGTGCGAGCAAACAATACCATCGCAGGTCCCACAATACATTGCCAGGAGATAACATTGAAAGCCGTAAAGGCTAAATATTTTCGCGGTGCGGTTTCTAATTCTAAAACGGCACGGGTAAGTGGGAATTTACGGAAGAGTGTTTTATATGACATACTTCAGGATAACTTCAAAAAAGTTTCAAGAGCATATTGGAATTGTTCATCAGTTATATCTCTATGAAAAACAACACGGATACAATCTTCGCCGTCAGCATTAACCAAAATATTTTTCTCTCGCAACTTTTGAACGAATTGTTGTGCTTTAGGAATCTGTATAAAAACTATATTTGTCGGTGAAGGGAGAGGAAAAACCCAACCTTTTTCTTTTATTTTTTTCCGAAAGATACTTGCACGCTCATGGTCTTTTTGCAGGTCATCAATATGATGTTTCAGTGCATATAATCCCCCTGCGGCGAGGATACCTGCCTGTCTCATTCCTCCACCGAGAAGTTTACGAAATTTCCTTGCACGCTGTATTAGTTCCCTTGAACCACACAGGACAGACCCTGCGGGAGCACCCAATCCTTTGGACAAACAAAAGTTAATTAAGTCACAGGGCTCCGCAAGATATTTCGGCTCAATATTACATGCAATTGACGCGTTGAATATTCTCGCCCCATCGCAGTGGAGTT
>FWWL01002100.1_pt1 | contig 27884 bp, 29 predicted proteins | sample 2228331 | NCBI WGS metagenome assembly FWWL01 (sample SAMEA103939775, study PRJEB20133) | metagenome
GCATTGTAAATAACCAAATCCGTGGGAGCTTCAAATGGTAATGCTTTTGTCATTTGGTCACCCACTAGCGCCATCATGACCGCCGTACCCATGTAAAGAGCATTAGCTCCTAATGCAAGGGCTTTTAAACAATCACCAGGTGTAACTAAACCACCGGTGGCAATTAAGGTAACGTCTTGTACTGCACCTTTTTTTACTAAATATTTGTGAGCTCTGGAAATCGCATACAAGGTTGGGAGCCCTAGGTCATCTTCTAAAATCGGTGCCCCAGCATGGGTCCCGCCTTCTGCACCATCTATCGTAATGAAATCGACTTCTGCTTCCAATGCGACTTGAATTTCCTGTTCTAAATGATGAGTGGCGGCGATTTTAAGCCCTATTGGAACCCCTGTTTCGTCCTTTAATCTACGAACAAGTGCAATAAACTGTTCTTTCGTATCGACCCCAGGCAGGCGAGAGTGTATAAGTGCATCTTTACCTTCCGGTATTTCAAACACTTCCCTAAAATCTTCACCAATATTTTTCGCAGACGTACGTTGTGGAGAGGATCCTTGCGCGCCCTGTCCCAACTGAATTTCGATCGCGTCCATTTGTCCATACTTGTCCGGTGTGTTTAGCCAACCGCCACGATTGTACTGACCGATCAATAATGAGGCGGCTTCTCTTTCCGCTTTTAACAAACCAGCTTCCCCAGTGTTGGTGGCTGTACCAATCATCGAAGCCCCTTTAGCTAGAGCGACTTTTGCATTTTTACTTAGAGCCCCTCCGAAAGACATTGCAGCAATCATGATCGGAATTGAGATTGTCAGAGGTTTACGAGATTTCGGACCGATCGTGACAGCTGTTGAAATGCCAACGTTGTCGGGTGTCGGAAATCGGAATAAATGGACTGGGTTAAACAATAGCTTCTCCCATGGGGAAAACCTCATGTGGCTTCCTAATGGCCTAGCAGGCGGTATCCCTTGACTAGAACGCATCACAATTTCCATTAGATTAATAGGTCCAACTTTTTTTGCAACCGTCACCAATTCAAACAAGTTCTCCGTATACTGATCACGGGCCATTCGCTCAATTGCCTTATCTACTGTTTCATTAATAATACTACGAGTAAAATTACCTATAAACTTAAACATCGCATCCTCCTAATGTTCATAGGAAGACGTTTTATTGTTTTGTAGTTCGTCCAACTTTTGAGCGATAGCGATACAGATTTGCTTCACTTCTCCCAATTGTCGTGCTGCGCTCTGTTCTTCTACTGCGATTTGGTTTAGCTTGTCATCCCCTTGATCCAATAAATCTTGAAAATGTCTGTTTTCAATTGTAGATAACGTACCCGCGATCGTTTGTACACGATTAATTTCTGAGTGGATATAAGAGAGAGTAGCGTTCAAATCTTGGTTATTTTGATCGTTATGATTCATGTTTAAATTCTCCTTATTCGATAATTTTTTCCTCTTTATTATTCGAATACGAGCGTATTTTATTCAGAAGAATCATATTGCACCTATTTCAGATCTAAATTAGAACTGATGAAAACCCATTTTACTCGAGAATCAAATGCATTATGGTTCATCTATAAAGACGAATTAATTGTATGAATAGATACAGAAATATAACTATAGTGGTGTATTGACTTAACAGTCCAACGATAGGTACATTAGTGATTAAAGGAGTGGGTTATGAATGATTCCAGCAAAATTAACTCGAGGTGATGAGGTTCGTGTTGTATCGTCTGCAACGAGCTTATCCATCATTGGTCAGAATGAAAAAAAGATCGCGGTAGAACGATTCGAAGCACTCGGATTGCGCGTAACGTTCTCAAAGCATGCCGAAGAGTGCGATATGTTTCACTCATCATCCGTCGAATCACGAGTGAGCGATCTTCATGAAGCTTTTGCTGATTCGAATGTAAAAGCGATTATGACTACACTTGGAGGATTCAATTCCAACCAGTTACTTACTCATCTCGATTGGGATCTCATTCATAATAATCCAAAGATATTATGCGGCTATTCCGATATAACGGCATTAAACAACGCCATATTGACGAAAACCGGACTTGTAACTTATTCTGGTCCTTACTTCTCAACATTCGGTATGAAGTATGGGTTCGATTTCACCTATGATCATTTCAAGAAGTGCTTATTTAATAATGACATCATTACGATTGGTACATCTGAGGAGTGGAGCTGCGATTCATGGTATATGGATCAAGAGAATCGCCACTTCCATAAACACGATGGATATTTGATTATTAATGAAGGAGAAGCAGAAGGTACGATCATTGGTGGACATCTTGGAACTCTATCATTGCTTCAAGGAACAGAATTCATGCCCGACCTGTCCAATTCTATTCTATTTATCGAGGAAGACGATACATCAGGACAATCAACTATTCTTATGTTTGAAAGATGTTTACAGTCTCTCATCCATCAACCTGGATTCTCTGGTGTAAAAGGAATTATCATCGGACGTTTTCAGAAGAATACAAGCACCACAAATGAACAAATAATACAAATTATCAAAACGAAGCCAGAGCTTCGCAATATCCCTGTCATTGCTAATGCGAACTTCGGACACACGTCACCGATTATTACGTTCCCTATTGGCGGTAAAGCACGAATGAAAGTTATGAATAACGAAGTAGACTTGAAAATTATTTCTCATTAATAGTTATTGCAAAAAACAGAAACGCAAAAACCATCGTGTGTAAACAATAGTTTTTACGTTTCAAGCATAATCTTGCCGCGCGATTGATGATTTGGAAATCAGTCCTTTGTTCATTATTTCATTTAACAATTTTAAGGTTAGGCAAAAAATCGGCGAAGTTCTTGCGCCACCCGTTCTGGCTGGCCGCCTCTATCGGAATTGCCAGTGGCCCCATGACCGAGTCCGGGGAACTCAATACGTTTGACCTGTGGCAAAACCTTCTCTAAGGCGTTAAGGGCAACTTTCAAGTAAGCCGGGCTTTTGCTGCCGCCGAGTAAAAGCACCTCGGTGCGTGTAACCCTGAAACCCTCCAGCGCCCTCTCCGTCTCGACGACCAGCTGAAAGTCATTGTGCAACGTCGGAGCCAGCATCCTCATCGTTACGTAGTCACCCATTGCCTTCTTTTCCTCACTTGCCATCATCATCTTCGTGAGTAGTTCCAGTAGCCAGCGGGGTATAACGTTGAATATCGGCGGCCCCATTTGCGCTCCTTTCATGCCTGTAACAAGCGCTGAGGCCACCTTGCCTTGGGCGATCTCTTTGTCATAGCGCGTCAAGAAGGCGGTCGACACTGAGCTGTTAATGGACAGCGGCGGCTCGAAGATGGCGGCTTTATGAATGGCGGGTAGGGTTAGTGCCGCTTGGAGCGAGATAATGCCTCCTGAGCTGACGCCAAAGATAAAGTGTGCGCCCGTTTTCGTAAGGAGAGCGTCCATATCTTCAACGTCCTTCTGAATACTGTGATCTTTACTGTATGGGCCGCTTAGGCCGCGTCCACGGCGGTCGGGTAAGTAAACGGTGAAAGTATCAGCCAGTGTCTCGGCGAGCTGCATGTGGCTTTGGGCTGACTCCATGGCGCCATGTAACAGCACCACACCCGGTCCGTGGCCAAGTTGGCGGTAGCTTATAGCGGTGCCGTCTTTAGAGGTAACTGAGCTAGTTGTATAGTGCACCCGCGTGGATACTGTCAATTGATTTTTGATACTGTTTTTCGGTTTCATGTTCTGATATCCTTTCTTGTACAATTAGTTGACTAGCACTATAATAGCTTTATAATTATCTTAATCATTAAGATAAAAAGTGTCAAGTATCTTAATCATTAAGATAATGTATGTCAAGCGGTAAGGAGAAAGCAAATATGAACAAACCCGAGCACCGAAAGGCTCTTATGAGTAAAATGCAATTTTTGGGACAGATGGCTAGTACCGAAACAGCCTTATTTCACCAGGCAGCAGCAGCTAGGTATGGCTTAGGCATCACCGACATGAAGACGGTTTCGACACTGCTGCAAGAAGGCCCCATGACGGCCGGACAACTCGCACAACGACTAAACCTCACAACTGGCGCAGTCACGAGTGTTATCAACCGGCTTGAACAGCGGAATTTCGCTAAGCGAGTTCCTGATGCCAAGGATCGTCGTAAAGTAATCGTTACTGTCAATCAAAAAAAACTCGATCAAGCTGACAATGTATATCGTTCGATGGGGGAAGCTTTTGAAAAGTTGCTAGAAACTTACTCTACACAGGAGCTTGAATTCTTGGAGCAGTTTCACCAAGCGTCAATCGAGCTGACGAAGCTGGAGATTGCAAAATTAACCAAGCTGTAAATCATTAAGTGATTGCAATTTATACGTAAAGGCATGGCTGCTACTTGGAATTGCCATCAGTCTTGAAATTGCACGAAGAAGGCAAGAAAGCTAGCCATTTTCATCAAGTTTTTATTACAAGGTGACGGAATTAGATTTCTACCCGAAGAGATAAAAGAGTCAGTTAAAATAAGAGAGAAGGTAGCAGAATTGCTCCTTCTCTCCATTATTTAAGTCTGATCGTAACTCTGGTCCCTATTGGAACGATACTTGAAAGCTCAAGCACATCTTCATTGTACATTCGGATGCATCCCTTAGAAACGCGCTTACCAATGGATGCGGGATTGTTCGTTCCGTGAATTCCGTAATGCGGGCGACTTAATCCCATCCACATAGCACCATAGGGTCCGCCAGGGTTAGGAGCTTTGTTCACAATCGTATAGGTTCCTACAGGCGTAGAGGTCAATATTCTCCTGATTCCAATTGGAAAACCTCTGACGACTACATTGTCCTTAAGTAAATACAAGTGCCGTTTTTCTAACACGACTATAATGGAGTACATTTTAATTATTCACCTCGAATTATCCTATTCTTATACGAGGTGAAATGTCTTCCTAATTGTCAGCCGTTTTCTCAATTGGAAAGTGTAAGACATGCTGCATTCCAATCTTACCCATTCTTCTCTGTCCCTTATCTAGAAAGCCACATTTTAAATATAAACTTTTGGCAGCTATATTTCTTGCATTGACTGCTAGCAATACCTCCTCTACATTAGGAAAGCTTTCCAGGATAAACCGATGAAGCTGTTGTAGTCCTTTCTTTGCATAACCTTTTCCTTGTTCCTTATGATTAATAGAAAAAGCTCGAAGTAATAATACGTTCGGATTGGATGTGTATGATTCGATTTCTTCTCCGTCGTAAAGGATAAAAAATCCCACTGGTGTGTTTTCAGCTAATATAACGATTGGATGTCGGTGTTTATCTGACTCCGCTTTTATGATCGACTCATCCGGCATTCCGGTAAACTGTTTTTGTTCATCAGGTAAATCGAATTCTTTAAGAGCATCAAGATATTCTGGCTTATAAAAACTTATCGTAACATTTGTATTTTCTCTTACTGAAGAATTGGTTAACATTATATCGCTCCTAACATGTTGTTGTGTTCCTAGCCAATGATAATTCAAAAAATCAAGTTTTTCTCTATTAATACTTATTGATTTTTCATCAATTGAAGTAAGTGCAAAATTATTTTTCAATAATACTTTTTGCGAGGCTATAATGTTACTCGTTGTTTTCGCATAATGGTTGTAACATCATATTGATCGGAGAAATCATATATGAATTGCTGTAATGCTTTCGATGCAATTCCTTTTCCTAAATACGCTTGTCCTATGCGATACCCAATATGACCAGAATTCTCTTCCTATTAATAGCTACTAGATTCATTCGACCCATAATCAAACCTGACCTCAGTTGTAATTTAATGAAAATAGGACGTTCCCTTCAATTGTTCCATCAACAATTCTCTTAGATGATTTGTGAAATGATCGTACTCATAATAGTCTTTTACTCGACTTGGAACCAACTTTTCAAAAAACTCTCTATTTCTACATTCAAATTCAAACAATGCTTTTGCATCGTGATAATTTAACCTTTATCGATCGTCGGATTCGTCACAGCACTCGAAACAGATCAAGGAACCATCATCCAACACGACCCCATCAAGAAACCCATCGTTACAATACACTTTTCTCTTGCACTTTACACATTGTCCAACGAGCTCTTTCATGCCCTATCCCCTCTCATTTGGAGACACTTTACCTCTTCCCATCCCATTCTAAATAAAATACCTTTAAGTATTTCTCCATTAAAGTATGACGTTCTTGCGCCATTTTCTTACCGTACTCTGTGTTCATTAAGTCTTTCAGCTTCAACAGCTTTTCGTAGAAGTGATTAATGCCCGTATCTTCCCCATTCCGATACTGTTCGTAAGTTAAATTCTCTCTAGGTTGCACACTAGGGTCGTGAATAAGTCTTCCTTTAGCACCCGTGTAGGCAAATACACGAGCAATGCCTACTGCACCAATGGCATCTAACCGATCAGCATCTTGAACGATCTGACCTTCCAATGTACGAACGGGAGGGCGATTTCCTCCTTTAAAAGACATCGTTGTAATGATTTCAAGTACATGAGAGCAAACATCGTGATCCACCTCGTTTTCCTCTAGCCAATGGCGGACTTTCTGTAATCCGCTTTCCTCATCCACGTTCAACTTATCATCAGCAATATCATGAAGTAAGGCGGCAAGTTCGCAAACAAACTCATCTGCTCCTTCTTCCTTTGCAATAGTCTTCGATGTTTGTGTTACGCGGTAAATATGCCACCAGTCGTGCCCGCTGGCTTCCTTTTCAAGTTCATGGTGAACGAATTGTTCTGCTGCTTTAATGATTAGTTCTTTATTCATCAGATTTACCTCACTGTTTTTTAAGATGTTTACTTAAATACTTCGCGTCATAACCAATACCGCTAACTTGTGCGGAGCCTCTTCGATAAAGCCAGGGCAACCCTAAAAAGTAAATTCCTTTAATTGGACTAATCCCCCGTTTATGGATGGGTTTGTTCTTATCATCTAAAACGCCAGGGATATGTACCCAATGATAGTCAAATTGAAATCCGGTTGCCCAGATTATATTCTCTACTGTTATTTTTGTATCATCCGTAAACTTGATTTCTTGTTCATGAAAGGAATGCGTCCTTCCTTTGATCTCTACTTTTCCGGATTTAATCAATGGTTGAAGTTCTGTTCCGATAATGGGTTCATATTCCAAGTATTTAGACAGTTTAGATTCTACTGATATTTTTGAGAGCATTAATACGTTAAACCACCAGAATATACTACGATTTAATACACGATGAGGTATCATTTTTAACTCTTGCGACGAAGACAAATATACTTTTCGGCTACTAGATAACTCTGCCGCGATCTGCGAACCGGAGTTTCCCGCACCAACAACCAAAACAGACCCTTCAGAAAGCTGTGAAGGTCTGTGATATTGTGATGAGTGGATCTGATAAATATGTTCGGATATTTTTCCTTCTAGCTGGGGAATAAAGGGCTTTTGAAAAGGTCCTGTGGCAATTACAATGTTCTTGGCGGTAATTTCACCTTGCGAAGTAACTACTCTATATTTGTTATCCAATTGTTCTAATTTCTCCACTTTCGTATTCATTTGAATAGGAAGAGAGAAAAAGTTAGCGTAGGTTTCTAAGTAATCCGCGAATTCATTTTTGGTTGGGAAGCCTTCTGGATCACCAGGAAATGCCATACCAGGCAAAGAACTATATCTTCTTGGACTGAACAAAACGAGGGAATCATAACGATTTCTCCATACGTCACCGATTCTGTTAGCTACATCAACTAATACGAATGACTTTTTGGTTTTCTTCAAATAAAACCCCATTGCAAGACCCGCTTGTCCAGCACCAATAACAAGCACATCGACATTCTTCTTCATAAGATCATTCACCTCCGGTGATGCGCCTATTATCTATTACTGTGTTGAAATAAAACTATACTGTTCCTTGGAAGTAGTAAGGAATTGTAACGATGTTATTATCTGATTTAATTTTTAATTTGTCTGGTAAGTACGTCATCAAAACATTAGCAGCTTGAAGATCCATCCACCTAACTTCTACAACTTCGGCATCTGGATCAGAGATCTTCATTTCACCATCAACGATGTTAGCTAGAAATGTGAAGAGTAATGCGTGGTGTCCCCTTTCAGTAAAGAATGCTTCTCTTACCGAATGAAGCCCCGTTATTTCGATTTCGAATCCTGATTCCTCTTTCGTCTCGCGTATTACTGCTTGTTCCAATGTTTCCCCTTCTTCGACTGCTCCTCCTGGAACACTCCAATAGGAAGATTCACCTTTTTTGTTTCTAACCATTACAATTTTCTCTCTTGATTCGTCATATATTAATGCGCAAGCTACATCTACTCTTTTCAAAAGAACGTCCCCCCTAAAACTAGCTTATACATCTTCTTTCATTGCTTCCTCTAGTATGAGAAGAGACAATTCATGGTCGTTCATTACATAAGGAATTTCTGAAGGTTCAACCCATATTCGGCATGTACATTCATTTTCACGAAGAAAAGGAAAACATTCCGTTATATCTAATCGATAGAACAACTGGTATCCGATAAAAGGATATTTTCCATCTGGATCAAATAACGGATTATCCTGATTGTTCACTTCTATCATTCCTAAATATTGAACGTTCCCCTTCACATAACCTTCCTCATAAGCTTCACGTTGTAACGTATGTTCTGGTGTTTCATCTACTATTTCCAAATGTCCACCTGGTATATTAAACCCTCTGCCTTCAACATGAACAAGTAACACTTTGCCTTGATGGAAGCAGTATCCGTGTACGCTTGTCACTTTATCTAAGTCAGGAAGTTGATCAGTTGGGATCCAAGTTAGCCTTACATGATGACCGTTCCAGTCAACGTTTATTGATTTCTGCATAGCAATAATGCCCCCTTTGTCATCTGCACGTAGAAAGTATCCATCTCATCACTTCACTAGCAACGAATTCTGGATCGTTCCAATGAACCATGTGACCAGTATTCTGCATAGAAATGCTCCCCGCTCGTTAAATATGTTTCGATGAATTATGTATAGCTCTCTAATGTATGTGCTTCAATTAATTGTAAGTTTCTTGAACGGTCATGTGCATACTCTATGATTCTTTTCTTTATATTGGGATATAGAACAATCTCATCTAACTGAGATAAGGGTATCCATCTCACTCCTGTTTGATTGGGATCTGGATTATCGGGGAAAGCGGGTTCGGAGCCTTCTTTAATCGTGCAATCAAACATTAAATGTAGCCCATGGATTCCTGATTTATTTAAAGATAAATGAGGAGCATTCTCGAGTACGAATGCTAAAGGACCTACTTCGACATCAACGGCTGCTTCTTCCTTCGCCTCTCTTATGACGGCTGCAATTACGGACTCGCCAGCCTCAACTCCACCGGCTGGTAAGTTATAATGAAGCCCAGACTCGTCGTTAAATTCGATCAATAATATGGACTCTGCCTGAATAATAAGGGCACATGCACGTACTCTAATAGGGTAACCCATCCTATTTCCCCTCCGTTTTTCTATTCTTTGTAACTTTATTCTAATATTGAATCCGTTTAAACAACTTCTACTATTTTACACTACAATGGACAATTGTGGATCTGATTCAACAACTTTATCGTTCACTAATTGTAGGTATATGTCTCTTAGATCCATCTTCCTCAAGATCAGTTGACGAATGGTATATGGGCTTAGAAGAGCAAGTATGTCTCTATAGATGATTTCTCCTTGTTCCGTCTTCGGAATCTTCACATCTACGACTACGTTTCCGTTTTCTAATCGTTTCGTCACTCCACACTCGACTCCTTGGAATGAACGATCAAGCACGCCCAAATCAGGTGACTTCACTAATTCTATTTCGTAATGATTCACTTCTTGGAATTGTTCTTGTAATTGGTTAAAAGTACCCTGTGTGATCAACCGACCGTCCATAATAAAACCTATCTCATCACACAACTCCTGAGCTTCCTGCATGTCATGTGTTGTTAAGATGATTGTCTTTCCTGACTGCTTCATTTCCATGACGATTTGTCGTAAATCGACCGTCCCTTTTGGATCAAGTCCGAGCGTAGGTTCATCCATAAACATCAGCTGCGGTTCGTGCAGCATCGTTCGTGCGATATGGAGTCGTTGCTTCATCCCTTTGGAATAGCGCATTGTTAAGACGTTCTGATCCTTTGTTAGTCCTACCCGTTCTAACCAATAATCGATTCGTTGTTCAAGTAGTTTTTGCTCGATTTTAAATAGAGAACCAAAATAACGTAAGTTGTCCCGTCCGCTCAATTGCCAATACAACCCCGTTTCTCCTCCATACAAAAATCCAATCTGTGCACGGATGTGCTTCTCTTCTTTATACACATCATGTCCCAATACTTCGAGCGACCCCGACGTTGGCAATAATAAAGTCGTCATCATTTTAATGGTTGTAGATTTACCCGCACCGTTTGGGCCAAGCAATCCGAAAATCGAACCTTCTTTTATCATCATAGATAACTGATCTACCGCTTTTTTCTCCGTACCTTTTACAATGAAATTCCTACACAATTGTTCCGCTTTTATAATAGAGTCCATTTTCATTTCCCCATTTCTTATTTAATTGGTTGCAACCGGGCTTTTTTCACGGAGTAGAGGTAAATGGCATACCCCACCACTCCATAAATCGCCATGGTCATTATTTCTAAGTAAAAGTTTATATTCGTCCAATACGGTACGTGGCTAACCATGTAATCCCGAAAAGCATCAACGCCATGCCGAAGTGGTAGAAACTCTGAAACAACCTGCATCACACGAGGAAGAGATTCTACTGGAATTGTAAAGTTGCCCACAAGCATAAGAGAGACGACTACCGTGTTTGGAATCATTTGGTTGATGACATTACCGAAATTCAAAGATGACAAGAAAACCCCTAAGCAATAAGCAGATAAAGCAAATAGTAGGAGTAGCGGCAACGCACTAATGAAATAAATCCAGTGTTCCAACCCTTTCGTCAATAGCGAACCGATGATGCTATAAGTAAAGATAATGATAAGAAATGCCTTCAAAAAGTACACGATAGAGCGTCCGATGACGATAAGTAATAGGGAGGATTTAGAGATCGTTAATAGATCAAGGCGTTGTTCGTCTATTTCCTCTCGTATCACATTAAAAACGTCAATCATCAGTATGTGTACGGCTGGAATCAACACATTCCCATAGAGTGCGAATTTCATCATCCGTTCACCCCCGAGTACATTTGCAATCCAGACGAAAAACAATGATTGGCACAGAATACGAATCGCAAACGTACTAAGGAATATTTTAAGAGGAACTTCATTCTTCTGCATTCTCCACGACAAGGATGAGCTAAACAAGAAGAAGCGTAACGTACTCATAATTGGATTTCTCCTTTCAATCGGATTTTTTTCATAACATAAGTGTAAATAAATGATGAGAATAGCAAGTATAACAAGGAAATAGTAATCGTATTTCCGTAGTTAATCCAGCTAACGTGATTATGGTTTAAGGCATCTTGTATCCAATGGGTGCTCCATGTTATAGGGAATAAATAAGCAATAACTTGAATCGCTGTCGGAAAGTAATCGACGGATACGATCATCCCGCTTAACAAAAAGATCGGATACGTAATCGTTTGAATCACTTTTCCACCATGAACTGTTAAGAATAGCAACAATATCAACGGCAATCCGATACAGTATAAGCTGAATAGATACAGCGGTATTCCACTCAGTAAGTAAGGTAAATCTGCTACACTCGGGTACGTATGGAAGACAATCGCCCCAACGAGCATGGATATAACAAAGGATGGCACAGATAGAGCGATACACATGAACAACCGTTCCGCCCAAATCTTGAAGAGGTTGGTCCTTGAGAGCAGACTATAAAATACCGTACGTTCTCGATTAAATTCATGTCTAACGATAATTCCTCCGGCGTAAAGCAACGATTGCCACATCGCCATTTGACCGACACCAATAAATACGGTGAATAAATCATCGGCTTTCCTTCCTGTCGATTGATGGAGGTAACCGAATAACAGTGAGAACAGTAGCGGTTGAATGAGGATGACGAAAAACATCGTGGGATCACCGAGCATTTTAGACAATTGCACTTTGAAGATGGACTTTAGCATCATTTAATTCACTCCTTTAGGGGGACGTTTAATCCTCTTATCTCTTAATGAACGTAAATAAGTTTAAGAGATAATGGTTTAAACGTCTCCAGCCAATTGGAAACCAATTTCCCCAGCCAATTTGATATACTAGTGGATGGGAGATGATTACATGCAGTGGAAACCAGATTCAACAAGTGGAATCCCAATCTATAAACAAATCGCTCATCATTATGAAAACTTAATTATTAAAGGGGAATTGTTAGCGGGTTCTTCTATGCCAACCGAAAGGGTGCTTGCGAGAGAGCTAGGAGTTAATCGGAGTACGGTCGCAACTGCCTATGCAGAACTACGTGCATCGGGATTAGTCATATCAACACAAGGAAGCGGTACGAAAGTAAGTGAGCATTTATGGGATGTGTATCCGAAGAACATGTTGAATTGGAATCGGTATACGGGTATCTCCTTTTTGCCGACGCAATCGATCAGTAAACGTATAAGGGAGGTTTCACGTGACCCGAATGTTATTAATCTCGTAAATAGTGGTGTTTCACCTGACTTATATCCAATCGATACGTTACAAAACATGCTTCAAAATATAAAGTTAACCGTAGAATTCGGGTATTCAAAAATATTGGGAGATCGGTCGTTTCGTGAGGTATTGTCTACACACTTAAAGGATCAATATGAGATCAATGCTCATCCAGAAGAAATTCTTATTACATCCGGTGCTCAGCAAGCGTTTCTATTACTTACCCATTGCCTATTGAATCCCGGTGACGCTGTGGCAATCGAGTACCCTTCTTACACGTATACATTGAAATTCTTCGCATCATCTGGCATTCGAATGGTACGACTTCCACTAGATCATGAAGGTCTATTACCCGAAGAAATTCGATCGCTTTACCGCAATCACCGCGTTCGAATGGTGTTCACCAATCCGACATATCAAAATCCGACTGGAACAATACTTGGAATAGAAAGACGTAGGCAACTACTTCAAATCTGCGAAGAATTACAGATTCCTATCGTTGAAATTGACTTTATGAATCCGCTAACCCATCCTGGACACGTCCCTCCACCACCACCTTTAATCGCGATGAATGATGGTGGATTGGTCATCCATATCGGAAGTTTATCGGATACCGTTGCTCCTGGTATGCGAATCGGTTGGGTTGTTGCATCTAAGGCTGTTTTAGAGCGACTTGCTGATGCGAAGCATCAAATGGATTTAGGGACATCTGCGATTTCACAGCAAATGGCGCTTGAGTTTATTAATAGAGGGCACTGGAAAACGAATGTGATGAAACTTCAGGAGAATCTTAAATCTCGTAAAATGGTTATGGAAAATGCTTTAAGACAGCATGTAGGAGATAGAATAAAATGGATCGAAGTGCATGGCGGAGGCACGTTGTGGTGTGAACTACAAAACGCCCCAAATGACCGGGATCTTTTGGAGGCGTGTATCCAAGAAGGGGTTTTAGTCGTTCCCGGAACTGTCTACGGAGCAGAGCACGGATTTGTCCGTCTAGCATTCGCTCATCAAAAGGAAGATAAGATCGAGGAAGGGATTCAACGATTTGCACGTGCGATCTCAACGTTCAAATAAACAGTGAAAAATATAAAGAAGGATAACATTCAGCAATTTCTTAACCAATTAACTCCAATGATAACTGTATTCACTACCTGATCAACTAGTAGTGCTCTTATGTATTTCTTACCATTGTAATAAAATTTATAGTTCCAGCAAGAAATTCTAGTTCTTGTTCAAACCCGAATTTTTTATATAAATGAATGGCTCTTTGATTAAATTCAGCTACTGTTAGACGTAAGACTATGTCAGGATTGCTATTATCAATGTGATTAAGTATATACATAAGAAATTCTTTCCCATAGCCTTTTCCAGTTAGCCCCGGCCTCATTCCTAATCCTATATCAACTTTATCAGTAGAATATGCTCCATATTGGTTACCAATTGGTACTTGAGCAGATTTTCCGAGGCAAAAAAATCCAATTAAATTCTCTTTATCAAAAATTGCATAATAGGAGTTTTCTAGAAATTCATTTAATGACTCAGTAGTTAATTCATTGTTATAAAAATCATAGGGTGACTCATATTTCCATTCTAGTATGTTCATAGCATAATCTCTAGTCATACTCTTTATTGATAATTCCATAAAACCTCTCCTCAATCCATTGTTGGAAATTGTTCAAATCAATTAATTAATTAATGTTACCCTAACTTAGTAGTCTAGCCTTACTTACCTCCAACCATGAAATTACTTTGTCTTTTATATCATGCTCAGACCAAAAAGTAATCGCATTTTTTTCTCCAACCTCTTTTACCAATTGGTTAACAAAGCATGTGCCAAGATAATAACCTAATCTATTATATCCAAAATAACTGCCTCCCGATAATCTAAACCATTCACGTTCCTTTTCAATTGACCATTCTTTAGAATCTCTTAAAAAGGCTTCCACTATTACATCATGGTTAATTATACAATAATCCTGCCATTCGTCTCCGTCATCGTCATATGAGAAATAAACGGATTCCGGAATTCCTTTAACAATTTGTTGTGATATGTACGTTGTTACTCCTTCACGATATAACGTTGTAAGACCATGAATCCAGTCTACCTTCGACCAGTCCATTTTGACCTCATCCGATAAGGCGTTATGGTATACATGTCCAATTTCATGTGCCACAATCACTTGCAAATGTACTGGATTAGCAGATAATTTTTCTACAGCAAAATACACTTCGCCAATAATCTTCCGTTGCACAAAAGCATTTGACCCAAATCCTCCTACTAATAAATTGAATGTAAGATCAAGCTCTAGTCCAAAGTGACGATTAAATTTACTTATCGTATCATTAATGATACCTGAAAGTTGCTCAGCAACCAGCTTCATCTCTTCCATTTTTGATGGGTATCTTTCAATCGCAGAGAGAAGTCGTTCATCCGTACGCGGACAGTGATATTGAAAATACTCTTCGAACACTTCAGTGAACTGTGTATAGTAATGATTAAGATCGTACATTGTTAAATCGTTTCTTTCATCGTATAAATCGAAAAGATGGCTTGTTGTATCTACAATTTTCATGAAGTCTGCCTCCAAATGGTTGGTTATTCCACCTAGTTTAGTATAATCTCTAACTAAACAATAGTATTACACACAAAAGAGCACTATTGAAGTGCTCTTTTGTATGTACTATATTAATTACCGTTTTATTATTCTGAGATGTAAGCCCACTTCAAGCTGCAAGGTATTCATTTAAAAACTATTCTTATTAAACTAACCTCCCAACGACTCCTATTAATTGATCATTATCAAACACTCCGATGGTTGCTCGATACTTCCATTTTACCAAACGCGAAGGGGTGTTTTTCTGTCAATAAGAGAAATTTTTCTATATTCGTCCGTCTTAAAATTGAGGTAAACACACAACTCTTCATCTATTCTTGAAAAGTGATTCTAGATTCATTCGATGCTGCTTTCGCTATAGCTTGGACATATTTCTCGTGCCATTTATCCCATTCTTCTTTTCGTGACTCTATAGTCTTGCCATCCAATAATGCACGGATAACATCCAAACATACATGCCAGCCCGCAAGATCTTTCGAGGTATGATTCGTCATTAGTTTTATCTTTTCAATTAAGACCAATAGACAGCCTTCCGACTCAGGATACAACTCGAATCGAACAACGTCTTCACCCCACATATATTCCAAAACGGAATACATTTTAAGCTCGAGTATCTCCATCTCTTCATAGGTGCCATCCTGCATGTCAAACTTAATGACCCCACCTTGACGGAGATCGTCGATCCTAAGCTCAGAAAACCATTGTGCAAGTCTCTCATTCTCCGTCAACATAGACCATACCTTTTCAACAGAATGCTTCAGCTGACGCTCAAATCGGGCGATATAACCGTTTTCAACTTTGTTTATTTCAGCTAACATTTTATTTTCCTCACTTTCTTTTTCCGTTTAAGTAATTCTAACATTTGAAGCAATTCTCTATCAATGGATTAACCATTTATAGTAGTAGCTCGTACTTTCGTTACTTGCAGGCAAACAATCCCTGTAGCACCAACACAAACAATAAATATCGCACAAGCTGCTATTACGATTGGAATCGACAATAATGAGAATAAAGGACCTGCAACAAGCGCTCCTAACGACAGACCTGTCCCTCCAATAAGTGCTCGTATGCTATAAATCTTTCCTATATGCTTAGAAGGGAACTCCGTTTGAATCAATGTTAACAATATCAAGTCCCCGATTGGACTTCCAAACGCAGCAATAACAATCCCAATCGAAGCGACGAGAAAGGAATGAGAAAAAGCAAAAATGAGAAATCCGATTCCGAGAATCATTTGTCCTACGAACATCCTCGAAATATTCCTGCCTCCACTACCAAATATAAATAGGCTGATGATATTCCCTACTCCATACATCGCTCCCAATAATCCATAAACGCCTACATCTTCCATTAAGACTTGTTTAGTAAATAATGACGCCCCCACCATATACGCGATACCCCACGCAAAGTTGACTAGACCAAGGCTTACTAAAGACCATTTTAATATCGTGTGATTTCTCAGCAAATGAATCGCTTCAATTACGTCCGCTTTAAAAGAAGTAATTGTTGAATCCGTCTCAGCTTGACGATTCGAAACATTTTGAGCATCGAAATATCGCTTAATCAATACAAGAGACAGAGCTGATACAGCAAATGTGATAGCATCTAATGTGAAAAAATCAGGCAGTGATAAGAAAACAAGCAACAGTCCAGTTAAACCAGGACCGACAATTCTTGCGAACCGTCGCGTACTATCCATTAATGCATTTGTCGCTAGAAGTGTTTCCTCACTCTCGCAAAGAATGGGCAAGCTCGCCTGCATGGCGGGATCAAAAAATGAACCTAATCCTTCGACGATAATCATGATAACGATGAGATGCCACAACTGAATGCCAATACTCCACTCTAAGATGGGTATGAGGAAAACGACAAACGCTCGAATCAAATCAACATTCAACATCGTAACATATCGGTTCCACCGATCGGAAAATACACCTCCTATCGGTCCAAACACTAAACTCGATATCGTTCCAACACCGATCACATAAGCAGCAGATGCACCCACCTCATTAACTGCAAGCCAAGTAATCGCGATAAAAAACAAATGATCGCCAAAAGCTGAGAGCATTTGGCTCAACCAAAGAATTAGCAATTGCCGTTTTTTTAAAACATGAAAGAAACCCATAACATCACTTCCTTATTTTCGATAAGGACAGTGTACAGGCAATGTGGTATATTAAACAATACAATAACTCGAATACCATTTATAAAAATTATTAATAAACGAGGTGTATGATGGATACGAATCAACTACATGCTTTTGATCAGGTCGTGCGTCATGGAAGCTTCAGCAAAGCCGCACGAATATTAGACCTTTCACAACCAACTATCACTATTAGAATTCAAACTTTAGAACGCGAAGTTGGAGGAAAGTTGTTTATTCGTAAAGGACAGCAATTGGAGCTTACTGAATTGGGGAGAAGTTTCTTGCCTTATGCCAGACAAGCGTTGACAGTTCTTTCTTCTGGAATTGAAACAGCCCAACTCACGATGGAAGGCAAAAAAGGGCAGCTTACCATTGGAACGCTACCCTCACTAGCAACAGGATTTTTCACTTCAACAATTGAGCAGATGCGCGAGACACATCCAAATGTAGGAATAACGATTCATACTGGACACAATCAAGAAATCGTGGAGATGTTGTATGATGGATTAATCAAATTGGGGTTTATGACGAGCCCTTTCTACAATACAGACTTGGTCACTTTGTTACATATTAAAGAACCTTTAATTGCCGTTACCTATCCTACTCATCCATTACTGAAGGTTAAAGATATAACCGTAAATGATGTTATGGAAAATGCTAATCCCTTCATTCATGTCGATTGGAGTACAGAAATCAAACAGTGGCAGGCACGATTTAAATCTAAATTTCATACAGAATTTGAAGTTCCTCCACAAACAGCTCATGATTTAGTTCTAAGAGGGGTCGGAATAGCTCTACTAACTGAAACATTCGTAGCGAGGGATCTTTCTGTAGGGAATGTTGTAAAGGTTCCTGTTAATAATATGCCTTCGTTATATCGGGAAAGTGTATTGGTTTGCCTCAGTCGCGATAAAAGCATACCCTCTGCTTACGAAGAGTTTCTACAAATCTTTCGTAAGCAAGTGGGCGATTATAGTAAGAATTGACGTTTAACTTCGATAGGAATATTCCTTGTGCTACTTAGCAACTTAACACCTAATATGATCCAACATAATGCGAATGGTACATTCTTCAAGGCTAACACGATATCCCACATGCGTGTACCGTTCCCTAGTGCCGGGAGTACAATAAATTCGATTGCGAAAGAGAAGACCATCATCAATCCAAAGGCTATAATCAATGCATTCATAAATAAATCTTTTGTTCTTATGGTCGTTCCTAAACTAATCATACCGATCACAAATAACAACCATGATACTTTGAAAAGTAAAAACCCAACAGTAATGATCGTTGATTCCCAATATAGTAGTGGATTCAAAATATGATTTTGTAATATTTGCGAAATGGCCTGTAATATTAAACCGATTACAGCTATACTATAGCCAGTCTTCCCTTTCTTATTCGCTGAAGCCGCCACGTGTCTTATACCTAGAATGGCAATAATAATCATGACACTATAAATGATATTCATCTGGCTAACCGTGAGATTATCGATTCCAAGCCATACTCCTTTACGGTTAATCTCCGTACTTCCATGAGTAATTGCCCATGCGACACCTAAAAAACCAATGAGTAATCCACCGAAAATACTCGCTATTCCTGAAAACTGCCTTAATCTTACCTCTGACATAACTTACCCCCTCAAAATAAAAATCCGTGCAACACGATACATTGCATGGATTTGATTCGTGTAATCATAATGAATTACTTTCCGATATTTCCTCCTGCCACTCTATCTCCAGAATTACCAGCTGGGTCTGTCAATCCGTCGTCTTCTCCAGCATGAATGATAAGTGATTTACCGAGAATTGAATTTGGTTTATCCTTTTCCAACGTTACGCCAGGAACAAGCACTTCAACATGAACAGTACCATCTGACTCTACTTTCAAATTCGGCATATCTCCAAGATGATGTCCTTCCGGATTGTGTAGTCCGTGCTTTTTCTCTTCAGGATTGAAATGTCCTGCAGCTGATTTAAAGTCTGATCCAGTAAACTGTTGTGAGTGTATGTGGAAACCGTGCAATCCTGGAGTTAGCTTAGATGCTTTGATCACGATTTTCACTCCGTCAGCTTCTTCACTGAGCAACGCTCCACCAATGACTGCTCCTTCAACATTAACTAATTCCACATAGGGTTTACCAATGGAAACCGATGACTCATTTCCATTCCAATAGACAGGAGTATCCATCCATTCCGCGTAATCACGAACTGGAATATACGTTCGACCATTGTAATTAATCGCTTCTCCATAAGAAAGCGTCTTCTCTTCACCATTCAAAAAGAATTTTAAAGGCTTAATGTTAAAGTTCGAAGCCGCTGTAGCGGATAGACCTGTAAATAATAATGCACCAACAATAAATCCTGATATCGCTTTTTTCATATAACATCCTCATTTCTAATTATAGTTACCCTGTATTTCTGAACGAATAAAAAACTTCCTGATAAGCAATATTCCCAATAAACCCCAGCATATTCCAAACGGAACGGATGCCCATGCGTTTATGAACTGGTCATTCCTTACTTTTATACACCGTTAGCTTGAATCCAAGCGTAATCCAGGTTGCCCCAATGAACACTTGCATCAATACTTCCCATCTCGTAGAGACTTGATTTCCGAAGAGATGATAAGTAAACATGGAGACGATTGGCCATACGACCATGAGAACAGCTAATATACCAGGCACCCATTTGGACCAACGAGGTACATTTTTTAACCGGATGACTGCAATAGCAAAAATAAGGAGTCCTGAGAACATAAATAAGCTTCCAGGCATTAAAAGAAACAATCCAGCAGCTAATCCTGCTCCAAAGAAGTATGTTTCCCAAAAATAATAGGTTGCAATTAACAGTGACCCCATACTTGCTACGATCAAACCCGTCTTTTCAATTTTTCCATATTCATTCCTGAATCGTCCGTAGAGTGTTACGAGACCGACGAAACAGAATAAAGGAATGATGAAATAAAGGTAATCCGTAACATGGGAAGGTGCATACCCTGTATGTGTGAGTCGTCCCAATATGCCCCAATCATAAACTGCCTTTAAACCCCAAGCGAATCCTCCTAACATACATAAGATCCCACCTATATTAGAAATCCTCAACGCTTATCTCTCTCCCTCTCATATGTTAAATGTATTCAACTATCCAACGTGTCTGGAAGCGTCAGTCGGATTCGTTTTTGTAGCCTTTAATGCTGGGATAACCGTACAAATCGTTGCTACGACCAGTCCAATGAAATAATAAAAGGCAATTTTAAATAAGGGGAAATATTTCAGACTGTCTACTGCATCTGGAGAGGATTGAAGGATCCAATATCCCGTATAGCTTCCTGTCATGATTCCTAACGTAATTCCGATTGTGCTTAGAAATGCTCCTTCCATGAATACACTCCAAAATATAATCTCCCGTCGTGCTCCAATAGCCCTTACTAAACTAAAATGCCTGTATCTTTCGTTCAATCCTCGTAGCATGATGATCGCTAGACCTACAAGACTCGTCACGATCGATATTCCACTGAATAGTTCAAAGTTAAATAAGAAAGTAGTCATGAGGATTGGCCAATCATCGTACGGTCGGATTAATGGATATACGTTATGAAGAGATATTTCCTTCTCCATACCATCGAACAATTCATGATCTAACTTATTATCTGCGAGACGAAACAACAGCGATGTTTGGATTACTCTTTCATCCGTTTCAATCGATGTTAGTTCTCTTTCCGAAACCCACACCCCTGTAGATGGCGTATATTCATAATGCTCAAACTCTTCTCGGACGATGGCGATTATCTTCTTCCAATGTGTCTTCCCCTCGTACGTTAACGGAAACAAATCACCAATACTGTATCCTTCGTTTCCAGGAAGTGCATGAACAGGCTGTGATAGAACAATACTTTCCGGATTATTCGCAAGTTCCTTCCATGCGCTGCGATCACCAGTAAATTGACGATCTCTATCGACAAAAGTGAGTTCCGTGTTATCTGCAAACGTGTCATTTACCCCGTTTATTGTGAAACTCCTCGCATAGTTCCCATAATCAAATGTTGTCCAATATAGATGAGAAACCGTGGCAGCATGTTCAATTGACTTCGCATTCAAATACTCGGGTGCCTTCATCCAGCTTTGCAAATCATTCGTATCAACGTTGCGATTTGCAGTTGCGATTAAATCATAACCACCTAAGGCATTGCGCGCATCAAAACCATGTTTTTTTTCAGCAATAATCTGTCCACTTAAAAAATTGGCTAAGGTTAATAGAAAAAAAACGAGAGAAAACATGATCATGACCAGGTTGTTCCGGACACGATTTACATTCAAGTACCCTAGCGCAAATCGAGTTATTAATGATATCGTAGCAAAGGGCTTTAGGAGTACATGGATACCCTTCTTTAATAGATGTAGCCATTGAAACGTTACGACCACGAGTAACATCAATACGATCGTACTCGTTAGAAAAAGGAATGGAGGGTAAAAATGGCTAAACATTTCTTTTATTTGAGGATTTAAACTTAATATAATCCCGATTAACAAAAGTCCGTTCGCCAATATGAACCTTATTTTTTTATAGGTTCTATTTTCGTTCTTAATGCCCACTTGATACGCGTCATAAGAACTTCCCGTAATGGGCATTTTGACGTGGTATCGCGAAATGAACCAAATGAAAATGTAAGCGAGCGAGACACCGATGAATAACCCACCTAGCAGTGGCCAAATCTTAATCGTAAATTGGTATTGTAAATGATATTTGTGCAAGCCCATCGTTAACGTTTGACGTAATTCCTGAAACAGATAATAAGCGAGTACGATACCGATCATCATTCCTATGAAGGAGGAAATTCCAGCATAAAGCATACCTTCTATTCGGAATAACTTCGCAGCGTCTTTACGACTCATTCCGATTTTCAGAAGAATTAACGTCTGCTTTCTTCTTTCTTCCGAAAACATCATCATGACACAGCCGATTAACACTAACCCGATGAACAACGCGTTCATACTCGTCATGCTAAACATCGTTATTATTTCATTGGTGACGCGAAGGTCCTTCTCTACGATACTTCTAACAGGAATCGTTTCCCACTCCAGCCCGATTGACTCATTCGATGAAACGAGGAGATTTGAATACTCATCGTCTTTAAGTCCTTTGATCATCCTGGCAGTATCCAAAGATACGTTAGCGGTAGAATATCCGTTGTGAATACCTCTATAACCGAGTAGTCCTTGTTCAGAAATATACCCTTTAACGGTTAATTCATAGGAAGTATGATTCGCAACACTTAGAAACACGGAGTCCCCTATCGAAAGCATTAATTCATCAGCAATATGCTGGGGCAATAGAATCTGATATTTATCAAGATCAAAATCAACCTCATGTTCCTTGATGCCTGTAGGATCGAAACGTTTCGCTTCATTTACGTTGAATCCTTGAATGTACGTCTTTGGAGAAATATGAATGGGTTTCCCCTTTAGATCTCTCGTAAAGAGTGAAGTCTCAAATGAGACAGTAGGCAGTATGTTCGGTAGTGTTGTCTGTTCTTTTCCGATCGAATATTTCATTTTACTGATATCATCGTTCGTAAAATAAGGGTTTGATAGATTTTTCTGACCAGTCGCTGGAATATCATCTGAAATCACGCCAAAATGCTGATTAATATACGCTTCTTGACTCGTTTTAACCGATGAGTAAACGACGAGTGTCGAGGTTACAAGTGAAGAACCGACCATTAAACCTAGCACCGTTAAAAGGGTGCTTTTTTTGTTTGACCAAAGATTACGTAGAGCCATCCGCAACAAATAGGGGTACCTTATAATCGTAGTAATCAAGTACTATGATCCCCCTTCATCAAGAGATCCTGTTGACGGATCCAATATCATTCCGCTATCCATATAAATGACACGATGTGCCCTCTCTGCGACTTCTGGATCATGCGTAACGATGACGAAGGTTATCCCATTTACTCTGTTTAAATGTTCGATCAAATCTAACACCAGTTTAGATGTTGTACGATCCAATGCTCCTGTCGGTTCATCTGCCCATACGATCTTCGGATTATTCACAATCGCTCGAGCTAAGGCAACTCGTTGCTGCTGACCACTCGACAGCTGAGACGGCAAATGGTGACCACGTTCCCTCAGACCAACTTTACTCAGCGCTTCAAACGCACGTGTTCTTGCCTCTTTTGGTCGGAGTTTTTGGCAAAGCAGGGGCATCTCTACATTTTCAACTGCTGATAAAATAGGGATGAGGTTATATAATTGGAAAACAAAACCCATTTCTATTAATCTCATTTGGTCTCGTTCTTTATCCTTGAGATGATGGACTTTTATATTCTCCATATACACCTCTCCACCGGACAACGTATCCATTCCCGAGATGCAATTAAGTAACGTTGTTTTTCCTGAGCCGGACGGTCCCATGACCGCCATGATCTCTCCTTTCCTTATTGATAGGTTCACACACGAAAGCGCATGAATATGGGTTTGACCATCTCCGTACTCTTTCTTGACGTTTTTTGCATGAATGATGATATTGCCAAAACTCATGTTCGATCATCCTATCCCGTCATAAGACGTTATCCATATCGTAAAAAATCGATTTCAGGAAAGTTTCAAGTAGTTGTTAAGATTTTGTCAAGATTCAGGAAAAGCTGGGAGAATGATGGTAAAGGTACTTCCCGAACCCAATTTACTAGTTACCGAGAGTGCCCCTCCATGTGCTTCTACAAACTCTTTTGCAATGGCTAGTCCAAGACCAGTTCCACCTAATTCTCGATTTCTTGATCCTTCAATACGATAAAAACGCTTAAATAAATAAGGAACATGCTCCGGAGGAATGCCTGGCCCATTATCAAAAACATCTACTCGTAGTTCAGCTTCAAGTTGAAGCACACTTATTTTCACCTTACTCCCTTCCGGACTATAGCGAATCGCATTCCCGATAAGATTGATTAAAACCTGCTTTATTCTGGCCTGATCGCAATATACCTCTCGACCTGCTCTTCCATGTGAGATCAATGTAATCTCTTTCTCCTCCGCTACAGAACCTAAGACATGCACGATCTCTTCAATGAGTGGATTAAAGTCATACCATCTTCTATCTAGCTTAATTCTGCCTGCTTCAGCTAGACTTAACTGTTGTAAGTCGTTAATGAGCTTGGACATTCTGCTTAGTTCATCTAACACAGGCAGTAATTGTTCTTTTCTAAAGTCCGTAACGCCTTCTATAATCATTTCCAATTGTCCTCTTAGTATCGTTAACGGTGTTCTCAGTTCATGGGCAACATCCGCTATCATTTGATTACGGTAATCTTCACCATTTTTTAAATCAGAAGCGAGATGATCTAAAGCTCTTGCGAGAGAATCTAATTCATTATGTTTGTCTATCATTAGGCTATCGTCATGAAATGCGATTTTGCTAGCCTTATGTGCAATAAGCTCTAGTTGTTGCGAATGCAATATCCCTACTATGTATGAAACTAATAATCCTATAATCACACTAATGACCAAAGCAACAAGGTAATAGGGGATTACCTTGTCAAGGTGATTAACATAAGTAAAAACCATTCCAAGAGTAAACATTACGAAGTAAAAAAGGCTTAATTTCGTTCGCCACTTCATCGTGTTTCTCCGAATCGATATCCAACACCAAATATTGTGAGAATGATCGTAGGATTGGTAGAGTCTTCTTCTATTTTTTTACGTAGGTTACTAATATGCGTATCAATCGATCGTTCATAACCAGCATACTCTTCACCAAGCGCATCTTCTAACAATTGTAAGCGACTGTAAACCCTACCAGGAGATGTTGCTAATTTAACCAATAATTTATATTCAGTAGGTGTGAGGACGAGCTCTGTTCCTTCTTTATATACGGCTCGTTTACTAAGGTCAATGGTTACACTTCCTCTGTTTAATAGTTCATTAGAATCTCCATTTTGAATAAGGGAATGGTTATATTTATGATATCGCCGCAATACGACACGAATTCTCGTCGCGATTTCCCTAATCGAAAATGGCTTGGTTATATAATCGTCCGCCCCCAATTCAAGCAAAAGAAGCTTATCGATCTCATCCGTTTTAGCTGTCAGAAAAATGACGGGCACATCCGATAATGCGCGAATTCTTCGAAACACTTCAGGACCATTTATTTCAGGCATCATCCAATCCAACAAAACCAATGAAATATCCGTTTGCTCATGTATAAACAAGAGTGCTTCTTGTCCATTACTTGCTACCTGAACATCGAAACCTTCTTGAGATAAATAATCACTTAAGATCGATGTGATTTTTTCTTCATCATCAACGATAAGAATCCGACCTTGAACGGACGGCTGATTTAGCATATGTCTCCCCCACAATATTCGCAAAATTTACTAAATCTATCGTACTCTCCCTTATATGAATTAACAACATGAAAAAACGGCTCACGTCGTAAATAGAAAGGACAAACCCGCTATTTCGAGAAATAGATGATTTGCCCCTTTTTTTATATCATATTAAAATAGAGAATTATTTATTGACTATTAATGCTCCAAGAGAATCTTGTTGCCCTTTTTTCCTGTTAGGCACTGTTCAAATGCATCAATGATAAATAAAAACCGTTCCGCCTCACGGAACACGTGATCTGCCAACAACGGATGAATAATACTTTTAATTCTGCAAGCTTCAATTAGATCACGGGCTGTTTTCTTGAAATCTCGTAATGATGCTACAGAAACCCTATTTTGATCAAGAAATTGATCCAATAAAGGGGCCGTTTGTGACTGCGGGCGCATCGAATCTAAATCTTGCGCTTGAAATAACAACTGATCAAAATCACGACTAAATTCTCGTGCTTGATCAATCAGTTTCCGTTCAGAAGGATCTAGTAGATGGCTAATGAACTTAGCATGATCAGCCATAATTCGCAAGAAGAAAACATTTTCATTAATGATGGCATCAGGCAATGGCTCTAATCTACCTAAGTTCAGCTCTTCTAATCGATTTCTGAAATAAGCGGCTTCCCTGCTGGTGTGATCGACTAACAACGGAAAATTGTTTCCCCCTGGAAGTTTACAGTGTAAAATCAAACCAAGTACTTTTCTTTTGAAGCACCAAATATGAGTCGCAGCGTTATGAACCTCTGTATTGAATTGTGTAATTACCTGCGGTTCTGTTCTATCAGTAAATGCATGGGATTTTCTTTCGATGTCTTCAAATAATGCAAAAAATCCATTTGCTTCATTGATCAATTGAGTGTCTTCACACCTAAAACCTAATTTAAGAAACAACGAATGTTCTTTCATAATTCGAGACCAGAAACGCACCTCATCTAAAGACCGTACGACAAATGCATTAGGCAATTATTATCATCTCCAGGTACTAAATATTTTTTTAATACCCTATTCATAAATGCCTATATTGTTACTTATAGCCTAATTATGATTTAATTTTAGTTAAAGAAGGTGAACATTATATTTGATAAAGTCATTGAGTCTCTCGATATCATGCTAGATAATTGGAAACGTATGCAGGCAGGAACGATGGATGATCCGGACGGCAATGCGGACAATGCGGAAATTTTTGAAACGAATTTCTACAGGTTTATCGATCTATTCCGTGTATGGTTCGAGTCACTGGATAAGAAGCCTGAGACACTAGAAGCAGCATTGGAAGTTAAGGAGATTGACGGAATTATAGAACTTCTCCCCGCTCCTCTCTACCTCCCATTTGAAACAGAGCTTGATTTGATCGTAGAGGGAAAGAACCGTACGTCGGATGAGAAGTATGATTAAAAATATAGATTTGGACCGATTTGCCTTTAAAACCCATATTTTTCTCCCTTGCTAATTAACTTATTTTCATCTCAGCGTTAATTAGCCCTTTGTAAACGGAATCATTCGCTAATAGTTGGTTATGCGTGCCGATTTCTGCAATACTACCCTTATCAAGGACATAAATAACATCCGCGTTTTTGATTGTAGATAATCGATGGGCGATAATGATCGTTGTTTTACCCTGCCTAATTCTGTCCAGGTTTAGTTGAATCTGCAACTCGGTATTTACGTCTAGTGCAGAACTGTATTCATCTAATATTAATATCTCCGGGTTTATGATAATGGCACGGGCTAATGCTAATCGTTGCCTTTGTCCTCCAGACAAAGTAATGCCTCTCTCGCCGATCTGTGTGTCATACCCTTCGGGCAAAGTTCTAATATAATCAAGATTGCAAATATTTTCTAAATGTTCTTGGGAAACCTCCTTACCTAACGTTAAATTTTCACGTACTGTAAGGGGGAAAAGATAGGGTTCTTGAAATACAATCGATATTTTGCTTAACCACGACTCTCGATTAATCTCAGGAAACGGTATGCCATTAGCATAGATTTCACCCGAATTGGGTTCGTAGAATTTCATTAATAGATCAGCAATAGTTGACTTCCCGCCTCCACTCGTTCCAACTAACGCTATTTTTTTACCGATAGGGATGTCTATGCTTAATTGATTAAGTACGTCTTTAGAATCCTCCGTGTATGTAAAGCTGACACTATCAAATGTT